>ERZ795059.1150-NODE-1150-length-30501-cov-9.953426_pt1 | contig 30501 bp, 12 predicted proteins | sample MGYA00375143_ERZ795059 | MGnify/ENA primary metagenome ERZ795059 (study PRJEB30188, sample SAMN05720168) | activated sludge metagenome | isolation source: Anaerobic digester | place: USA | collected 2015-01-07 ... | reverse complement strand
GGAACCTACAGTCTAAAGTCTACCTTCCTACAGCCTAATTCCCCCCCCTCGTTTCCCGTATTTACCCATGTGTGTGTTAAGGAGTAAAAGCGGGAGCAAGCTCCCGCACTCCAAAGTCCTCCTAGTTCCCAGACCCCTCGTTTCCCACACCTGCCTCGCTTAAACGTCTCTTCGCAGCCTTGCTCCGAACGGATTTCGGAGCTACTTTGTGCATCCGTATGAAAGCGGCGGGGACGCCGCTTCTACAACTCTCCTTTTAAAGCGGCGGGGACGCCGCTTCTACAACTCTCCGGTGCGTGTGTCCTTTACTTGTCCTCCGTCTTGTCTTTCATAGCGTTCCGCGAAGGAGAACGCTTTAGCAAAGGAGGAAGTCTCGCGCGGCACGTGATGAAAGAGGGACTGGGCGGCTTCGCGCGCGACATTAACATCTGTGCCAATCTGCGCAATCTGTGTCTACTGCCCAAAAGCGGCTCAAAATCCCACTCTTGACATTAACGTTATTAAAACTCGCTACGTACATTTCCATTTTTTGGGAACAGTAGCCTCGCATGTCTGCTTTTCCCCTGAAAATTCTGATTATCAACCCTACACCCCCAATCCCGCCTCCACCCAACCCATCACGCACAAAACCGTCCGCGGCGGCTCCTGGCTCTACTGCCCCAACCGCGCCTGATCTGCATTCCGGAACCATTACGAGGCATTGCAGGCGGTTCATGATGTAAGTTTCCGGGTGGTTTGCGTACGGCAGTAAGACAACGGTTAAATCTGGATTTCTTCAAATTATAAAAGCTTCAGGGTACGAACCGAAGACTTTGCGGGGGCTGACTGCTTTTTGGGAAAAAAACTCCTTGACAGAGGTGAACAACTGTGATAAGAAGACAGAGGTCTGTGTTTGGTGGTGAGTGTTAAGTGTTGCAGCGGCTTGAGGTGTGAGCCGCTAATGCTTGGAGCATGTTCAAGTAGAAGCCGCGCACATTCAGAGATGTGCTAAAGGTGCTGTTGTTTGCTGTAATTTCCGTGTATTCCGAAAAAGTTTATCAACGATAACGGAAAGGTGTTTCAGGCAAAAATGAGGTGCTTGGCGGGCGCCAGGCATTTGAAAAAGCAATTCCCATATAGACCCAGGATCTGGAGAGGAGGACTGTCATGTCTCATCAATCACAAACATCAATGTTTCGTGTATTTCCAGGTATCTTTTTCAGCGCAATTTTGTCCATGGCAGTGTTTTGTTCCGGGGCATTCTCCCAAGAAGGAGAATTGGATTATAGCGTGCTGTGGCGTTTGGGGAAACTGGAAGCGGGCCAAGTTGTTGGTGGATCGAATAGCACGGACCTGGGTTTTTTTGAAGTGAGGGCCACGGAGGATGGCAGTTCCCTTCGTCTTGAAGCGGAGCACAGCGTGTCGTCTCCCACCCAACTGCGCCTTTGCGAGGGCGCTTCCGGCACGGCGGGGCAGATAGTGTTGACGTATGATAATCCAGAAAGTCCTTTCCTGCATGTATTTACGGAAGTGGAACTTGCATCCATGGAGGGGCGCGAACACGTATATGTCGATATAACGGATGCCTCCCATCCTCAAGGAGCGATCCGGGGCCAGGCCCTTTGTGGCCATGATAGTTGTGCCGAAGAAGGCATAATGATGTTGAAATTAGAGGATCTTCACGGGGTTGTAGTCAACAATGCGGTTAGCTCCGGAGGGCATGGATTTCGTTCCCTTTACCATGCAGATTTCCCGGTTCAGAACGCGTATGGGTGGTGTGGGTTGAACTTTGAACACATCTTTAATGGGGTCGCTTCCTATGACATACCCTATGGGCTTTATGATGAGGGGCGTTCCCGGTTTTCGCCCCGCATAGATCCTTGCAGCCTTGTGATTCATTCATCAACGTCCGCATCGCTAATCTGGACGGCCGAGGATTCAATCTGGGGTATGGACACGGAGTTGAAGTACACGCTTAAGACGCCTAATTATGTTGATATTGAATGCTGCATGATTCCCCGGGAGTATCATTTCTACCGGGGCTGGTTATCGACATTCTTTGCCAGTTACATGGAACACACCAAGGATCGTAAGATTTATTTTTACGGGGTTGACCTTTCCCTTGGGCAGAAGGGCTGGATTACATGGGGCGAGGACCTTGAGGGGGAACGGTTTGAGGCGGGGGTGATTTCGCATATAGACGCAGCGGATCTCCCTTTCGATGCGGGCGTTTATAGCGGCGATATCGTGGCCAGTGAGAATAAAAAATTCATTGCACCCTTTTATTTTGGGTTTGTGGATGGCGACGGCGTGGAACCGGAAGGAGAAGGAGCGTCCGAAGGGGAACCGTGGACCGGCTGCAATGATGAAGATGCGATGGTATACATCATGATGTTTGATCAGGATGAACCCATCCGGTTCTGCATGTGGAACTGGCCGCCCCCTATTGGTTCGGGTCTTCCCACTAAACCTGCTTGGGATTGGGAGTATGTAATTCTTGATCCGGAGGTTGGGCAGGAATACAGCTTCCGTGCGCGTCTTGTCTTCAAGCCGTGGAATGGTCTTGAGGATGTAGTAACGGAATATGAGAATTGGGTGGAGGACCTTGGCGGGGAAGGAGAGGGGGAGGGTGTAATTGAAGGAGAAGTCGAAGGCGTGATTGAAGGAGAGGTTGAAGGCGTGATCGAGGGAGAGGTTGAAGGCGGAGGGGAAGGGGAAGGAGAGGGCGAAGGGGAGGGAGAGGGAGAAGGCGAAGGGGAGGGAGAAGGAGAATGCCTGGAATACGCAAGCAATGATACACCAATGATTATCCCGGATCTTGGGACTGTGACGTCGGTGTTGAACGTTCCTTCCAACGCCTCCATTACCAGCATAAGCGATCTGAATGTGTATTTGGATTTGCAGCATACGTTTTTGGGTGATGTGGAGGTGGAACTGCGCGCTCCCAACAACACCGGTGTAGTGCTTTTCTCGCGGATGGGGGGATATGCCGAGGACAGGGTGGAACTGTTGTTGGATGATGAAGCGCCACTCGGTTTGCCGGGCGGGGGAAATCTATACCTGTATTGTTTTAACATTGATTGGACAGGTCTGAATGCGGACAACAGAAGTGAAGCGCGCAATCTGTCTGCCTTCGATGGAATCGATCCTCGCGGCGCCTGGCAATTGATCGTGCGGGATTTGGCGGAATACGACAGCGGAATATTGAATAGCTGGGAGCTTCATTTTGGCTGTGTATGTTCCGGACGGGACATCACGATGGACTCCTGTGAATTGCCGCTGGACGGCGCGCATATGGTTCCGCCCACGTCTACCACGGCCACGGGCACAGCAAACATTCAGACGATGTACAACAGCTATACCTTTGAGGTATCGGCATCTGTTGCTGTTGAACATACTCTTTCCGGTTCGGTGAGCGGCGGCATTTGGGAATTGATTGCCGGAGAGCCGAACGAGGAGGTGGTTGAGTTTGGAAATGATCTTCCCGCGTCTTTTGTGCATATTGTTGATCAGGAGAAGTTGATGACATTTCCGGATGCGTCGGCACTGTGCATCCTGCTCAGTAATGGAAGCGAAACGATCCGCGGAGACATGCTGGAATGCGGTTTTCTTTGTGAACTGGAGGAGGCACCGGACTTGATCGGTGCGATGGAGAGCTTCATACCCGTTCTGACTCAGCACTCATTTGATGCTTCGACTTTTGACGCGAATGGCTGTGTGTTGACGCCACAGATCATTATGGAAAATGGCGAGCCGTTGCCGAATGGGATTCCAGACGCGGCAGAATTCCATTTAATTCATGGATTTTTAGACAATCCATGCCTTGATTTCACTTCTTTGGGGGGCACATCGTCGTCGGCAGTCACCGCGGCGTGGAACTTCAATCATGGGGTTGTGATGGCGAATACAGGACCTTTGTCTACACTGCCCCCTCTAAACATGCAGGAATTTCCCGATATTATCACTGCATATACAACGCTTGGGGATGAAGAATCGTGGTCCGTTCCCGATGTTATTTTGCGTCTCCTAGGCGCCCCCAATGTTGGTGACTTTGCATTTGATAATTTTGATCATTCACAGGAAGCGTATCTTGCGGGCGATGGGGATGCGGATGGCGATGGTTATTCGAATATCATCGAATGGCGTGTGTCATATCATGATCCATGGAACGATATCCGCACGGAGGCCAATGCATTTGTGCGTACGGCGATGAATCCTTCGTCGCGGCCTTTCAAAGGGATGGATCTGGCGGCAGACCTGGTTGCATTGAATGGAGGAACCGCCGGGGATATCGATAATAATGGGTGGTTTATCCCACCGGACCAATACTCTCCCAATCACGTTCCCGATGCCGCGGAGTTTCTGTTAATACAGAAAGTGCTTCAAACGCCCACGCTGGATTTGTCCGCCACGGGGGGTATCACTTTCGATGGGGTTGTTGAACGCTGGCTGGAAGTGCGTGAGAACATCGGCACGCCCTTCTGGCTTGATCCCGTGGAGGAATACGTCCTCAATGTTGTCACGGCTTATGGCGTTTTGGGCGATCCTTATTCGGAAGCCGTCATGGCGGCTATCGGGGAGGATTGGACGTTGTGGTTATTTTTTGACTTTCCCTGGCTTTCCGATTTCGAATATCCGCTGAGCTCGCACGGCGATGCGGACGGCGATGGCTATACCAACTATATGGAATGGCAATGGCAGTGGGCGCTGAATTCGCAGGATTTTGAGGAAACGCTGGAAGACTACCTGATTGTAGCGCTGGACGCGGGTCAATCGCCGTCGCATGGCCTGGTGGAATTAGGGGTTTCGATAACGGGCCGGGGGACGGTGCATTCGGATCCCGGCTGGCATTTGTATGCATCCGGGAGTTCAGTGACGCTCACGGCGGTTCCCGATTCCAAATGGATATTTGTGGAGTGGCAGGGAGATGTGGCCGATGTGACCGATCCCGCAGCCCCCGAAATCACCTTCACAATGAATGGTAACCGGAATGTGACGGCTATTTTTGCACCCGATCTGAACGCCGTTATCAATATCCATGATACAGTTTTGCACGACGCCCTCTGTGCGGCGTTGGGCATACCCCCCGGTGAATGTGATGATTCCTTCACGTGGGGACAACTGCTTGATGTTGAGGTGCTGGACCTGTCAGGAACGAACCTAACTAATTTGGAGGTCATGGAGTATCTTCAGCACCTCCATACTCTGAACCTGAACGGGTCCAATGTTAGCGACCTGAGCCCTCTGATGGAGTTGGTTAAATTGCCAGGTTTTTACGCATTGCAAAGGCTGGACGTGCGCGGGCTTAATCTAGACCAGAAAACTTTGTGTGTTTTAATTCCTCAACTTGAACAGGAATACGGCATATCGGTGCTCAGTGATGGTATTTGTGCGGCCACCATTCCGGGTGCGTACGAAATCGATGATCAAATTCCTCCGACGGAAACCCCGCCGGATCGGAAGTATCCACGTCTTGCAAATTATTCTCATAGCGATTTTCACAAATTTGGGCCGGGTGATCGGAATGATTATTTTGCACAGTGGGATTTACTCATTTTATATCAAGATGTAGTAAATATTGAAGAACTTGATCTTGCCGCCATACGGCAGAAGAATCCAGACATCGTAATCCTGCTGTGGATGCCAGCCGGAAACGATCCGGGCCTGAGGGATCCCGTCCTCGGCGATGAACCCCCGCCCGGAGACAATGACTGGTATCTACGGAATATACATGGACAATATGCCAGCCCACATTGGTATGGCTGTGAAATGAATCCTTACACGAGCGGGGTCAGAGGCGAGGGTGAAGGGGAAGCGCCGCTCTATGCGTTTCCCCGGTATCTCGTCCAGTACCTCGAGAGGAATTACTTACAGGAGACGGGCGAATATCACGGCCAATTCGATGGCTTCATGTTCGACTGTCTCTCGGAAGCCAATTCGCGCGCGGAGGCTTTGTATGACGGCATTCCCGATCTTAATAACCCAACGGCGAATTGGCATCCGTGCACGGAGGACTGTGAAATCGATGTGGACGAGAACGGCATCATCGAGCCTGAGACGGAGGCGAGCCATTACCGGGAAGGCTTTCTCTATCTGCTGCGCTCGCTCCGAGAAGGTAGTGCGGGTAATACCTTCATTTTGACGGGCAATGCCGCCGGCGCCTGGCCCATAGGAGGACCGTACTATCAATACACCAACGGCAACATGACGGAAAACGCCTTCGGCAATGGCTGGTCTAAAGACTCGAGCGGGCATTACAACACGGATCTTCGTGCGATCTGGGAAAGTTCCTGGTGCAGCTATCAGCGTTGTATGCACCAGCGGTCGCTGAACCCCTGGGATGTGTTTCAAGGCGAAGGGGAAGGAGAAGAGGAAGGAGAGACGCCACCCAGTCCCACGCCCAAGTATCATTTCCTGATCGCCGACGTGCAATTCTTCCGCGGGATCCCTGAAGCCAAACAATTGACGGAACTGTTGCAACGCGATCTCCAACACTTCCGCCTGGGGTTGGGCACTGCGTTATTGGATGATGGGTATTATGGCTTCGACCGAGGCGATTGTCTGCACGGCCAATTGTGGTGGTTCGAGGAATACAATGCCAATCTGGGTGATGCCCTGAATACGGAACCTGTGGGTCTTGAACCGGATAACGTCTATGGAACGGGCACGTATCACCGTGATTTCGAGCGAGGCAAAGTTGTTGTGAATCCAACGGCCAACGGAGTCTCTTTTGCATTGCCGGGGATGCATCAAGATTTCAGCAGCAAGCAGGTAGGAGTGTATTTTGAGATTCCTCCTTTTGACGCGCGCATTTATCAGTCCGGCATGGATTTTTGCGACAGCGTTTCGCACTTTGCGGACGACCTTACATTTACTAATTACGATGTTGCGCTTGCTGATTTTGCATCGCTGTTAGCGGGGGATCAAGCGGATATCAACGGTACGATCACACTGGACTTTTCGGATGTCAACGGTGTATTTCCCGCATGGCTGGGAAATGGGATACCGGATGTTGCGTGTGAGCTTGGTCTTGTGGCGGCAATTCTTAATGATCCTGCGTTTGACAATGGCGTATTGACGCATGCGGAAGTGATGGGTGCGTGGACGGCCAATCGCAATCAGTTGGCGGAGGATCTCGGAACTGAATTGGATCAAGTATTGGAGGACTATGCGCCGGAGTTGAAGGACATCCTTGCGGCCTATGCGACGTTAGGCGATGGCTATTTTGCGTATACGGCGAATGGTGGTAAGGGTGCGGGATCTTTCGGCGTGGTAGGGTCGGTGTTAGCCGTACTGGGAAATGCCGGAGTAGATCAAGTATTTCCAGAGGCATATGCGGAGAATTATGTCCGCTTATTCAGTTTATTGCCAGGGGGAGACGCTGATGGCGATGGCTACAATAATTATAGCGAGTATGCGGCGGTGGCGCCGGTGCAATGCAGCGATTCAGGAACGCCCAATGCGTATGTTGCAGCGGCGCTCACTGACGCAGAACATCCCTCGGAGTGCGTGGGCATATCTATTCCGGACACAGGTTTGCAAACAGCAATTCAAAATGCGCTCTTGGCGCTTGATCCACCCGTATCGGCGCCGCCGTTCTGCCCCGATGATCTCGGGCGTTTAACCGAACTTGATGCCTCTTCGCTTGAGATCGCTGATCTCTCAGGTATCGAGCATTGCCATAACCTGGAGAAACTCGCTCTCAACAACAACCTGATAAGTGATTTGGCGGTTCTTTCACGCCTGATTCATCTTACACATCTCGATGTGGGCTTTGGTGATCCTTTCCGCGAAGAGGCGTTTGATCCGCTGGCCACGGGCACTAATGCTGTAACGGATTTGATGCCGTTGAGCAATCTCACGGAGATGATCTATTTGAACGCCGGAGGCAATCCGGATCTCAGCGATGTTTCCGTATTGTCACGGCTGACCGGGCTTGAAGAACTCTGGCTGGGCGGAAATTCTATCGTGGACTTCTCGCCTCTAACCGGTCTGAATGCACTGCGCACACTGGCAATTATAAACTCCGGTATGACAAACAATGACTTAACCTATATTCAGGACAAGACAGGAATTGATATCCTTGCCCTTGCATTCAATAGCGCATTGACGGAGATCAGTGATCTGTCCGCGCTTAATCCTCGTTTGGTTTTTTTCAATACATTAGGGATTACTGACCTTGATGTTGCTGAAAACTGGACAAATCTTGAAATGCTTTTGATTAGCGGTTCGCAGGTGAACGATCTGTCCGGTCTTGCCGGAGCAAGCAATATTCGCGGGCTTGATCTTTCTGATTGTCAGTACACGGATATCACGGCGCTGGTGAACAATCCCTATATCGGCGGCATTGATTATGTGAACATATCAGGAAGTCCTCTGAGCGAAGATGCGCGATGCAACCAGATACCAGCGCTTGAGGCCAAGTTCAACTGCGGCGGATTTTTCGTGTACGACCAGTTCTGCGGAGAACCAGTCACACTAACCATCAATGTGGAAGGAGAGGGCAGTACATCGCCTGCGGAAGGCACGTTGCAAGCATCTCTAAATCAAACGGTATTCGTGGCCACACGCGCGGATCAGGGGGTGCCGTTCCACCATTGGTATGGCAATTTACCCGAAGGCTTCGACGCTTCACAGGGTGGTGTGGCGATGTTCATGGACAGCAATAAAACTATTACGGCAGTGTTTTCGACGGAAGGCACGACCGTACGCACGCTTACCATTAATCAGGCGGGTGATGGCAACGGCGGCACGTGGCCAGGCTATGGCAGTTTCGCCTATCGAGACGGAGAGCAGGCCTGGATTAATGCCTTCCCGGACTGGGGAAATTATTTTGCGGGATGGAGCGGCGCTTCGTCCGACTACAATCCATCCACGGCGGTTGTCATGGATGGCGATAAAAGTGTAACGGCCAATTTCTCCACTTCGGGCTATGAATTGATCATTCGGCTTGATGGGGTGGGCGGTGTTACACCTCCTCCAGGGGCCTATCTGCTCGCGGACACGATTTCCGTATTTCCTCTCTCTGTATTCGAAACACAGTGGGAACGATATGCTTTCGATCACTGGGCGGGGGATATTGGAACCGCCAATGCCACGGACCGGAATATCACAGTGCCGATTGATCAGGACCGCCTTATCACGGCGGTGTTTTCCGAGAAACCCAATCATTTATTGGTGACTACGGATGGATGCGGCGGCACCACCCAGCCCGATCCCGGCGATTATTACTATCTTAACGGAGAAACTGCCTATTTGAATGCACTTCCAATCGAAAACTGCGCGTTTGATCATTGGGAAGATGAAAACAACACCACAATTTCGACCATGCCTTGGGTACAAATCCCGTTTTCGGGCGGTGTGTCGAAAACCGCGAAGGCGGTATTCGTACCCACGACGATCAACCTGACTATTCAGTCACAGGAGGGCGGCACGACTTTTCCGCCCCCCAACACCTATGGCTATCAGGCAGGGCAGTTCGTGTGGGTAAGCGCGCAGCCTGATGAGAGCCACTATTTTTCCGGCTGGGCGGATGGAAAAACTTCGCTTGGAATCGGCATAACGATGACCGAAACCATAACGGTGACTGCACAATTCAGCGACACTGGCCACACATTAACCACCGCCGCCGTGGGCGAAGGCACCACAAGTCCCTTCATGGGTACATGGCGTTTTGCGGAAGGTCTGAATGTCCGGGTGGATGCATACACTAATAATACCATTACGCATCATTTTGGACATTGGGAATGGAATCTGGAAGATCCTGTGCCTACGGACCAGTTCTTTACCATCGCCATGAACGCTGATTACACGGTTACGGCATATTTTGTTCCCGTAGACGCAGTGCTTACCGCATCGATGGCGGGGCCCTGCCAAGGCACACTCCAGCCCCCAGTTGGACAGTACGGCTTCATGTTTGATGAAACGGCCTATTTCACCGCAGTTCCCGGGGCGGGATGTGCATTTGTACATTGGGAAGACGGCAATAGCGCCGAACTTACAACCTCCCCTTGGATACAGTATGAGATTCCCGATGATAATCCCGAACCACAGATAATCGCCGTTTATGACACGGCAGACTATGATCTAACCATCGGCATCGATCCAAACAGTACTGGCTCCGGCAGTCTTTGGCCCAGCCCTGGCACGTATGGTTATTTCGAGGGGAACCAAGTGTATATTAACGCCACTGTGGATGAGAACAGCTACTTCGGCGGCTGGGTGGAGGAAGAACTGCCTGCCAACACGGGAATAGCCATCACCATGGATGGAAACAAGAGCGCCACGGCCATTTTCAGTAATACCGGCGTTGAGTTGGAAATCCAGGTGGAAGGTCTAGGCGGCACTAGTCCATCTGTTGGCACGCATAAGTTCGCGGCAGGTCTCACGATTACAATATTTGCCGGGACGCCGGATCCTGATCATTATGCATTTCATCACTGGGACGGCGACATCGGCGAGGCAGACCCGTCGCAGCCGATACTCACTATTGTCACCGGTCCGGCGGACAAAATGGTGCGCGCGGTATTTGTTGAGAAGACGGCCCTTCTCACGCTTGAGGCGGAAGGCGGCGGCTCCACGAATCCGCCGCCGGGAGAGTACTATTTTCTCGATGGTGAAACGGCATATCTCAGTGCGGTTCCCACCGCGGATTATGCTTTTGATTATTGGGCATGCAACACCGGCTTTATCCCGGCTAACGCACAGTCGGCCTATATCAGCATACCCATGCTGGAGGAGAATAATCCCACCGAGGCAACCGCCCATTTTACGGATGCCGATTATCAGTTAACGATGCAAGTAATCAATAACAACGGCGCGCAGGGCTTTACGACACCAGCAGTTGGCGTGCATGGTTTTCTATCGGGACGATTATGTGTCATTAGCGCACAAACATCAGAAAATGCCTATTTTAAAGGATGGAAACAACCCGATGATAGTTATATCACTTCGTTGAATCAATTTGTGTGGATGTATGGCAATGAAACCGCTACTGCTGAGTTCAACAATAGCGGCCATGCTCTGACGGTTTCGTTCACAGAAGGCGGTGGCACGTTTCCATGGAGCGGAACGCATTACTATGCGACCGGGACATCAGTCTATATATCCGCAATTGCGAACTATCCGGGATGGCATTTTGTGGAGTGGCAAGGCGACATTGGCCAAGCCGATCCCAATTATCCTGAGTTCACTCTTTCCATGGACCAGAACCGCTCAATACACGCTGTTTTCGCTCAACATGATTGGATCCTCTATGTAGTTGTGCAAGGATCAGGTACGGTCTCTTATGAGCCCAACACCCCCTATCATCTTGACAATGATATTGTAGAATTTTCCGTACAGGCGGGGGAAGGATGGGTGTTTGATCATTGGGATGGGGCATTGGCATCGGCAGGAAATGACCCCGCTCCGGAACTTTTAATGGACGGGAATAAAACGGTTTGGGCAATATTTGTTCAGAGTCAGGAGGGGGAGTAATGCATTTTCCTCATATGTAATTCATAGCGCGTTCAGGGTAGAATAAAGTACTCCGATGCGGCAGAGAAACAGATGAGGAAAAACAGGATGATATGTAAAGAAGTATGGTTTAGTTTGGGATTGCTTTTGGCAATGCTGGTGGTGGGTGCCGTGAGTAGTGCAGAGGATCTGGGCGTGTTTCCAGCGGGGGTGCTGGATGGCGGCTGGGCCGCATCGGGGCCGGTGGAACGGTACGATACCGATACGGTATTCAATAAGATCGATGGCGCGGCGGATCAATTGTTGCAATATGGATTGAAACAGTTGGACTGGCTCACTATTGTTCAGAAGGACACAAAATTTGGACTCGACATCGAGTTGTATGACATGGGCGCGGCGGAGAATGCGCTGGGCATCTTTGCGGCCCAGCGGGGCAATGAAAAAACGGTGTTGCGGGAGGGCGCAGTCTATTATTACACCACGCAACCGGGTGCGATCGGTTTTATTGGAAAAACCTATTTTAAAATTTCCGGCGCCAAATCCAATCCCGCAATTGACGAGAAAACCAAACAACTGGTGAAGGTGTTGTCCGGGCTGAAGGTTGAAAAAGAAAAGGCCTCCCGTCCGTATCGTCTACTCGCGGAATATCTCAATATTCCCTTCGAAGGGATTTCGTTCGAAAAGGCGGACGTGTTCCAGTATGACTTCGCAAAGGCCTTTTGGTTTGGCAAGCCGGATAAAGAGAAACCGCTCCGGTACTATTTTCATGAGGAAAAGTCAGAAGAGGCCGCAACGGCGCTGTATAAGAAATTGCTCGAAAACAACCTCTACGACTTCGATTCCGTTCAGCAAACGGATACCAGCGCGGTGTTGAAACACAAGTATCTCAAGACCCTGACCTCCCTTCATGTTCAAGGTGTTTTGGTGTATGGTGTGGAAGGGGCGCCTGATCAAACCGCTCTCGACCAGCACGAGAAAGAATTACAGGACGCCCTGACAAAATAGTGGAATAAAAGATGCCATGGACAAAAAGAAGTTTTCGGTAGTGGGGTTGGGTGAAGTGCTTTGGGATTTGCTGCCGGACGGAAAATTACTAGGCGGTGCGCCGGCGAATTTTGCGTATCACGCGAAAGGGTTGGGCGCGGAGGCCTTTGTGGTGAGCGCGGTAGGCCCAGATGACCTCGGAGGGGAGATTCTTTCGCAATTGGACCGGAGTGGACTGGAAACGCGGTATATTCATCAGGATGCTGAGCATCCGACAGGCCGGGTGACGGTCACGCTGGATGCGGCGGGAACGCCCAGTTATGTGATTCATACAGACGTAGCGTGGGATTTCATTCCGCAATCTCCTGCATTGCTGGATCTTGCGGAACGTACGGATGCTACCTGTTTTGGGACGTTATGCCAGCGAAGTCCGATTTCACAACATACAGTGCGCAGTTTTCTGGAGAACACGCCGCAGGACAGCCTGCGGGTGTTCGACATTAATCTTCGTCAGCAATTCTACAGTGCGTCCATTATTCATAACATGCTGACCTTGTCGAATGTGCTCAAACTGAACGACGAGGAACTTCCTGTGGTCGCGAAACTGCTGGAGATGGACGGTGCGGAGACCTCCCTCATGGAGGAACTGGTCCGGCGGTACGACTTGCGGCTTGTAGCGCTTACGCGGGGTGCGAAAGGCAGCCTGTTGTGCACACGCGAGGGTTGGAGTGATCATCCGGGCATGTCAGTGACTGTAGCGGACACCGTGGGTGCAGGCGATGCATTCACGGCGGCGCTGGTCATGGGGTTGCTGGAAAACCATCCGCTGGGAGAAATTAATGCACAAGCCAACCGTCTCGCGGCCTATGTATGCACGCAAAAGGGCGCCATGCCGCCGTATTCAGGATAATGGTTGGAGGGTGTTTAAATATGCCCTTAGCTCGGTATGACCACAACCAAACCTTGGCTATCAGTTGTCAGCAATCAGCTTTCAGCTATTTTCAGGGCGAGACAAAAAGGCTGATGGCTGACCGCTAAAGGCTGAAGGCTGAAAGCTCGTTAATACAATTCGCATTCTTTCTAAAAGTCCGCTATGCTGTAGGCAACCTTGGAACTTTAGTTAACGACGATGGAAGGGCTGGAACATGAGTGAGAAGCAATGGACCCGGCGTGCGTTTCTTGCCGCCACAACGACCACCGCGGCACTTATCGCGGGCGGTTGTGCCACCAAACCAAGTACGGCGAGAGTGGTGCCGCGTAAAATTTCTCCGAACGAGACGGTTATCGTGGGCCTGATCGGCCTGGGCGGGCGCTGCCGGGATATCGGGGCCACCAGCCTGAAGATTCCCACGATGCGCATCGTCGCATTATGCGATTGTTTCCAGCCACGCATCCATTCCTATATCGACAAACTCGGGAAGGACCAGAATTGGAAAGGCTATGCCGATTTCCGCGAAATGATCGAAAAGGAAAAACTGGATGGAGTGATGGTTGAGACGACCACGCATGCGCGGGCATGGGTCACGTGCTGGGCCATGGACGCGGGTGTGGATGTATACATAGAAAAGCCGATGTGCCTTACTATTGAGGAAGGGCGGCAGATGGTGAACGTGGCGCGAAGAAATAAGAGTGTTACACAGGTTGGCACGCAGCAACGGTCCATTGCACTGAACAACTGGGCGAGCGACCTCGTCAAGAACGGCGCAATCGGCAAGGTGCATACCGTATTGGCCCCCGATTTCGTCAGCCCGTTGCATTGGGAGCCGAAAGAAGGGCAGGATATGCCGGACGGCGGCAGCCCTAATTGGTGGGACATCTGGACGAACCAGTCGGAATTACGCCCGTATCATCACGACTTACAATATGGTTGGGCGCAGTGGTGGGATTACGATGGTGGCGGCATCTCCTATGGCGTGACCGGTTGGGGCACGCATAGCTACGACCAAATCCAGCGCGGTCTGGGCACGGATGAAACCGGTCCGGTGGAAGTGGAGTTGGAAGAACCGGTCACTACAAAACGCGTGGGCGAGTTCAAAGAGCGCACCATCAGCGAGGACGAAACCGGGCAGGCGTATTATGACATGGTCCGCAATACCTCCGGCCCGCGCGCCAAGGTACGCATGAAGTACAAGAATGGCACCGAGTTGAAATTGCATTTGGATGCGGACTGCTCGCCCGGCCTCGGCTGCATCTTCATCGGCGAGAAAGGCAAGATCGAAATCAACCGAGATCGCGTCTCCTCCGATCCGAAGGAATTGCTCCAAGGCCCGGACCGGCCCGGCAATTTAACGGTGCCGGAAACGCAACCGCATATTGAAAATTGGATTGAATGCATTAAGACGCGGAAACGCTGCACGGCGGACATCGAATACGGGCAGCGCAGTTCCTCCATTTGCTACCTCGTCAACATTGCCCGCGACGTGGGGCAGGCCGGTAAAACCCTGAAATGGGACCCGGATAAGGAACGTTTCACCAATTGCGATGAGGCCAACAAATTCCTGGCGCGCCCCCGGCGTGAAGGGTGGGAACTGCCCGATTACGCAAAGAAGAAGGCGTAAGCGTTGAGATTTTTTGTGAACCCCGGATCACTCATGGTGGTGATTTGGGGCCGGGAGTGAAATAGATTAGCTTTAATAGCAAGTGCGTACCCAAGTGCAACGTGGGAACGAGGGAATAAGACGGATACGTTCCCAAGTGCAACTTGGGAACGAGAGGAAAAAATAATGACGGGCAAGACATTTTTTAATGGTGTTGCTCATGATAACCAGGACATTCTCGGGCGTTTTCTCTCTTTGCTTGAGCAAACAGAAACGCAGTACTGCGTCATTGGCGGCTTGGCAGTGAATGCTTACGCCGAACCGGTAGTCAGTCTGGATCTCGATGTAATTATTGCTGCGGATCAAATTCAGGCAGTGTGTGAACAGGCCCTCTCAATAGGCTTCTCCATTGAAACATTTGAACACAGCGTGAACCTTGCTTATGCCGGTTCGGATGTGCGGATTCAACTGCAAACCGATGCCCGGTATCAGTCTTTCTTATCCCGCGCTGACATAAAGGATGTGTTGGGGTATTCCATGCGGGTGGCAAGCCTGGAAGATGTGCTTCAAGGTAAACTCTGGGCCTATTCGGACGAGTCCCGCCGAGGCAGTAAACGTCAAAAGGATCTGGCCGATATTCTCCGCTTGGCGGAAACGCATCCTGATGTTAAACGATTGCTGCCGGAAAGTATCTTGAAAATATTAGTTTAATCTTTTTGTGCGTTAGTCATTAATACATGTACTGAGGAGTTGACAGGAAAACGAAAGGGTGGCTCCATGAAAAAAGCCTTATTAGTGTGTGTTGTGTTAGGGTTGGGCGGACTCGGTTCATGTATTTGCCTGGCAAGATGTAATTACTATGTGGTTGAGAAAATAGATATTAAGGAACCAAATGCAGCCGGGGAAACAGACGATCCACTGACGAATCCTGAATTTGATGAAACCTTGGTGGACAGCCGTCCGCTGGACGGATGGCTGGTAAATCAAAGCGCCGCCGTTATTGCGCTGGACTGTCCCGGCATCAATCCGGACGCCGCGCCGAATATGCTGCAACTGTGGCCATCGCATGCAGCTATCCTGAGCACTATAGGCGATACTACCCGCGGAAGTTTTAGGAATCGGCCGATATTACCGAGCGCGAATCTTCTGGATGCCGCCGCCAAGCAGTTCGATGACGGGCTATATGCCACATTGGACCTTGCCTGCTACCGGGGAGAACTGGATGGAAATGTTCCCGGCGCCGTAGCGCTGGTACATGAAATCTTCAATCGCTTGCCTGCGGACAGCCCCGCAAAACCATTTTTGGCTGCCGCGCTTCAGTTGGCGGGAAAAAATGTTGATCTGGATTCAGCCACGGCCATCGCTCAGAAAATATTTTTGGATGAATTTGAAGCGAATACGGTGCGCAGTAAGCCCATTTCGTTTTATACCTGGACTCCGGAACTTGAACAGGTTTGGAAATTTTTCAAGTTCCTCCAAAAGGAGTTTTGGTTATTTTTTGATGGCACCGGTTTGGAGATCCCTCTGGCAGTGACTGCGGTGCTCGAAGCCGATACAAATCTCATGAATCAATATCGAGCAATACACCGCTTCTATGGAAGATTGACCAATCCATTGATTTGTTTGCCGGTGGACGCAATGACCGGCGGCAAGACTAATCTTAGGGAACTTGCAAAACAATTCGGAACTCGTCATGCCGCAGTCGCTATGTACCCGCCGTCCACGAGCCGGGAAAACGAACTTTTTGAGCAAATGTTTCCCGCGGGCGTTCCTGAAAACGTTGAACTGATGACTGAACTCATTCGCAAGATCAGATCGGGCGAAGTCGATTTAACGCCCAAGGACAATGACGGGTGGTATCAGTACCAGGTGCATGCGCTGGAATGCCTTTTGCTGCCGGACAATGCCCAGGAGAAAGATAAACTGCTCTTGAAGGCAAAATATAAGAAGCGGCTGGTAGAAGCATTCAAAGCCATGATCACCAAACGGCGCGAAACTCATGCCCGGCAACTCGGTATTACTGATTCAATCGAGGCACCTGTACAGGCTACTCCACCCAAAAGCATTAACCCACGGCTCCGAATCGAGCCTTGCGCCACGGTATATCTCCGGACCGCCCGCGCCTATGGTTTCTTGCAGAATTTTCTGAAAACGGCTATCCCTATTGAAAGGCTGGATGCCCTGCATGGTTTGAGAAAAAGCGGACCCCGCGAACTTGCACTCGGTGCCGAACTGAATAGCATCTGCCAGCGGTTCTACGGTTTCTATCTTATTGCTTGTGAGGACATCGGGATGCGGCCGAGCTTTCTGGACGGCGAACCCGTAGAGGTGGAACCGGCGAAAGCAGCGGCGCTGGCATGGTTGGATAAGATGAACAACGATGTGGACCTGGCGTGTGATACGCGCATAGCGGTCCCCATTTATTTTGATCCTAATATCGGAAAGGTAAGACTCTGGGCCGTGCTGGGCGTGCGCCTGGCGAACTTGGATGCATCGTATGCACGGCCGCCTAAAATCCGAAGGGACCAGCCGGACAGTCAATGGCAAGTGCCCGTGGATCGACTTGGCGTTGCGAAGGTGCTCATCGCGGTGGATGAATTCGCGGAAGTGGAAGTCAAAGCGGATAAAATCCCGAACCGGGAGGAGTTCCGGGCATTGTGCGATAAGTACAAAACCAAAGAAGAGATCGTTAAGGCATTGGAAGATCTCTAGGGAAAAGCAAGGTTGATGAGATTCCGAATTTGCTTCGTCGCCACGCCCCTGTCAAGAAAGTGACCACATTGGGGAGGGCGAAGCTCCTGCTGAGCCGTCAAACAAGATCTTTATTAACGTATAATACCACAATGCTCTGGATATTTTGTCTCACGGCTCAGCAGGAGCTTCGCCCTCCCGGCGTGTCACTTCTTCTGATATATCGTGATGCCAAAGGCAGTCCGTGGGAGCACGCCAACATCAGATTGGATTCCCGTAAAAAATTTGGCTACGATACTTTCAAAGAGCAAAAGGAATTTTCAAATGTCCGCGATGAGGAGAAAAAGAATCGATCCTGCGAGTAATGCGGAATTTCTTGCGGGGGTGCGGAAGGATCAGGCGAACCGGGAGAAAACTTATCGAGAGCAGGCTTTGAAGCTGTTCCCGCATGTATGCGCGAAGTGCGGGCGCGAGTTTTCAGGCGCCCGGCTGCGCGAGCTTACCGTTCATCACAAAGACAATGACCATATGAATAATCCGCCGGACGGGAGCAATTGGGAATTATTGTGCCTGTACTGCCATGACGATGAACACGAAGCGTATGAGCGCGCCGGGTATCACAGTGGCGGCTCCTCCATCGATCAAAATTCATCAGGATTTACTCCCTTCGCGGGACTGGGGGACCTTTTAAAACACAAAGAGGAATCGCCGGATTCCAAAGAGTAATAGAAACTCACGCCACAGCTCTTCACACTCGCACGGAACTATCCTAAAACCTGGAGGCCAGTTGACACCTCGTCCTTCTCTGTCTTTAACGTCATCTCCGCGGCCTGTCCTCCGAAGTCATGTGCTTCGCCTGACGAAGTCGGAAAGCGGGGATCCAGTTTCTTGTAAAAATAGTGCCCTACATTTCGAGCCCCCCGCTTTCGGCGCCTTCCGAAAATAGGATGATATCTTTCCACCTATTCAGGCTTTCTTAAGAATGGGATAAATCTTTTGTTGTTTAGTATATAGTGCGGGTTGCGTTATGCTATGTTCCTTTAAGGTCCAAAAACCAGTATGCAGTGTTGATCAAAATAGTCATGAAAAGCCCAAAACGAGACTATCTCTTGCGCGGGGCCGTGGCGGCCGCGGTAGTGGGGTATTTTCATTTGTTCTCATCCATCTTTCCATTGCATTTGGCGGATATACTTGATCTTCTTCAGTCTTATGGACTGTGGTTTGTTCTTGGTTTGATCCCGATTGCGGTTGTCGTCGAACGCTGGCGGATACTTCTCAAGGGGCAGGGCTTGATCTTCTCCAGGTTCTATCTTGCCCGGATTTGGTTGTCAGGATACTTCCTGGGTTTTTGGGCGCCGCGAGGATTAGGCCGGGATGTTGTTCGCTGGTATGCCACGGCGAATGCATCAGGCGATGGGGTGCGAACGGGTACCGTGCTTGTTTTGGAACGGGCATTGAGTTGGGTGTCTCTTGCGGCGTGTGTTGCGTTGTTTGCACCAGGTGCATTTTGGGCTTTGGGTGTTTATCCCGCAAAATTACGATTTGGGGGATTAGTTCTGGCGCTTATCGTAGTATCTTTTCTATTCTTGTCGGTCCTTTTACAGCCCCGTATCCTTCAAGTGGCGGTTTCCATCGTTCCTGTTCCATTGCGGTTCAAGAATGGAATTAACCGGATTGTTGATGCCCTTCTTGCCTATCGAGAAACACCTTCCACGCTGTTCATGGCAGTATTGTTGGGTATCGTTGAAAAGGTGCTTTTGGGATGTGGTGTTCTTTTATGGTGTTTTGATTCCAAAATTACGATGTTGAAAGCTATTCTGCTTACCCCTGTCTGGTCTATACGGCATATTCTCGATTTTGCCCTTATCAACACTACCTTTGACAAGGTATGGTGGACGATGTGTTATGGCAGTCCTGTGCCGGATTTTTCGCACGCTCCGACAACAGCGACAACAAATGTAACTGTAATTGATGTTATGATTCCCGGGTGTGCAATTGTATTTCTTCTTTGGGGATTGAAAGTGAGCTGGCTGCAACAAATTCTGCGTCCCGTGCATGATTACCACCTTTCACGGGAAGAAACCTCGCTTTATCGCTGGCGGATTTTGGATGCGGTTTTGGCGGGGCTGGGTGGCGGGTTGCTGGGCGGGGCGTTGTGCGGGTTGGGTGAGTCAAGCTGGGCCTATTGGTGGTTTATGAGTGGTGCGGAGGAATTGCACGCGTTCTGGTGGGGGTCGCTTATGTATGGTGTTATCTGTATGCCGGTGGGCGCGGTGGTTGCACTCTTTTTTGTCTATGTGTATCTGGTTGTCGGTCGTTTCCGTCATCCGGGTGGCACGTTCGCCGCTTGTTTGGCTGGTGTGGTGGCCATGTTGTTCCTGGTGGTGGGCCGGTTCCGTTTCGCGCGTGATGTTCTGGACGATCACCCCCTTTCGTTGGTACAAATTTTCGTATTACTGTGTTTGACGGTTGTATTGTTTCTCGTGATTGAAAGAGCCGGATCGTTCTTCTTTACACGGCTGCATTTTGGACGCATCAAGGCGGTGTTGGTGATGCTACTTGTGTTTGTCATGGTAATGGGCGTGGGCGCCGGTCTGAACCAAGCATTGCGTGTTCCTGTAACGGCAGAACCCTTTGCACCGTCTAGAACCGCGCAAGGCCCCAATGTATTCCTCATTGTCATAGATACGCTTCGGGCGGATTATTTGCCGTTGTATGGGGCTACCGGCAAAGCCTCAACCCCCAACCTGGACGCTTTTGCAAAAGATGCGGTGGTGTTCCGGAACAGTTTTTCACAAGCGCCGTGGACCAAGCCTTCATTCGGCACGATCTTCACGGGGCAATATCCTGGGGTGCATGGGGCGGAGGGCAAGGCATCCGTATTGCCCGAGCAAGCCGTTACGTTAGCTGAGACCTTGCGTGATTCCGGATATTACACACAAGCATTTCCCAACAACCGGAATTTGCTTCCTTATTATGGTCTGGATCAAGGATTCACCGGATATGATTATTTAATGCCTCATCTTTATTTCGGGGCCTCGTTTTCCTCGGAGCGTTTGGCGATCTATGAAGTATTGCGGCGGGTTTGGATTCGATCAAAATTGCCTCATATCGACGTGGAGCATTTCTATCGTCCCGCTCCAGAAGTGAATGCCGCCGCGTTGAATTGGCTGGACCATAACGAGGTTCCTAGGGACATGCCTTTTCTTTTGTTCACCCATTATATGGATCCGCATGATCCGTACATGACCCAGGACCCAGGGGGCACCGGCTATGCTTCGATTGTGTTGGGTACAAACCCTGATCCGGACATGTATTTGGAGCCGATGCGCGCGGCCTATATTGATGAGGTTGAGCGGGTGGACAAGGCTATCGGCGAGTTCATGGAGGGTCTTCGTAAGCGCGGTCTTTATGATGATGCCATGATTGTCTTCACGGCGGATCATGGAGAAGAATTCTATGAGCATAAAGGCTGGTCGCACGGTCCGACGCTCTATGAAGAAGTCACCCACATACCCCTGCTGATTAAATTTCCGGGCAATCGGCATGGCGGGGAAGTCAACACCGGTATTGCACGCCATGTGGATATTATGCCGACGATTTTGAAGGCCGTGGGCATTCCCCTGCCCCAAACGATGGACGGTATTCCTCTTATAGACGATTCCGGCGCATTCAACAACCAACAAACAGCGTATAGCATTGCGGAAACGGATTTTACCGGGAGTGTTGCCCGCTCCGTGAGAAATCTTGATGCAAAGCTTATCCGTGCAAACAAGAATAATCCCCGCGGTCTTGCCCCGGTGGAGTATTATGATCTGAATAAGGATCCCGGCGAACTAAGCAATGCTACGGGCAAGGGTGATCCTCGTGAAGAAGCTCTGTCGCAGGAATTGAGCACAATGATGGACTATATTCGCAAACATGCACTGAAATAAGATCGGACCAAACGGAATAAGAACTCTACTATGACTGAAATGGATATTTTCCAATTTTTAAAAGAGCAGGTGCCGCTTTTTCGCGAGTTTAGCCAAACGCAATTGCAGGCGCTAGTGAATGGTTCGAGGCAAGCCGCTTTTGAGAAGAATGAAGCCCTGATCGAATTTGGCGAGACAGGCCGGTTTTTGGGGGTGTTATTGCATGGAACCGTGGAGGTGTCCATTGCGGATGAACAGGGGGATCGTCATGAACTAACCCGCTTGAGCGCGGGCGATATTTTTGGCGAGATGGCGCTTATGACGGGCGACAAAAGCACGGCGGATGTCATTGCGCTGGAGCATTGCGAGGCGTTGCTTATTCCACAGCCCATATTTGCCACGCTTGTCGCCACGCAACTCAGCGCGGTGACCAGCCTTTCCAAGACCATCATGGACCGCCTGACCAAGTCCGGCGGCCTGGAAAAGCGCCAGCAATTGGCGGAGGCTGCTTTGAAGCGCAGTGATGACCCGTATGGGTTTCAGTTGAAAACCGAACGCTCCATGAAGTTGCTGGTGGTGAATTGCGGTTCATCCTCACTTAAGTACAATTTGTACGACACAGCGGACTCAACGAAGAATCTGAGTGGAACTATTGAGCGGATCGGTGCGGGGGCCATGCCGCATACGATTCAGGCTGCCGGAAGCGTAAAAGAATCTTCCATCCCCTCCGGTGGGCATGCGGAAGCGTTTAGTGCGATGGTGCAGGCATTTCGCGAGTATGGGGCGGGAGCGCCCGGGGATATTTCCGCGGTGGGTCATCGCGTGGTGCATGGCGGAATGAAATACGGTCATGCCGTCCTTATTACGGAAGAAGTGATGGCGGATATTGAAGCGGCGGCGGTTTTCGCGCCTTTGCATAATCCCGTGAACCTGTTGGGAATCCGAGAGGCGATCAAATGTTTCCCCAACACGCCGCAAGTGGCCGTCTTCGATACGGCATTTCACCAGAACATGCCGGATTATGCGCAGTTATATGGGCTTCCTTTCGAATATTACGAAGAGAAACATATCCGCCGGTATGGGTTTCATGGCACTTCGCATAAATACGTGGCGATTAAAGTGGCGGAATTTCTGAAACGTCCCTACAACGAGTTGGAGACAATTGTCTGTCATTTGGGGAATGGTGCGTCGGTGTGTGCGGTGGACCACGGGCGCTCCGTGGATACATCGATGGGATTTACGCCTGCCGAAGGGCTGTTAATGGGGACCCGTTCTGGCGATATGGATCCGGCGATTCTGGTGCATTTGATGCGCACTGAAGGATTGGATGCCGAAGGATTGGATCGGCTGATTAACAAGCAGGGCGGCTTAAAGGGGTTGAGCGGCCTGTCGAACGATATGCGTGAAGTGGAAGCAGCCGCGGAGAAGGGTGATCACCGGGCGATGCTGGCGCTGAAAACCTTCAGCTACCGCATCCGCAAATATCTTGGCGCGTATATGGCGGCCATGGGTGGTTTGGATGCCATTGCCTTTACCGGCGGCATCGGCCAAGGCAGCGTTGGGGTGCGCAGCTTGGCCTGCCAGGGACTGGAGCCGATGGGCGTGCGCATCGATGAGGAAAAGAACCGGCAGGCGCGCGGCTTCGAACAGGTGTGTGATATTTCCGCGGAAGACTCCACCGTGCGGGTGTTGGTTGTTCCCACGGATGAACAACGCATGATCGCCCGCGAGACGTTGCGGGTGCTGGATCGCAGCTATGTGAATCAGATCCTGCGCGAGCAGAAGCCCATGCCGGTGCCGGTGGAGGTGTCGGCACATCATGTTCATCTTACCCAGGCGCATGTAGAGGCGCTTTATGGCGCCGGACATCAGCTCACACCAAAGCAGGAACTCTCCCAACCCGGCCAATTTGCCTGTGAGGATCAAGTCACGCTGATCGGGCCCAAAGGGCGCGTGGATCGTGTGCGCGTGCTGGGGCCGGTGCGCAATGAGACTCAAGTGGAAATTTCCATGACGGAACAGTTCAAGCTGGGCATTCATCCGCCCATCCGCGAATCGAGTGATCTAAAAAATACGCCTGGGTTAACCCTGGAAGGTTCTAAGGGAAGTGTAGCCATTGATCATGGCGTAATTTGCGCCTTGCGGCATATTCACATGACGCCTGAAGATGCGCTGCACATGGGCTTAAAGGACAAAGACATGGTGAAAGTCCGCATTGAGGGGGATCGTGAATTAATCTTTGGCGACGTGCTTGTCCGTGTGCGGCCGGATTTCCGTCTTGCCATGCATATTGATACGGATGAGGCGAATGCCGCCCATATCAGCGGCGATGTGATCGGCCATGTCGAGGGCATTCAGAGCCGAAGATGATCCTTGCTATAGTTGGATTCCCAAGGCTATTCGTAGAACATCATTCATGCGGGAGACGAAGTGCACCTTGAGTTTTTTCCGGACGGATGCGGGGATTTCGTCGAGGTCATGTTTGCAGCGTTCGGGGAGAATGAGTTGGCGGATGCCTGCGCGGGCGGCGGCGAGTACCTTTTCCTTGATGCCGCCGACGGGCAACACATTTCCGCGCAGGGTGATTTCACCGGTCATGGCGAGATTGCCTTTGACGCGTTTCTTGGTGAGCAGGGAAGCAATGGCCGTGAGCATGGTGACGCCGGCACTGGGGCCGTCTTTAGGCACTGCGCCCGCCGGCACATGCACGTGGATGTCGAATTCTGAGAAGGTTTTTGGCTCGATGCTCAGTTTTTCCGCATTGGCGCGCAGAAAGCTCAATGCGGCTTGGGCGGACTCCTTCATCACATCGCCCAGTTGGCCGGTAAGAATAAGATTGCCTTTCCCCGGCATGCGGGTGGCTTCTATGAACAGGATGTCCCCTCCCACCGCGGTCCACGCCAGGCCAATAACGACGCCCGGCATCCGGGTGCGCTCTGCGGTGTCATAGAAGACTTTGGGGTTGCCGAGGTACTCACGCAAGTCTTTGGGAGCGATTTTCAGCGGGGTGCGGCGTCCGGAGGCGAATTTCCGGGCACAGCCCCGGCACACATGGGCAATTTCGCGTTCGAGGTTGCGCACGCCCGCTTCGCGGGTGTAGCCGGCGGTAATCGCGCGCAAGGCTGAAAGGTCTATCCGCAATTTGTCTTTGATCAGTCCGTGTTCATCGAGCTGGCGTGGCACGAGATACTTGCGGGCGATATGGAGTTTTTCATCGAGGGTGTAACCGGGAATTTCGATGATCTCCATACGGTCGCGCAAGGCCCAGGGGATGGTGTCTAAAACATTTGCGGTGGCAATGAACATGACTTTGGAGAGGTCAAAAGAGACGTTCAGATAATTGTCCATAAAACTGTTGTTTTGCGCGGGATCGAGGACTTCCAGCAGGGCCGAGGATGGATCGCCCCGGAAATCATTGCCCACCTTGTCAATTTCATCGAGCATGAAGACGGGATTGTTCGAACCCGCTTTGCGGATGCCCTGGATGATGCGGCCGGGCATGGCCCCGACATAGGTTTTCCGGTGTCCGCGAATTTCCGCTTCATCATGCAATCCACCGAGAGCCATGCGGACAAAGCTGCGCCCCAAGGCGCGTGCGATGGATTTACCCAACGACGTTTTGCCTACGCCGGGAGGCCCCTGAAAGCACAAGATCGGCCCATGCGCATCCGGTTTGAGCTTGCGCACGGCCAGATATTCCAGAATGCGCCGTTTCACTTTTTCCAGGCCGTAATGATCCTCGTTCAAGATGATTTCAGCATTCTGAATGTCCAAACGATCTTCCGTGGATTTGTTCCAAGGCAACTCAAGCAGGATGTCGAGATAGGTGATGACAACCGAGTATTCCCCGCTGGCTTCGTGCATCCGTGCCAGGCGATCCACTTCACGCAGGGCCTCTTTTTTTACTTCCTCCGGGAATTTGGCTGCCTCCACTTTTTTGCGGTATTCCTCGGCCTCCGCCCGCTGGCCTTCCCCTATGCCCAGTTCGTCCTGGATGGCTTTCATCTGCTGACGCAAGAAATATTCACGTTGCCCCTTTTCGATCGAATCCTTTACTTCCTGATGGATCTTACTGGAGGCTTTGAGCAACTCAATTTCGTGTTCCAGCAGATGCATCAAGCGCATCAAGCGCTTTTTCACATCCAGGGTTTCCAACAATTTTTGTTTTTCCTCCACGGGAAAGGAAAGATTGCTGGCCACCAGGTCCGCCAAAAAACTTGGGTTGTCGATGTTCTCAATAATGTTCTGCGCGCCATCAGGAATTGCCGGGTGCAACTGGATCAGGGTGGTCATTTGCGTTTTAACCGTCCGGGCCAATGGTTCCAGCGCCTCGGCGTCAGAAACGACGTCCTCCAAGGGCTTTGCCCGGACTACGAAATATGGATCGCGCCGGATCAGGCCCGTCACCCGGAACCGGTGCAGTGACTGGGTGACCACTTCCAGTTTGCCGTCTGGGGTAGGTTGCATTTGCAGGATGCGGGCGATACAGCCGATCTCATACGCATCGCTCAGTTGCCGATTTTCAGATTCTGGGCCGCGCAACGCCACCAACGCCAGCAGCCGGTGCCCTTTGATGGAATCCTCGATAAGCAGCCGCTCTTCCTTTGTGGTCAGCCGGAACGGCACCAGGGCCATGGGAAACACCACTTGTCCGCTCAACATCAGCAGCGGCAGGGAGTCTGGGAAATCCATACCCGTCTGCGCGGGCAAATGTTTCGGTTCGCCATTTTCACTCATGCGTCCTACCTCACGTTTTCCTCTTTAGTAAAAGTATAACGTGGAAAGAAAAAACGATGCAACGGGATGGATCTATTCCATATGCAGCCGGTTTGTGTGGCTTGGTAAGAAGATTGCGAATGGACAGGAGGTGGGTTAAAGTACTGACGTATTCCGGATCAGGGAGGAGGGTTTCGGAATCAGAACGAGTACATAATGGACGGGAGCGCGCTATGCTGACACGGCTGAGGATACGGAACTTTAAACGTTTTGAAGATGTCGATATCGAACTCGGCAAAACGGCTGTATTCATCGGACCGAACAATTCTGGAAAAACAACCGCATTGCAGGCGTTGGTGCTTTGGGAAATGGGCTTGCGGCGTTGGAATGAAAAACGTTCTGGGAAAGAGTCCCCTGCCAACCGGCCTGGAGTAACTATTAATCGACGTGACTTAATTGCATTGCCGGTGCCGGATGCCCATCTGTTTTGGCATGAACTCCAGGTGCGCAAGACCTCTGGAAGAGGAAAAGACCTGAAGACGAAAAATATCCGTATTGAAGTGATTGTAGATGGCATATCAAATGGGAAAGCATGGACCTGCGGGTTTGAGTTCGACTTTGCCAACGATGAATCCTTTTATTGCCGTCCTTTGCACTTAGATGAGAAAAATAAAACAAACCGTATGCCTGTGCCAAGGGAAGCGGCAGGAACTCAAATGGCGTTTTTACCTCCTATGTCTGGTTTGGCTGCGATAGAGCCAAAATGGGAATTTGGGCGAATCAATGTGCTGATCGGGGAAGGCCAAACGGCTCAGGTGCTTCGAAACCTGTGTTTTCAAATCTCTTCTGACACAGAAAGTGGTCATTGGATACAACTCGCGGGGGATATCAAGAACCTTTTCGGAGTGACGTTGTTAAAACCGGAGCACAATGTCGAACGTGGTGAAATTCGGATGGAGTATAAAGAGCGTAGTGGAGTCCAACTTGATTTATCTTCTGCCGGGAGGGGGTTGCAGCAAACCTTGCTTTTGTTGGCGCATCTTTATGCCAATCCGCGCACCGTACTTTTGTTGGACGAACCCGATGCGCATCTTGAGATTCTGCGTCAACGGCAAACGTATGGATTAATCACCTCTATTGCCGAAAAGCAACAGTCGCAGATCATTGCAGCAAGCCATTCCGAAGTGTTATTGAATGAAGCGGCAGGCCGCGATGTGGTGGTGGCATTTGTAGGGAAACCACATAGAATAGATGACAGAGGCTCACAAGTTCTCAAATCGTTGCGGGACATTGGATTTGATCAATATTACCAAGCGGAGCAGGAAGGGTGGGTGCTTTACGTAGAGAGATCTACCGATTTAGCCATTCTTCAATCCTTTGCACGTATTTTGGGCCATCCCGCTGCTAAACGGTTGGAGGCTCCTTTTGTGTATTATATTGGCGCCAATCAACCGCAAAAAGCACGGGAACACTTTTACGGATTGCGGGAAGCTCTCCAGGATTTTACGGGTATTGCCATTTTCGACAGATTGGATAAGGAGATTCAAAAGGACGGTCCGCTCGTGGAATGCATGTGGCGTCGCAGAGAAATCGAAAACTATATTTACACACGGCGTTCACTGATCGCATTCGCCCGTCAGGGATTATCCGATGATTTGTTCGGGCATGCAGAGTCCGAAGAACAAGTTGTGCACATGGAAACCCTCATCGCTGAAATGGAAAAGGCTATTAGCACTTTGGGCATGCCAAGTCCATGGTCGCCGGATATTAAAGCCAGCGATGGCTTTCTTGACCCTTTATTTAACAAATATGCCGATGCTTTGGGGTTGTCCGATATTTTCAGGAAGAGCGATTATCACGAATTGGCTTCCTTACTTTCCCTGGAGGAAATCGATCCTGAAATAATCGAGAAATTGGATGCAATTGAAGCGGTGGCTTCTTCTGCAAAATCAAGAATGGACAATTAGGCACGTATTTTTCGCTTTTTCGCGGGGTTTCTGATACAATAAAGACCTACAATGTATTCCCCGCCAGACAGGGGCAATCTTCCAGGGCTTAACCCATAGGTTTCAGATGAGTTTTATTGAAAAAGTACGCAATGTCGCGATAATCGCGCATATTGATCATGGTAAAACGACGCTGATCGACAGCATCTTCCGGGCCACGCGGCTCTTTCGGGAGAATGCGCGGGTGACCGAGCGCGTGATGGACAATAACGAACTCGAACGCGAGCGCGGCATCACCATCCGCGCGAAGCATTGTTCGGTGGAATGGAACGGTTACCGGATCAATATCATCGACACGCCGGGCCATGCGGATTTCTCCGGCGAAGTGGAACGCATACTATCGATGGTGGATTCGGTGTTGCTGCTGGTGGACGCCAATGAAGGCCCCATGCCACAGACGCGGTATGTGTTAATGCGTTCGTTGCGGCTTGGCCTGCGCCCCATTGTTATTGTGAACAAGGTGGATCGCCCGATGGCGGAACCCATGAACGCCCTGCATAAGACGTTCGATCTTTTCCTGGAACTGGGTGCGAGCGATGAGCAATGCGATTTTGCCGTGCTGTATGGATCAGGCTTACACGGGTGGGTGGTGCGCGATCTGGATTCCGATGCGCGCGAAGGAATGGATGCGCTCTTTGAAACCATTGTGGAAAATGTGCCGCCTCCCCAGGGAAATCCGGATGCCCCGTTCTTGATGCAGGTCAGCACGATTGGCTGGCGCGATCATATCGGCCGTACGGGTACGGGCCGGATATTACAGGGTACCATCCGTAAAGGCCAGGACATTAACCGGGCGACTACGCAGTGGAAAGAAGGGAGCGGACCCAGCAGGAACCTTGGCAGGCAGGGCCATGAATTCGAGGTTACCGGCATCTTTCCGGATCGCGTGAATTATATTTGGGTCACACGGGGGCTGGATACGGTCGCGATGGAAGAGGCGGTTGCAGGTGATATCGTGACCTTCGCGGGGCCGAAAGAAATCACGATTGGCGACAGCATCGCCACGCCTGAACTCGAAAACCCAGGCTTACCGCCGCTTGAAATCGAAGAGCCAACGGTTTCCATGTTGTTCCTCGTAAATACAGGCCCGTTCGCAGGGCAAGACGGCAATGCCGCTACGCTTCGTCAGATCCGGACCCGTCTAGAGCGCGAACTCCGCACCAACATTGCGTTGCGTATGGAAGATGCGGGGCGCAGTGATGGATTTAAGGTTTCAGGCCGGGGTGAGTTGCACCTTGCCATTCTAATTGAGGAGATGCGCCGCGAGGGGATGGAACTTTGCGTATCGCCTCCGGAAGTCATCACCAAGCTGGATGAACAAGGCCGCCTGCTTGAACCCATGGAAGAACTGAGCATTGACGTTCCCCTGGAGCATCAAGGGGTGGTGATCGAAAAAGTCTCCCAGCGCAAAGGTGAACTTACCCATATGGCCAATGACGGGCGCGGCATTGTCCGACTTGAGTTCAACATTTCCACGCGGGGTCTGATCGGCTATCGCAATGAATTCCTCACCGATACCCGCGGGCTGGGAATTATGGCGTCCCGTTTCATTGGATACGGTCCCTGGAATGGCGATATTGTTTCACGCAGCCGCGGTTCGATGATCAGCATGGACACCGGCGTCGCCACGTCATACAGCCTCGAAAATCTCCAGGAGCGCGGCACCTTGTTTGTGTCCCCCACGGAACCGGTTTATGCGGGAATGATCGTAGGGGAACATGCCCGCCCGAACGACCTTCCGTGCAACCCCACAAAACGCAAGGCCCTTACCAACCACCGTGCCGTGGGAAAAGACCACTCCATCGGGCTGGACGTCCCCCGCCGGTTAACCCTGGATACGGCATTGGAATGGATCGCCCCCGGGGAACTCCTCGAAGTCACCCCAAAAGCCGTCCGGCCCCGCAAGGCCATTATTGACGCCGAAGCCCGAAAACGTGAAGAAAGACGCCGCGCCGAAGCTTGTTGATTTCAGTTCATCCCACGCTCCCGGCCCTCGTTCCCAAGTTGAACTTGGGAATACACTTGCCTTAATCTACGGTATAGGGTTCAGGCCTTTGGCTGAAACGATAGGTCGTCTGAAACACGATTTAAAAAGGCGGGAATAACAGGGCATTGGCAATCTACTATAATGATACTTCCTAGAATAAACGATATTATTATACGAGGCATTTGCGAAATAGGTGTCAGCCAATATTGACGGGGTTATCCTGTGGCGGG
>ERZ795059.1148-NODE-1148-length-30532-cov-8.052663_pt1 | contig 30532 bp, 36 predicted proteins | sample MGYA00375143_ERZ795059 | MGnify/ENA primary metagenome ERZ795059 (study PRJEB30188, sample SAMN05720168) | activated sludge metagenome | isolation source: Anaerobic digester | place: USA | collected 2015-01-07 ... | reverse complement strand
TCTGTCACAATAGGAAATTCAGTTACTACTATTGGTACTTATGCTTTCCAGTATTGTTATTCATTAACATCTATTACAATACCTGATGGAGTTACTACTATTGATAGTTATGCTTTCTATAATTGTGCTTATATGTCATACATTAAATTTGAGTCAACAACACCACCAACTGTATCAAACTCAAATGCATGGTCTAATGTATCAACATCAACAAAGATACTTGTACCAGCGGGAACATTAGAAACTTATACAACAGCAACCAATTATCCAAATCCATCTACATATACATATGAAGAATATTAAAGGAGGAATTTAAAATGATTATAGTTGAAACTGTTGACGAAGGTACAAGAGAAAGACGTTACTCTGATAAAGATGTAATGATCAAACAGATCGAGAATGGTAATTTGTATGAAGATGCAGTGGATGTAATACCATGCAAATATACATATGAAGAAACAGATATTCCAATCGAACATCCTGAAGAACCAATAGAGGAAAATGCAAATCCTACAATACCACCATTTGCAAATATTCCTCTGCAGTAAGAAACATATTAAACTATTCAAATAAGTGATATCATATTATGATGTCTCCGTTAAGCCGGACGGACGCGAGAACCGACAGTACCTCGGGTAGGATTGTGGCGGAAAGAAAAAAGACGACAGCGGGGCGTAATGCCCCGCACATGTCTTCTTTTATTCTAATACAACGAACATGCAGCCTGCATATACGAAAATTGAGGCTGCAGTTTCGATCATTGATCTCACTGAACGAGTTTCCTCTAATCTCTGTTCAGCAAGTATTGCGAATATTCCCCATATCAGAGCGATCACACCGAACATGATTCGTTTAACGATCATTCATCATCACCTCCGTTGATGATTTCATAAATCTCATTGTATTCGGCTACTGCCATATTTTTGATGAATCGGGACATACCGGGTTTCTCTTTGCCGTCTTCCCACTCATTGTCCATCCAGGATGGATAATCAATATCGATGTACATATCGATTATCCAATCCAGTCTGTAACATTTACCGAGTGAACACACTGGTGCTACATTGATACACCGGGTTGGATCATGATAATACAGCATCGTCGAATCGTCATTACGGTGCATGTGTCCGTGTATGTTATATACATTATCGAATTCATCCACCTCAATTGATGTATGCGAGAATATGAAGATTCTGTCATCGACTTTTGCCAGTGCTGCATAGCACACAGAAAAGCCTTCAAGCTCAAGAATGTTATCAGCAAGCATGTCGTTGTTGCCTCTAACCCAGACCATGTCAATGTTATCTGGAAATAGTTCTCTGATGAGACCTACTGTTCTAGTATCCGGTATGGTGTCATCAACCAGATCCCCTAAGAATATGATCATATCTTTTTCAGTAATCTTTGACATTTCCTCCTGAGCGTTTTCTAACACTCTCCATCGTTTAGTGATTCTCGGGGTAGTTTTATCCCTCTTCAGGATGTGTAAATCAGAGAAGATATACACTTCTCCACCGTTGTTTCTAACTTTTTTGATCTTGTCAGTAATATTCATTTATTTTTCCTCCTACATATATTTAATAATGACCCGACAGAAGATACACGTATGCAGTTGTGTTGCATACCGGGTTTGTTTTCGTATGGTTAAATGAATAAGGTGTATTATTCATTTAACGGTTTACATTATACGGGTAAACCAACCGTTTAATCGTCAACCGCAATACACGGTTGAATCTGATGTATCTACAGTATAGATATCACCATAGATGGTTTCATCCATGATATCACATCCTTTCGATTAAATTTCTTCTGTTTGGTCATTATAATAATATATATATCGAATATAAAAATAACAGCGAAAAGGAAACTCCCCATCATGGGGAGTTTCATTGTTTCATTTCAATCATATTATCGTTGACCTCTGTAAAATCAACATCAATAACAGTCGGTTCAGTTTCCATTTTAAGTTTCTTCCTGAACAGATCTGATTTCCATTTCGGTTTAAGTAATTCCTTGATGTTAACGTCATTGGATGGAACCACAACGAAATAATTCATTCCATGTCGATTCTCAACAAGCCATTGTTCTGTTACATAAATGATATCATCAAACGATTCATCTGTCATGTTCATAAAATGTCGTTTTCCACGTTCATTTCATATCTCCAATGATACATCAATCTTCATACCATCCGTTACACATACACGTTCATCATCGGTTTCATAATACAGATTCATGAATTCACCATCATACGTTTCATCAACAACATGGATATGAATATCATCACATTTAATATGAAACCGATGTTCATATTTACTGGTCAATGGTATAAATAAATTCATCATTATTGATTTTGGGAATTTACATCTAACACGAAATGAATCTAATTCTAATTCATCTATTAACATAAGATCACCTCCTATGGGGTAGTATTCAACCAATCGTTAAATATATACGAAAGGAGCTGAGTGTATGAATTCACCATATTGTGGAAGATTCCAAGTCACTCAACAATTCAAAGGTTCAGCTCATGATGGTCTTGATCTCGTAGGTCTGGATTCAAAAGAAATCCATGCAACCATTGATGGTAAAGTTATCTATGCTGGGTGGGAGAACGAAGCCAATCACAAACAGGGTTTCGGTCAGTTCGTTTGTATCCTCGGCACTGATGGAAATTACTATTATTATGGACACATGTCACAGATCAAAACATCAACCGGATCATATGTACATTGTACAGATGTGATTGGTATTGAGGGTGATACAGGACACAGCTTTGGTTCTCACTGTCACTATTGTGTACGTCCAATATTTGCCGCTGGTAGATTCCTGGATGTATGTGCCATCAGTGGTATTCCAAATGCACTGGGTATATATGATGACGGATACCGACCACCATCAAACCTAACACCTGCATCTGAACCTACACCCGATCCGGAACCAACACCTACCTCAGATGATTCAACCGATGAAGACGGATTCGGTCGTATCGTAATCGGTGACAAAGAATACGATGTCACATTAAAAGAAGCAAAAGATTAAAAAACAAAACCCGGGTCAAATGACCCGGGTATAAATTATTTATTCTTTGAACTCATACGGTTCTGAATCGCCAATGACCTCTTTGATGTTTTTCTTTTCGTGGTATGCTTTCTTGATTTCTTCTTCTCCGTTTTCTATTGTCTGAAGATAGATCGCGTTAACGAAGTTCCACATAAACGAAACACCGTGTTTCTCATCAGTCTCACCTGCGATATACTGATTGAGATGCCTCAGACCAGAATCAGTGAATGAACCACCGCGGTCACCACCTGTGCGAAGGATTCCTTTTTTCCAATTATCAACACCGTACTTTTCAGCACCGAATTCATAATGGATTGCGAGATCCTTAATGGCATTATTAAGTCCATGGATCCAGTCTTTATATGTTATTACCTTACCTTCACGCACTGGCTCATCTTTAACGGACGTGCAATATTCGTACAGAATGAAATCAAACAATGTACGAACATAACGATCTGGTCCTGGTGTGTATGCAGATTTTAATATATCCGATGTTGATACCCAGATTGCAGGTTGCTCACCATACTCAAAATCGGCGAATGCGAATGCCAATAAAAGATAAAATGCCTCTTCAGGTATTAAATCATAACGTCCTTTACCTTTCTTTGAATATCGGATTGCACCGCCTTCAAATGAGTCTGGTTCACCATCAATTTTTATGTAATTTACATCGTCTATCATTTTATTTTCCTCCTAAGATGTTTGGGGTGGTCTGTAGACCACCCCATGTGTGTGATTATTCCTCTGTCTTGGTTTCTGATTCTGTTGTGTCGGTGTCTTCGATTATCGGTGAACCATTGAGGTCAAACTTGCATCCCTCTGAAACGGTATCTGAAACGCTAGTTGCCTTAAAGTCACAACCAGTTGTTGAACTAGGCTTTGTAGCGCCACGAACCATCATATCCGTAATTACCCTATTTATTATAGGCATAACGTCATATGGGTTGATTAATGCCTCGACGCATACAGTCATTGTTTTGTGTTCACGATTGAGGATTATGTTGTTTTCAACATAATCAACTTTGCCTTTCAGCTGTTCATGAATGTCATCAACGGTTCTGGCGTCATTGAATGTGAGTTCGATTACTTCACCATTATATGGGTTGATAGGTGTGAGTTTAAATTCACTACCGGGTTTACCAACATATGATGGTGTTGGTGTTGGTTCATCTTCCTTTTCCATAAATGGTGTGTAACCATTATAATATGCATACGGAGGATTATCAATCACGCCTTCATCAATAAGACGCTGGATGATATTCATACAACGTACGAGCAGAGTTTTTGGCATGTTGATGTTGAAAGTACGCAGCAGATCATATTCCTCTGCGGTCACATATGACTTGATGATGGTACTGTATATGGAAGCTCCATATCCAGATGCGAGGAAGCCATAATCTCCTCTTGCGATTTTGAGATTGATGTTCTCGTTCTCCAGCTGTCTGATGTCTGACATCATGAGTGTAAAAATATTGTTTTCCATTTTTATTTTCCTTTCTGGTTTTTAACCATTTAATATGAGTTGCATCATTCAAGTTGGTGTCCTTAGTGTCATCACCCCCTCTCTGAAATAATTCTTGTCTGATGTAACTCATTATAATTATATAAATATCGAATTATAAAATACCAGGAGCCCACACGGGCTCCCGAATATTCATTTATGTTTTATCATCATACGTAACAACCGACGATACTCATGTTGTGTATCATCAATTCGATCCTTATTACGTATAAGATTTCTAACAATGAAACGATGACCGAATTTGATCTTTAACACATATTCGGTATCATCCTTTTCCATTGTTATGTATTTACCAAATGGATCATTCAAATAGAAGTCTCATCTGGATTGTGTAAGTTTATTTGTTTCGATGATTGTTGCAATTTGTATACTATCGAACTCAGGAGTTTGTTCACTTAGCCCGAGTCTTTTTACAATTATAGCGATGTACGTTCTTATTATGATTATGCTTATAACCAGTATTATTATCAGAAACATTGACATCGTTTTTCAACCTTCCATCAGCCTGTAACATTATTCTCATTCTTAATGGGTTAAATGTATACCCGGATACACCATATCCCCATGGAGAACGATAATCTCTTTTTGCATCAACAGATGAATTCAATGCATTAAGCATCATATCATTCAACTCACGATTTCGTGGCAACATGAATGCGAAAGGATATGAGTACCCAAACCTATTACGAATTTTATTTATCATTTCATTCTCTTCTCTTTTGGCATCGAGCGAATGCCAGAGATAGAATACATGAGCAATAGCAGGTTCTTCAAGTGTCGAATTTGTTATGTCAGTTATCTTCATAATGTCACCTCCTAATGATTAATTTTCAAATGAGCCACATCGCATATGCGGTAAATATGTAGAAACTTCAAATCCAGATATTGGCATGTTATCCCACCAATAATATCCTCGTCCGATGATTGGGAACCATGACATCTCCGGATCCCATCCTTCTTTTTTGACAATATCCATTTCTGGTTTGTATTTGATGTTTCTTGAATTCCGATACATATGCAATGCTGCGACATCGATCGGTGTTATTTTATCATTCATTTTTAACCAGATCCTTGAAATGTTTGATCATCTCGGCTGTTTTACCACACGACATTTTTCCTTCTGTACAACGTCCGGTGACACATCCAGGACCAGCATACTTGAAGATGTTTGGTGCAACCGCATAACACAGTTTATACATCTCATCTGCCATTTCACGAATTTCCCACTGGGCACGGTTGCAGCAACGATGCTTAAAGAAATTGAACAGTGAACGTACATTCATTGTTACAATTATTGATGTACAACATGCATTAGGAAGCACCATTCTTGCATCTTCATTTGCTTTCTTTTCGGCATCCTTTTTGTCCATACCACGTTTAACATATCTGGAGATAAGAACCTCACGAATAGCATCGTAACGTTCCTGAATAAACATCATAGTTTCATCATATACAGCCTCAGTCATAGGATCTTCCTCAATAGCTTCAGGAGTCACATACTCAAACTGGGCTTCGTTTACATAACGCTGTGACTTCTGTGAGTATGATGCGATTCTGTGACGCACAAGTTGGTGTGAAGTTACCCGGCTGATGCCTTCGATGCCAAAGGTAAATGTTACATGTTCAATCGGAGATTCATGTCCCAGTGACATCAATCTGTCGATGAACTCAGCAGCATCATCATCGGATGCTTTGAGAGTCAGATCATGAATTGATTTGTTTGAGTAACAAAGTTTTGCTGCTGTGGCAATTGTTGCCTCAGGGTGTGGTGTATAATTTAATAATGTAACCTTCATAATTTATACTCCTTTCATAAATGGGATGGGTGGGATTAATCCCACCCATTATTTGATTATTTGTTATTCGGTTCTCCCATAATGGTCTGAACGACAGTATCATCAGGAACAACATCGTCATCAGGCACATTAGGATCAGGTTCGCCACCAGTCTCAGTATCACAGTCTTCATGTTTTGCTGCACAATACATGAGAGATGAAATTGTTGATACGCAATTCATGATGAGCTGAGCAGCAACCTTGTTTTTGTCAGTTGTACCGATGTAATCTGTTACGCGGAACAGTCCCTGTGTTATGAGATACTGAGTGCACTGTTCAATGTACTCATTCAGGTCTTCCTCTTTGATGGTTCCATCAAGAACCTTATCGAGTGTTGCATACAGAACGTTTGATCTCATCTTGAGAGCATCAAGATCCTTACTTAATGCATTAAAGTTGATTGATGATGTGTTGATCTGAACTGTTCTTTCGTTTGTTAAAACGATTACAGGCTCATCGATTTTTGTGTTTTCATTATTTTCGTTATTCATTTTTAGTTTCCTCCTCGGTTCCATAAAGTTCTTCATTGGTGAAAGGTTCACCGTCGGTAGCACCCATGAATTCATTCATGAGCATTTCTGCAAGGTGTTCGTCTTCTTTGTCATCGATATCGTCCGAAGTAACAGTTGGTGTTGCATTAACAACTGAATCACTATCAACATCGTATGACATGTTGTATGTTATTGACATGAATCTGCAGAGTTCTGTTAATACTGCAAATGTGTCAGATAACAGTACGAATGCTTTAATCATACGATTATCACACTCCGGAAGTTTGATGCCGATGTCTTCGGCATATGCACCGATAGCGTTAAATATACGATCAATAGCTTCTTCACCATTGTTGATTAAATCATTATATGCGAGAGATAATGATTCCAGATTATGAACGATATCTTTGAATTCATTCATCCTCTGTTCAGGAGTTGCCTTGATGATAAAATCAACGGGAACACCAACGACATCGGCATCTGCGTCTGGTGATTTCTTAAATGCTGATGGAATGATGATTCCAAGTGCAGAAACCTTTTCATTGGAATCAATGTCTTTGACTTCGTCAACACTATTGATGAAATCATCAATTAATGGATTACTCATTTTCAGCCTCCTCTTCACCCTGGTTGTAAATTTCACCAGCTTCGAAATCGAATTCTTCCGGATCAACATAATCCGGTTCAAGAATTCTGTCAGTTTCTTCAGACTTCTTTGTCAACAGAAACATTATGAATCTGGTGATAGAAATGGTCACTCCGATGCATGATATTATCAGAGCTGCGATTGCGAGTTTACTATGTTTCATAGTTTACTCCTCCTTCATGAAATTTAATATATCTTCAAAGGTTTTACCTTCGAGAACCTTGGTTTGTAATGTTGAGAATAATACATCCGGTTTGCATTTAAATCCAGATGGGATTTCTCTGTTGAAGAATTTCTTTGTGAATTTATTAAGGGTTTCTTCACAACAGGGTTTTATCTCCAGACGAAGATCCATTCTGCCAGGTCGGATCAATGCTGGATCTAATTCTTCAATATGATTGGTTGTGAATACGAATATTGTATTATGCGGATTTACGATACCATCAATTGAATTTAATACTTGGGATAATGATGCTCTTCTTGGTTTGAGGCTTGGAAAATTATTATCTTCATCAGTATCTTCGGATTCTTTAAATCCTTTCTGTCGATTGAACAATGTACAGTCAACATCTTCACATATAACCATGTGGATGACATTGCTTGGTGTTTTCTGTTTGGGTAACTGCTCTAACACCAACTCTGGAAGATCTCCAAGTTCCTGGATATAATGTGGGATTACATTATACTTGTGAATCAATGCTTTAATGATCGATGTGCGACCACATCCTGGTGTACCATATAACAATATTCCATAGTGTGTTGGAATATGATGGTCTTCTAACCATGGTATATTCTTTATAAATGTTTCGATTCCATTGGTTATCTGATACTGCTGTTCATCCGGAAGAAATACATCATCAAATGTTTTATAATCAACATCGATGTATTTACCACTGCGTCCACCGTAATCAACATAATCAAGCTGACCTTCGAATAAGTTAGAAGTGTATTTATGCTTTATATTATTGAGCTTCTGGATAAATTCATGTATGTGTTTCCTTGAACGTTTGGTGTTAAATGTCAGCATTGTAACAGAGGCACCAGAATCCTTGTCCCGTTTTCTGGTACATATGATTGGTGTGTTTTTGTAAATGTACATGTGGGTCATTGTCCGTGCCCCATACGTTTGATAATTGATAACTTTTATAGTATTATCAGAAACAAATATTTGTTTTGGTCCTCGTTTTGATATTGCTGTCAGAACACCTTCAACATCATATGAAAATGATGTTACATCGATCGTGTACCAAATCTGACTGTTGACAAATCCCATCATGGTACTTTGGTTGATGTTGGCATGATCCAACATCATTGCCAATGGAAATAAATGGTTTGGTTTCATGTTATTCCTCCTGAAATATAAATATTTTTGAAAGTCACATTACTGTTCTCTTTCATTTAAATAATATAAATACCGAATTAAAAAATAATAGATACTATATTTCAACGAATCGATAATCTTTTATATTAAGAAAGGATGGTCAAAAATGGCTGATGCTAATAATACCAAACTCGGAAAACAGAAATTGTTGTCAGTTCCTGTTGAAGAAATTACAAAATCATTTATCGAAGATATGTTTGCATCATATCATGATCGTGAAACCAATACATTCAAACAGGCAAATTTTGATTGCAATGCACATATAATGTTAACACCTGAGGAGTACCCATTTACTGATACACCTGTTGATACCTCCTTAGGAATGTTATTATTCAATCGATATGTGTTGGAACGTACAAACACACTTTCAGTCATTCGTTATTGGAACATTCCACTTGGCAAAGATGGAATGGAACAATTAGAAACAACAGTCGTATCTTTAGTCATTGTGGATAAACTCACAACCAAAGACCAAGGTGCAATAATTGATGCACGAGATCGTTTGGCTGCATGGTGTGCATGCTTCCTGGGAACAGCCGTATCATCATCATTGTTAATGCCAATGTATGATGTTAATAAACGTAAAGCGGAATTGTTTAAACAATACAAGAATGATATTGATTCAAATGATTCAGTTAAACAGATACTGACAACAAATAAAATTGAAAAAGAATTAGTTGGTATGGTTAAAAACAATCTGAAGAATGCCGGTGAAGTAAACGATCTGTTCAATTCAGGTGTTTATAATTTGGACAACAATTACAAAACAATCAATGTTATGCGTGGTGCAGTTTATAATGATATTACTCAGCGATATGATGTTGTTGAAAATTCATTGATGGATGGTATCAACAAAAAAGATATTCCCGCATTTGCAAATTCAGTAGTTGCTGGTGCATACCCTTCCGCAGTTGGTACCGCAGATGCTGGTTACATGTCTAAACAGATGATGGCATTATTGCAATCAGAAGAATTGGATCCAAATCCAAAATCTGATTGTGGTACTAAAGCAACCATTCCCTTACTAATAGACAAAGCAACAGCGCCATATGTGCTACGTAGAAATATCCAAGATGGATCAAAAATTGTCACATTATTACCATCTAACATTGATCAGTATATGGGTAAAGTCGTTAGACTTTATAGTCCAACATGTTGTACACATGATAAAATATGTGCAAAATGTGCCGGTCCATTATTCTACGATCTTAATGTAACCCGTGTTGGATTGTTGTGTACACAATTCACAGATAAAATATTGAACATCAAACTGAAATCAAAACATAATCTCTCACAATCCGCTGGTGCTATGGATGTGTCAGAGACAATGTTGTCTCATACAGATAAAGTATATATGAAAGATGGTTATCTGTATAATAAAGAAAAGATGAAAGTGTTCATTCCACGTATCAAAGACGATACCGAAGGTGATGATGTCAACTTGGTTGGATTTGAACAAGAGACTACATACATCTCATGTTTAGGTGTTGTTCCTGTAAAGTTTTATGATAAGAATGACAAAGAGACATGTTCAACGTTGATGACTGTGCCAGCATTGTTATCGTTTAATTTGTATGCTGAAGTGCAGGAAGAACCTGAAAATCTTATAATAACATATGAACCCAATTCAGCAATCACAAAACTTGCAATTCGTCAAAATGTTGTAAACGTTGAATACTTTATCAATCAGATTTTCTTATATTCCAAAGTGGCTCAGATACCATATAATCTCATTGTACAGATGATGTTCAACTGTTTGAAGATGAACAAAATCAATCTTGATTCACCATCAATTATATATGAAATGTTAGTGCGTCGAACATGCCGTACAGAAGACAATGATACATTTGCCAAGATATACGGTAAGAATCCATCAGTTGATCCGTTATCATATAAGAAAGATAACTTCCGTTCATTGGTACAAACATCAAACTTCTTGTCCGGTTTGTTATTCCAGGATATATCAAACTCAGTTAAGAAGGGATTATGTTCAACATTGAACAATCGTAAACAACGTGAAACACCATTGGAAACCATTGTCAAAATATAAAAAACAATATCCCCCGGTTTCCCGGGGGATGCGTTTACTTCTTGAATAATTCTTTGAGTTTCTGGAAGAATGTTCTCTTTGGAACACCAAAGATACAATGATCCAGTTTAAAACCTGCGGCACCACGATGACCACCACCGCCATAACGTTTAGCAATCTCAGAGCAATCAACCTCGGGATTCGATGAATATAATGAATATGTCCATCCTTTACCGTTATATGCAAAACGGCATACCATGTCATGGGTTTCGTACTCTTCAGCAAACTGATCTGAACCTGCAGTGAGATTGTTCATTGCGTAACAGTTGTTTCCAAACAGGTCAGTTTCAAATCCACCGATATTACGCAATATTTCATTTCGTTCATCTTCATCCTGAATGTAACGTTCACCGTCACGAATGGATGTAAACAACAATCTGTTATTATCATTATAGATTGATTCCCACAGATCATCATTTTCAGGATCGATTAATTCCTTTGACATTCTCTTATATGCATATGAGAATGCTTTGGCTTCGGTCAACTTATGACGCCATACATCACGATCATCAACCAAACGTACAATGAATGGAACACGATATTCATTATCAGTATTGCCATTGAATATCATGTGGTCCCTGAGATCCGTGAGATCAAATTCGACATCCATCGGATGCATCTTCTGATCTGAATTCATGCATGTGTAGATGAACGTCAACAATGCACCAGATATCGGACCGTTACGTTCATCGGTTTCATCCTGTACAAAATGAACCCACTTTGGTTCATCGATATCATGTTCGTTGTAATAATCAACCGATGGTTTATGATGATCGATATGTACAACGGTGCACATCTGTTCCAATGCGTTCTTAATGAACTTCTCAACAGTGTCACTCATTGAGATGTCCACCATATATACAACTGAATTAGGTGTTACTTCAGTTTCAATTTCACCCATATAGTTGTATGCGTAATATGAAACTACATTGGTTGGGTTCGTAAGTTCGTATCTAACCAATGCCGCTGCACAGTGACCATCAGCATCGGTATGATGAATAATATGAATGTTCACATTGTTTCCTCCTAAAAATATAATACCTTCTAGTAATGGATGTTAATCCAAATAATACCAAAAGGAGTGTTTAAAATGTTACAATTTTCAATCATCACCTTGTCAACGTTTGTCACCATTCTTGTATCAACCACACGTTACATAGCTTCTCTGTTTAAAAGAGACATTTCATATTATCTTCCAATCTTCGCAATCATCTATGGTATAATCCTCAGTGTCTGTGGATATTACTTTACAGATGTGGAGATGGGTAATAATATTATCGAAGTTGTGTTCATTGGTTTATCAGCCGGTGCAGGTGCATGTGGTATCAACCAGGTTGGCAAACAGCTCAACAAAAAAGGAAATCAAACAGAAGGAGATGTACCTCCAACTGTTCAACTTCCTGATGATGAAATCGCTGGTGCCGCAGCCCAAAATGAATCCGAAGATTCCGACGACACCAACATCGATATACCATGATAAAGAGTTAGAGTATCCCGGGCGTGTTGCCCGGGATCTCAAAAGCTTATCTTCTGAACACCGTCTCTCCATCTTGTACGACAGAGAAATGAGGATGCAGAATCTTATCATTTGAAAAGGCTCTAACTATATCTGTTACGTAGCTAGGATTGTCTTTCCAATTCATAAGTGCATTCCTCTGTGAACGGGTCATCTTTAATGGTTTTTTATCGACGGTTTGAATGCTCACTCTTTTGCCATCGTTTATTGTAACCATATAGATTTGCTCACCCTTTTCATGGTATATCTCCCTTCATGAATTATTAATTATAGAAATGATTCTCCACACCGTCTCCGTAGAAAGAAGTGTAGTGCGGAAACTCATCGCGATGCTGGAAATAGTATTCAACAGCATCAATGCATGACTGGGTAACGCAGTCATGATAGAATCCCTCGGCGTACCAAGGGTTGTACTGATTAGGAGCAGTCAATACGTTATACACATTGGATTCAAGACCGTTTGTCCAACAGCCCTGGTCAACACGTGTCATAACAGTGTCGACAACCAATGCTTTATCGTAAAGCGACACCCAATCAGAACCATATTCCGTACCAACGGTATTACAGAGGAATATACGTTCCTCTTCTGTGATGTAGCCATTTGCTACAGATGGATAGTATCCGCAGTCATAAGTTTCGAACTCTGTTTCCGTAACGTCGACATTCGCAGAGTCCTCGATGTTCGTATGATGATCCGGCTCAAATGAAATCGGCACCACAACCGCTTCCTGTACTGAGGTTGTTGTTTCACTTAGTTCAACCCCAGTTGTTGTTGTCTCTGTAACAGAGACCTGCTGCAGTACCGTTGTTGTAGTCACAGGTGGTTCAACCGTACTCACGATCGCATCTATTACTGGATACGGTTTTACATGAGTCATCTCGTCTGTAATTGTGATCCTACATCCTTTACCGACTTTCATACAGCCAGTTGCGAATGCAACGATCATAAGACCAAGAGCGATTGTTTCAAGCACTGCAACTACGGCAGTCATATTGATATGTTTCATTTTGATTTACCATCCTTTTATAAAGTTTATATGTTGGGATGGCTGGGTTGGGTTGCCCAACCGGTTGGTCCTCCGAGAAGAGATCATAATAAACTTCACCACAAGTTCTTCTGCGTACCGAAGTTGACTCGTGGATCCATTTAAAATAATACATCTTTCTTCAGACCATAGTAATGATATATATATCGTTTCTAACAATAATAGAAAAAATAAACCCCGGTTATTCCGGGGTTTATAATTCATTCACTCCAATCGAGTATTTCATTTTTACATGATAACTCTTTGAGTTTCTTGGAACGACTCTTCCACCAAAATGTATCCATTGGTACAGATTGGTCGACGATGTCATAGTAGTGTCCTATCTTACCAGCATAACGAACACGTCCAAGTGATTGTTCAGCAGTAAGCTTACTACAATATGGAGTCATGTTTATTATATCAGTCAGACCCTTGACATCAGTACCAACACCCATACTGCCAAGTGTTGATATAATAACATCAGCTTTCTTACTGTAGGCATTATCACCTTTGCTGTTATTGGAATTGATGGTTCTGATTGATAAAGCGTATTTGAATTTGTCTTCTTTGTCAAGTTCTTCAATCAGAAAATCCATTAATGATTCACACAGATTGATCAATGGAATCAATACGAGAACTTTGGCATTTGGATCACGATCGAAACATTCCATGATGATGTCTTTACAACATTTGAAATGACGTTTCTTTTTATCATATGCAATGACCCATTTACCATACGACACGGCACTCATACCTTTACCACGAGTCACCTGATAACGATAAATGTTTGGTTTACAATCAGATGACATTCTCACAGTCACATAGTCCATCCATTTGTTTGGCGCATTGTTGTTGAGTTCAGTTGATGGTGCATAGAACGTTGCGGAATTGAATACTTTCCAATAGATTGCATTCTCTTCACGCTGACTACGACCTGGGGTCGCGGTCAGATAAATGTTACGTTTAACATTACATACAATATCCAGCAACAGTATATCTTTGAATTCCAAATGGGCTTCATCAATAACCTTAACACCAATTCCTAAGTTCTTACAAATGTTTTGTGCAAGTTTGATATCACCGATTCGTTTCAAACCCGCACGGAATGTCGCATGTGTTATCAGATAGATATCATAATCTTTATCATAATCACCATGTGCAATATTATATAATTCCTGTGTGGTATCAATTTCATGAACATGTGCATGATCAAAACCATTCATCATATACAATGATTCATTCCATTGTGCACGCAAATTATCACGATGCATTATAATGAGAGCTTTCTTTTTGTATAAACCGATTCCATATCCAGTACAATATGTATTATGTGTAACAACATAATCATCAGTCAAATACAGATGTTCAGGATTGTCAACCTGAATACATCTACATGGGAATGATGCAATTTGTGAAACATCTTTGATGTAGATTGGTTCTTTGTTTCGTTTGTTATATGTTGCGCTATAACGTTTCAGATACTTACGACAATCTTCAGATGTTTCACATAGTATTGCAGAATCCAAACCAAATGAAACACTCATCATGCTGCTGTGATTACTGATTTTGAGTTTTGCATAATAACCACATGAACGAAACATTTCAACGATGTCATTCAATAATGATTTCAACTCTGATGATATAACCTTGGCATTATTAACATACACCATCGATTCAATGATTCCGCCCAATACTGACATATGTGTTGATGAATATCGATAACATTCAGGAATTCTAAAGATACCACCATCTTCATCACGGAACACTCGATCATGCAATATACGACGACCAAATTGATCGATAAACTGAAAATGGTTGTTCTCGAAACGATATTCCCAATTATTGATTGAACAGATATTCTGAACAATCTTAGTTACTTTATCAACCTGGTAAGGTTCACATTTGAATGTCAACACGCGTTCAATGTGATCCGTTAATCCAACACATATTCCATATGTGTATGGTTCAATGTCAAATGGTTTCCATGGATATTTGACATAACCATTCTTTGGTATCTCATAACGGTACTGGCAATCTTTCATATATGACATGTATGAGTTTTTGATTTCGTATAATGGTTTGGTATGCCATTCACCATCTTCTTTTACTCTCCAAAGATGTTCATCACCACAAAGTGTCATTCGTCCGTCTGTGAATATTATTCGGTAAACAGACTGTACACCATGATCAAATATTTTGGTTACTGTGCATTCATTACCCAACTCAGAATATACGGTGTCGCCAATACGTAATGTACCAATTGGAACAAATCCTTTCGGAGTTGCAACTTGTGACCAGATTGGTTGCATTTTGCCAAAACCGGGTTTCTTTACAACGAACAAACGTGGGTCATCAATATTGTCTGCGAAATCATGTTCGCCTGCAATGAAATTGATAACATCAACCTGTTGTTCATTACGAGGTGCGATAAGTTCCTCAAACTGGAAATCCATATCTTCACCCTCGTAATCAATGTCTTCAACAATTTCAACATTGATCAACAATTTCTTCAGAAACTCTATATCGACACCTTTATGAACATACAGCTCATTATGTTTTTCATCCAACATTAAACCGAGAGTGACAGTCTGCTCAACATACTCATCTTCATATGTAAGTGAATTGATTAATGCACCCAGATTGGATAATGCTTCCGATCCGGGTGTAATCATGATACAGGTGTTTCTGATCGTTATTTTGTATTTGATAAGATCATCCCTTTTCTATTATAATTCGATTATCAATTTTACGAATATCATTGATTTGATCATCCGACAACAACACCTTGAGAGGTTTCATTTTGTATGCTGAAGGGTAGATCAACTCAACACATTTTACATCATTATCAATGTATAGGTTACGTCGTGCGATTAATCGCACGACATGTGAGAGAGTTACATTAGGATCATCCAGTGGTGTAAACTCAACTTTGTTTCTTTTTGCGAATAACATTATTGCCGTCATCTTACCTATAAGACGACTGGTGCGTTTTTCATCCATTCTTATTCAATTCCATTCTATATTATGATAGGTGATTTTCTATATCTCCCTTAATCATAATCCCCATGTCTAACTTCATGATGTCTGAAACCTGATCATCCGTATATACCCCATAACACGGACCGATTGTAAATGCTTGATATGATGGATCATTTTCATATTTTCTATTCATCATACCCAACAGATGTATGGCACTGATCAGATTATGTTTTTCATCAATATTATCTTCATAATTAAATAATTTAATATTGTACTTGTTTACGAATTCAATTATTGATTCTTTCATATTTAGCTCCTTATGAACGAGATTCGGTTGTTTAAATCCAACGATCTCATGTATGCATTTAAACCTTCTGCCTGTTCTTCTGTAAGTTTAATTGCACCCATAATGTTGTTGGTTTCACGATTGTAAATCAGATACGAATACATTGTGACTGTTTCCTGAGAGCCATCGGTGTAAACAACGTTTACGTTTGAGGGTTTATTCTTTTCCTTTTTCTTGAAGAGATTCATTTTAATATCCATCCTTTATATAAAATTTTATGGGGAGATAATCTCCCCATATTATGCGTTACTGTACATGGACCCTGACAACTTTTATTCCGGGAACATGTTTTGGACGTTCTGGAGTTGCAGCCATTGTCAATACTGGTAATGATTCAATGTTGACTGTGGAGACTCTGCTATCGGCATGATGTAATATCAACTTCTGAGATTTATCAACACAGAATACTGCAGCCAAATCATCCTGAGGAGAGAGTTTGATGATTGGTTTACAGTCTCCAAATTTCTTTGTTGCTGCCAAGAACTTGGAGTGATTGATTCTGATTCTACCGAGTTTTGTTACATATGCCAAGAATGGTTTGTTTGAATTTATGCAGAACATTCCCGCAACCTCATAACCACTGATGATGAACTGACCTGCCGCATCAACCGACAACACCTTGTTCAGATCAGTAGTCTGAATACGTTTGCCATTACCATCATTTGTATATATGAGTATGTCGGATAATGTGTTATCTGGGACTTCCAATACAGATACAAGATATTCACCATCGTCAAGTTTCACCAATGGTTTTCTTGATGTGTTCGATGGGATTCTGTCGATTGGCATATATTTGATTCTGCCTCTATTGGACAACATCACAATATTATTCGTTTTATTTGATACTGCAACCACACATTTACCCATCTGATTACCACGACCAATTGATGTCATTGTGATAGGTTTATCATGTGCGACTTTTGTTGTATCAACCCAAATGTATCCACCATTATCATCAATCAAACATACATCATTACCATTGATTGGTGTAACATCCGATGACAGATGTTCAGGGTTTTCAGTTTCCGAGAATATAACCGATCCATCAGTTAATATCTGAACAACACCAATGTTTACAACTTCCTTTTCGCCTGTATTCAGAATTGTACTTCTACGAGCGAAACCATATTTCTGTTTGATTCCATTCATATCATTGATGATTTCTTCTTTGATATTATCTGGTGATGTTATGATTGATCTGAGACGCGAAATCTCTTCGTTGATCTCATTGATGAGTTTCACGGTTTCTTCATAACGTTTGATTGATAATCTGTGTAATGGAACTTCTGCAACTAACTTTGCTTGTGCAGATGTAACCTCGCCTTTGTATTCTTTAACCAACAACTGGATGGTTTCTTCTTCACTTTGTGCTTTACGACAAATCTTGATTGTCTTATCCAGATTCTTTGGTGATAACATGTATGCTTTACCTTTGTTCTGGTTGAACAACACAATCTGTTGTACAAGCTGACGCTGTAACCATGCACGTTTCTCGAAAATTCTATTGTTGATCCATGATAACAATATCTGACGTGGTGTATATTCACATAATGACAGATTTGTTTCCACAACATTCATGTTTGTTGCCGCAACATTTGTTCTGAATCCAGGAACACGTTTGAACAACTTATTCAACACATTATACAGATTACATGGTTTGCATCTGACAACATAACGAACATTACCTTCGATCAATTGTGATTCATCATCTGCTGAAATGATCTCTGGAATTGGATTGTTTGAAACCTGAATTTCACTTAAACGATGATTGATATCATCCAAGAATTCTCCATAAGGAGTGTTCTTAAATATGATTTCATAATTACGATTATCAAGTTCAAATGATGATTGAAATACAAAATGAGAATCATCGATTATGATAATATCGCATCCAGTTGGTGAATCTGGTACCAGATGTATTTTTGCATTTGGATTCTTGATGAGTTTGATTGTTGCATTTATTACCTCATTGAGATTATATGGTGGAATTGCAGTTGCATATCCTAAACCGATACCACTGGAACCATTTAAAAGTACCGTCGGTACGAGTGCTGGTAATGTAACAGGTTCGATGGTTTTTGCATCATATGATGGAACCATGTTGACCTTACCATCGAATTCTTTGAAGAATACATCGAGTGTGAATTTTGATATATTCATCTGAAGATATCTTGGTGACGCAGCATCGGAACCATTAACGGCGTTACCAGAGTTACCTCCATCTGATGTATCCAACAATGGAATGTTGTTACTAAAATCCTGTGCCATTGCCGCAAATATCTGGCCCATGCCCTGATCGCCATGCGGAGATAAATGCATTACATCACCAATCGCAGATCCAACAGTAAACTGTTCGGTTTTGTATAATTTGTATACCGTGTACAGTATTCTACGATGGATAGGTTTTAATCCATCTATGAGAGATGGTATCGCACGTGCGATGTTTACATTTATACCGTATAAACAATAATAACGTTTGGACAACTCACCAAGGTCTGCGGTTGTCATATTGGGATTACCAAATTCGGTATCCTTTATGGGAACATATAATTCATTTTCCATTTATTATCATGACCTCCTATATTTAAAAAGCTACATACATGTTGTTTTCTACAACAGATATATTATGGATGGCGGGAAATCCCGCCATCCAACAATTTAAATTATCATATCTTTACGAACCGATTTAATTATGTCTGTGATTACTGGCACATTCAACCAGTTCGATGCCAATGACATATAATTATGATTCTTGAATGAATTCATGAGTGGACCAGCCATGTCCGTTTCATGTTCATTATTTTTGGAATCTTTCCATGTATACTCTTGGTTATAAGAGTTATTACAACAACGATGTTCACGGAATAAGTTGTTATCAATTTTGCATTTATACAACAATGATTTCTTATCTTTATTATATGCCATTTTGGTGTTTGGATACATTGCTTTCGCATCCAAATCCGATGCACCGAATATAATCGAATTATATTTCTTACCAGAAGCAACAAATCCCGTTGGTTTATTCTTTGCAGGATCAACAGCAAATCCTCCTTGGAACGCACCATCGATTGTTTGATCAATGATAACTTTGTTTGACATAACGAAACCAAACTCTTCGAACAGCTGGTCTTTTGAGTTACGCACAATATGAGTTTCTTGGAAACATTTTGGATATGCAGTTGCAAACGCATACGAACGTGAATAGAATGTTTGTGCATCATTGACCTTGGTTTCAATTGCATGTTGTACAACAACATCACGTATATTATACAATATGAATTTGATATAATCGGTATACGGGAATTCACGGAATGTACCACTTTTGGTATCGGTTAATTTATGAATGTTTGCAACCTTACCACCAATTGCATCCAAACGATATGATGGTTCTTCAGATTGTGATTTTCTAATGGCTGCATACAAACGTTCCTGACACAAGTATTGTGAATACGATGATGAATAGAACCAGTCACGATTTGTTTTCATGTTGAAATTGTCGGTTCTATCTTTTTCGAATTTATATTCCTTGGATTTGAATTCCTGTGGGACAATGATGTCAATCGGATCATATCCAATCCATTGTGCACGATTCGGAAGATAATTGAAATCGAATGGTGCATTCCATGCAAATACAAACATTGGTCGATGTTTATTGGAATGCTCATAAACGTTGTTGATTAATCTGGCTTCTGCACCGGAGAACGAAACTGTTGGTGATGTTTCCCAGAATGCAATTTCAACATCAAACCCGTCAAGATATTTCAGATTGTCTTCATCCTCGTCAATGTGAACTGGACAATTGGATGATGAACGATGACCTTTAATCATCTCTTTGAATTCTTCCTGATGGGATTTCAACCACGCATACTCAGCACGTTGTTTTTCCAACAATTCATCGAAATGTTTCTGTTCATCTTCATTACGACCATACAACTTTTCACGTGGTTCCAACACATCGAGATACACCTTTTTGTCATGTGGATATATTGATGTGACAGCTGTTATGGGCTGACGTACATCCATTGGATTACCAAGATCGGGTTGATAATCCAATACATCGATTTCTATATCAATGAATCCCGCAGTAACTTTGGAAACATCACAATGGTCACCGAATTCATGTAACCAACGAATTCTGAAATATGCATCTGGTTGGAAGTCACATTTATACGACCATGGATTCTGACACATAGTCTTACGGAACCAACCACGTTTCGAATCTGAAATATGTGATTCATAAAACTCTTTGTATTTTGTATCAACCAAATGTGTACCATCCTTGGAATACATCTTTGCATCACCGGCATGTTCATATATCATTTTTGGTATTTGAGAGAATTTACAGAATACACGATACGCATGATCAATTTCGATCTGCGGCATTTGATACGCATCATCCGGTTTGTGTTGATAACGCATTTTGTTTCTGAAATATTGGTCAACACAAAAACCATCTAACGTGTAACGATAATCTGGACGTGTAAACCATATATCAACAATCGGTGGTAAATATTTTACATCCAAACGTTTTGTCTCTGGATTCAGATACACAACTTCAAATGCTTCTGATGGAAATTTACGATAACGCACATCAAATAACATTGAACCTTCCGGAAATTCTTTACGTAAATCCGGTGGTGGTTTGCCGATACTTTCGACATTATGATCAACCAAATATTGTTCAAATTTATTCATATCAATAACCCTCATGAATTGTTAATGAATCATCTTCCTTGATCCGTTTTAATATCGACACTGTACGCCAATCCCCATCCTTGGTTCTGAATGTCACACTGTTGATACCAGAATTAAGTATCATGCGTTTACACATTGAACAACAATCTGCTTCGGTATATGAACCATCATTCTCAATACCAACCAGATACATTTCTGCGTGTTTACGTTTTATCGGATCTGCATTTATAATTGCATTCATCTCCGCATGAACCGAACGACATAATTCATATCTCTGACCGGATGGAATATTATTCTCCATACGGAAACATTTACCACGATCACAACAATTCTTGCGACCACGTGGTGCACCTGAATAACCGGTTGAGACAATGACATCATCTTTGACAATGATTGCACCAAATTTACGCCTCAAACATGTACTACGAGAAGCGACACATTCTGCGATCTTTAAATAATACTCTGTCTTGGTTGGACGTTCAACCTTTGTTGGTTCCGTTGCATTGTTCATCGATGGTAAAATCTCGTTGTCGATATACCTTTCCCATTCACCTTTGGATTCTGGCAATGGTTTGATCTGATCATCGATATCTTTATTTTCATTATGAAAATTCAATGAACGTTCAAACACACTTCCTTCAAAATTATTATCATTCTGGACACCCATATTGATAACCTCCTTAATAAAATTTTTGTACAAATGAGTTCCTTCATACACCATAATGATATAAATACAAAAATGAAAAATAAAGCACCCCGGGAAACCGGGGTGCATATATTTAAAACCCATCAATCATTCAAAGGAGGTCTCACTGGCTACCATTATCAGTAAAACATGACTGATGGATTATTTGCATGTTATTATGGTAATTGTGTAACCAATACAGCTGCATAGTCACCGCCATTAAGATCACTAACATATGATGAATTCTTGAAGTAGTATTTTTTATTTTCCCATGTGGGTGCAGTTGCTTCGGATGCCAATGAAACTTCATTACCTTCGTTATCTATATAAAAATACTTCTTGTATCCATCTACACCAGAATCGGTCCAATTGGATGGTTGTGTCTTAGGATACTCATGTGCTTCAACTGAAACCAATGCAAATAAATCAAGTAATGCTTTCGAATCCTGATATGTGACTGCACCGTTATGCATCAATGATGCAGCTTTAAGATCTTCTTCTGTTGGTTGTGGATCTATTGTTTGATTCATATGCTTCTTTTTCACATATGATACAATAGCCGTTGCGTCCTTACCGTCTACCATGCCATCGCCATTGAAATCACCAAGTTTACGTGTACTCATAAAATCACCTCCATATTATAATCCGATAAAGATGTATGGACTCTTAGCACGATCATACCAGCTCAATATGAGTAACATTTTATCATTATGAACAGCAACACATCCACCTGTGTATGATGGTGAAGAATCATTATTGAAACTGTGTAAGAAAAATGCCGAACCCGACTTGGCATTTCCTGGTTTAATAGGTTGAGCAACATGAGGGATCATATTATAACGAATAACAATCGCATTTCTATATGAATCATTAGCATGATCAATGAGTTTTTCTGAATATAAATTTGCTGGTAATAATGATACACTTGCATAGTATTTACCAGGTTCAAATGGATATGTGCTACCGGGATATGTTTGTGTACCGTTATTATTATAATAAACTCCACTGGCCCAATTATCACGTTCCCACTGAATAAGATGATACGGATTCTGTGCACTGTCATAGAAAGTATTATACCATGATGGCATATTTGTTGGCTGGTTATGTGAACCATCAATCCAATACATCGTGCTTTCAATCTTTTTATAATTGATACCAGTCAAATCACTTCTTGCATTAACACCGAAAGCACCAACATCATCTGTGCAAGTAGACCAGTTACCAAGTCTCCATGCACCAGCAGGAGTATCATACACATTACTGGAGGATTCATCCATCTGACTCGGTAATTTAATACCGGCGTTACCGACTTTACCTTGAAGATTGGTCAATCCACTTACTTCAACCCATGCTCCATTATTCACTTCATAACAAGAAACAACAACATCTTCAGGTGAACCCGATACATGTTTAACTGTAATGATTTGATTTGTGTGGATACTATTGATAGCATTGACGAATTGATTCTTGACATTTTCATTAGTACAACTATTGATGAATGTCAACAAATTACCCGATGCAAGTGGTGCCGATGCAGGATCTGCAGGTACAAGAGATTCAGATGGATCATCTCCACCACCGCCTCCGTGTCCTTCGGCATTACGATAGTTGTCGTAGAAATCAACACCGGATGCAACAGGAATACTCCATATGCGTCTGCGTAAACGATCTCGTTCTTCCTCTGTTGGTGGATCTGAGAATGTTATTGCGGTAGGAGTCCAGTATTTATCACGAACTTCTTCAAGCTGTGATTTATCGAGACGATTCATAATTATATTTGTAATGCTGGATAATATATCGGGCGGTGTCAACAGATAACCACTGTCGGGATCATAAGTGTTTTCATGTTCAATACCTGTATTCATTGATGCATCCAGATGGGCAATTGTATCATAATCCATTCGGGATGCTTCACCCCAAAGACGTTCAGTCTTCTCACGCATATCATTAAGACTCTTGGCAGCAATATCCTCAGCCTTCAACATGACATCTGCTTGATGAACTTTGAGGTCCAGAATGTGTGTTGTAACATCTTCTCGGAGTTCTTCCAGTGTATCAACTGATGGATCAACCGGTGGAATGATTTCCGCAGTATCCAGCTGATTAATGAATTCTCTGATTGTGTTTGGTTTAGGTGAAGCTTCAAGGTATTGTTTCATCAATACACGATCAAGATCGGATACAAATCCAGTTTCATGTACAGATGCAACTTTCGCTTGGTTACCAACAAAGCCACCATTGGTTACATCGTTAAGAACCTTCTTACTGGTTGTGGTGTCAAATGTAATAATTGTACGAGCATTGTTATTGTTATTTGCATCGACATATGCTTGCAGATCACTGCTGTCAACAACACCAACACCTTCTCCTTCGTCAAATGGTGGAAAGACATCACCTAAGGGTCTAACTATATCAGCCATATTATCATCTCCTCATTTTATTTAGTAACATCATTGATTCGTGCCATTATCCATGTTGCAATCAAACAGATGTATGCAACGATCAATTCTTTTTTAACTTTATACTTTTTCACATATGGTGCAATGATGGGTTTGCCGGGAATACAACGATCAACCTTTGTTGGTAGATTTGTTATTTCGCCAATATACGCAGAAGAGTTTATATCTTCTATCTTGTGTCCTTCTTTAACGATGAACACATAGAATATCATGTCAATCAATTCACTGATGTCATGATGTGAAACTTGTTGAGCCAAATCGAATAATGCTTCACTGGAAACATTTTTCAATTTCGCAACTCCTGTGTATAAATTGCTTTTGGTTGAATACATTGAATCACCACGTTTGATTAGTTGCATGAGTTTGGAACGTACCTGAGATGTGTCATCAGTTACAATGTATTCATGATCACCTGTGGTTGCATCTTCGTTTACACGATTTCCTTCAGTCTGATTCTGGTAATATACATTTGCAAGTTGGTGCATTGATTGACGCATTTGGGCACGCAATCTATTTAGGAACATGATGATTGTGTGTGGTGTTGTATTCAATGTAAGTCGTGTTCTGTAAAATGCATATGCAGTATCAACCATATCGGAAATCCATGTCATCATGTTTTCCGCTTTAACAATTGCCCAGTTTCTGTTAAGATGCAAATACGTATATGCCATTACTTTTTCATCAGGTAATGCATGATAGAATTTATTAAACATTACATGATACACAGACAGTGCCAATTGTTGACGTGCGGAATCACGAACATAACGATTGTATGTCATGTCGGAATAAAATAAAACAATTGAATGAATTATGTTTGTTGGGGATGCCATGATCGTTTTAAAATCACTACCATTGATATCCGAACACAATTCCTTGAATGTTTTCTTGAATGACTCCATCTCAAAACCAAATACACCAAATATATTATCAACGTATTTCTTTGGGAATGAAACACGTTTGGTTGGAAATTCTTTTGCTAACATATCCGCATTAGATTCAATAAACTCAGTACCAAATTTCAAATATTCATCTGAACCTGCTTTGGTATCGAGAACTTTCATAATTGGTTCTATGATTTCTGAACGGAGTCTCAAATTGTTTTCAGTGGACTCTTGTATGAAAGTCATTGCCTCGGCAATGTCAAGATAACTTTCATTAATGTAATCATCCATTGTATAACCTCCTTCATTTATATAAGATTACGAATCGGTTTTTTGAAATGATAAATGTATGAGGCGGGATTGACCCGCCTCATACATTTATCTTCTTTTCTTCTTCTTGTTGGATGTGTTGTATGTAGTTGATTCAGTTGTTTCATCAGTATCAGTTGACGAATCTGTTGTTTCATCAATGGTTGCATCATTTGTCTCAACTGATTCTACTGACTCGACAACCTCGTTAGAAACCTCCTCAGATGGAGTTTCAACGGGTTCGGAAGTTGTCTCTTCCAAAGTTGTCTCTGGTACAGTCTCCACTGTTGCGGGAACCTCCTCGGCAGGTTTCTTTGTTGTAGACTTCTTCGTCTTCTTATCAACTTTTTCGGATGATACCTTTACCGGTTCGATTGGTGCAGATGTCTGTGCAGACTCAGCCACGGTCCTTCTCATAAGGAAATTCTTGTAATTTCTCTTTGTGATCTGTACTCCAGTAAGAGTATCAAATACACGAACCGTACGTGTATTGAGCAATGTTACCAATGTTCCATCAGCAACATCAACATTGATTGCAGGAAGGATTGTTCCAAGTACAGGACAAATACCTTTACCCATGATATTTACCTTCATTATTAAATCACCACTTTCTTAGTATATTCTACCAGATGATAGATTACACATTGGTTGAAGACCAAAATATAATATTCTAATAAGAAGGAGGTTTGTAAATGAGTCGTAGAGTAAAATGTTTATTCTGTGATCGTTCATTTGATGATAAACATAAATACTGTGATCATATTGTGTATAAACACAATAATCAAATCCCGGAAGATTGTGAAGACGGATATGAATTTGCATATTCATTATTTGTCAATAAACCAATGGGACGTTTGTGTTTGATGTGTCGTAAACGTAAAGTTGCATTTAACGATGATACATTGAAATATGCACGTTTGTGTGATGATCCGAAATGTAAAGAAGCTTACGTCAAGATGATGAAATCCAGAATGGTGAATGTTTATGGTAAAGAACATCTGTTGAATGATGGTGCTCAACAACGTAAGATGATGATAAATCATGCTGATGCACGTGATTATGTATGGGATGAAAATCACAAATTCCGTGTCATTGGAAATTATGAAGTTGGTTTCTTAAACCATCTGAAAGACATGGATTGGAGTCCAGATGACATCATTGCACCATCACCAGTTGATTTCCATTACAAATGGGGAGATGGAACTCAACATCTGTACATTCCCGATTTCTTCATACCATCATTGAATCTTCATGTTGAAATCAAACAGGGTAACTTCAATACATCATTCATGGAACACAACCGTGACATTGAAGCTCGTAAAGATCAAATGATGCGAAATGAATGTAAACGAACCGGAATGCATTATATCAAAATCATGGATAAAAAATATGATGAGTTTGATAATGAATATGTAGAATCCCCAAACAATCGTCCAGAACAGGGGTGATCACATGAGTAAGGTACATGAAACAATACTGATGTTGATCGAACGTTTCCCAGAGATAATCACATTATCATCAAAGCGTGATGTGGTTGAAAACAAACCCGATGAATATTTATTAACAATCATGAGATCCAATGTATCATTATCCAGTGAATTGGTATTTGCAAATGCATCCCAATCCACATCAATTGTGTTAACACTCATGATTGAAAAGTTGTATGATTTCTATATGAAAGGAAAAGATGTTTCCGTCATATGTGAAATGATACAGGAACAATTAAAACGAGGTGATTAATAATGTTGGACGAAGTAGGAATCACACTCCAAGAAGTAAATAAGAAATATCCATCATCAATCCAGGTGTTAGGATATGATGTTTGTATGGATTATGATACCGCATTCAAACCCAAGGTGATATCAACATTTGAAATGTGTATCAACATCATCATGACATTGTTGTTCATGAAACCAGGTCAGTATCCATCAATCCCCGACATAGGCATTGACATTGAGTCATATCTGTTTGAATATTCAAATGACAAAAATATTCCTAAGAAGATAAAGACCCAGATCGAAGATCAGTGTAATTCTATTTCAATTACAGGAATCGACATTGATTGTTTTGTTGATGAGATCGAAGGACAACCTGCATTGATAATCCAGATCACGGGAACGGAAACACTTGCAATGGGTTCTGATTCGAATCATGCCATCATCGGAATAACATACGATCGTTTGAATCGTGTATATGCCCGTAGATTATACATTTAGGAGTGATTAATAATGAATGATATCCAAGATATAATTCTTGAATCTGAATATAATGTATTGAATTCATTATATGAATATTATAATAAACAATACATCATTGAATCATATTATATGGAAGATGGGGAATCACAGCCATCTGACAATCCGCAAAAGGAAAATTTGATCAAACGTTTCATTGAATGGTGTAAACGTTTCTTTGCCAGTATTAAAGCAAAATTCAAAAAGGTTCCACCGAAGACACCCGTCCCTGAAGCATATGCAGCTGAAGCAAAGCAATTAAACCAGATGACCCAAACATATTCTCAGATCAATTCACAAAATTCAAACACACAACAACAGATCGAACAGAATGAACAGCTCGAGCGTCAGTCTAAGATTATCCAAATCAAAAGAAAGAATCAACAAAAACAACAACAAAAACCCCAACAACAGTCACAACAACCACAAACCCCACCACAGTCTCAGCAACAACAACCACAGTCACAACAGCCAACAACCAATCCACAGAGCATTCCAGATAGTACAAATGGTGTTGCTCAACAATCAAACACAATAACCATGGAAACCATTGAACAAAATATCCAGCAGGTTCAAACCGTAATAAATAACGTTGAACAGGAAATCGTACAAATGGATTCAATTGCATCCCAGGCTCAAGATGCTGTGAATCCAGAACAACAAAAGAAACGTAAAGCTGCTGAAGCAAAGGTTAAAACAGGTTCAAGCTCACTGCAGAAACTTGGTGAGTTGTTTGGTGCAATCGCAAATACTGTTGCACCAGTGGGTAGCATAGAAGGCGAACCATTACCTGATCCAAAAGGCTATGGTCAATTTGTCATTGATTCAATAAAGAAAGCTAATACCGTTAATGATGTTCAGACCATTTATAACAATGCAGAGAACTTCTACACTTCAGCATACAAATGGTACAACAGCAGAGCGAAGTCTCCAAGTCAAAATGATGCATCGCTGCGTGAAGGTATTAAACAAGTTCAGGAACAACGAATCAATGAATTGAATCGACAAGCTAATCAAATGCCTGGAATAAATCCAGATACACCGCAACCTAATCCCAATGATCAATCAATGCCTGACATAAATCCTACCACATAATGAGGTGATAATAAATGACTGACATAAAAACGAAACGTGGGCAGATTGAAACCCTCATATATCGTACCATGAATGCGTTAGATCCTTCTGGATCCAATACTGGAAAATACAAAGCAATGTTCTCTAAGATGAATGATGCTGCATTCTCCAAATGGGTCACACAGTTTCTTGCAGATCCAAAAGCCAACATCAGACTCGACATTGAAGAGTTCGATAAATCAAAGACAGTGAAATATGAGAATGTTGAAAAAGCTGCCAAACAGATGAATCTGGATTTGTACGAATATGTGTATCTTCCACATGTTTCATCAAATCCACAACGTCCTGTGAGAACGCGTACACCGGTGTTGGTTGGATACTTGAACATTAAAACTGTTCAACAACTTCAGACCAAGAAATCAACTGGTGTTATTAACGATCTCGACAGAGATGATCTTACTGGTATCGCAAAAGGTGAATCCAAGGGTGGTACATTCTCTGGTATTGAGAATGAAATCTTGATCGGTATTGGTGCAGATAATGTTCTGTCTGAAGTATGTGGTGTTCGTGGTGATAATATGGTTGAGTATGAAAACATGCTTGAGAAGATTTCTGAAACTGGTTCATGCTCATTGAAAGATATCAAAACAAATGCATTGGATAAACCAACGTTGTTGAAAACCGATTTGTTCTTAAAGGCAATGGGTATTAAAACTGATATCGTTTCAGAAGCATATTATAACACTGGATTGTTACGTGCACAATTCATGGAAGATTAAAACAAAAAAGATGACCCCGGGATATCCCGGGGTCAAAATAAAACACTACAGTTATTGAGATGGATTATGTTAGGCTGTGTGTCACCACACATCATTGAGGAGTACCTAACTTATCCCACCGTTCAAAAAATAACAAAAAAGATTCGCCGGGGCTGTTGCCCCGGTTACGATCTTTTTTATTCGTTTGAACATCTGCAGTTTATTTATACTCCCCTGCTATATACGGGAGTTACATCGATCAGAATCTGTCGATGAAGTTCTTCAGCACCTTCTTGGCAGCTTCCTTCTGAAGCTTTCTCTTACTTGTTGTGTATGTGCTGCCATCTTCGCGGACAGCAATTACAGTAGAACCCGTGTAAGTCCTCTGCGCCTTAGCACTTTCCTTGCTCATGGCATTAGTAGCATTCAGAATGCCACCGTTGTTTGTGCGGATTTCTCTAAGACCATTGAGAGTTAAAGTATTTCTTGTCATAATAATACCTCCTGGACCTGCATACATAATTTGCAGGCTAGCTGACTAGGC
>ERZ795059.1146-NODE-1146-length-30601-cov-16.236692_pt1 | contig 30601 bp, 23 predicted proteins | sample MGYA00375143_ERZ795059 | MGnify/ENA primary metagenome ERZ795059 (study PRJEB30188, sample SAMN05720168) | activated sludge metagenome | isolation source: Anaerobic digester | place: USA | collected 2015-01-07 ... | reverse complement strand
GATGCTTCTAAAAGCTTTTCATTTAACATAGTTATGTCATCAAGTTGTTCTTCATAAATTGCGTCAATGGCCTTTTTCGTAGCTAACAAAGGTGAAATCGACGTAGGATAGCCCTTGTAGCCATAATAGAGGGCCAAGAATGCTTTAGCGTTTCCTGATGATCTATAAGTCTTAACACGCTCTCCCCTTGCCGTATAAATCGATGCCTCGATTTCCATTATTGCTTGCGAGTAACCAATTGGCATTCCCAAAAGATTAAGTGTTCCAAGTGACAATGCGGAGATCAAGGTTAATGGTACTACAAACAGTATTGACGGAATAAGGTCATACTTTGACTTTGCTGAGTAAACCAATCGCCCACAAGTAGGAGCACTAGACTTGGTATATTGATAGCTGAACAAATCGTTTATCTTAACCGGGTTGAGATTGAGATCGGTTGATAACTTAGAATTTCCAATGTCTTGTTCAACACTCAAAGAAGGTAGTCTGGGTTTAGTATTAATGCCTTCAGGCAGCATTTTTTTCACAGACATAGTGGCGCATCCCGACAAAACTAACAAACAAACAATCATAAACGAAAACAATGCTCTCTCTCTCACTCTTAATCCCCCTGTCTAAAATATTCATTCGGGCATATCTTGAAACTTTTTGTGCAATTCAATCCACCTTCTCCACAAAAGCTTAACACTATCTTTACCAACCTCTTTTCTGCCTGCTTACTCATGAATGTAGAGCGAATAATCGCATTTGTTTTTGTTACGATTATCATGTCAAGCAGTTTTTGCATATTCCAGGGATTTATCAATGTTGTGATGTATTTGCGTACTCCTGTTAGGCTCAGCTATTGTCTCATCTTGGGACCATCCAAGCTCGTGCCTTATCACTCGCCGTGACGATACCGTGCCGCCACCGCCGAAAAGTGCCGGAGAGCGCACGGCATCTCAACGGCATCTGATCAGGCAAGGATACTGCTTGAAAATGGCATGGACCAGCAGCGCTTCAGACACCACTGTAGGCTGCTTGTGCCGTCACATAAGCCCCTCGCTGGCGGGGCCAATTTATCAGTTGACACAAACAGCCCCTATTTTAGAATTGGGAAAATAATATTATGCGTGTGCGCAGCACCTTTTAAGGAGCCCCAATGCCCTATATTTCCAACACAGGGACGGAAAGGCAGGCCATGCTCAAAAAGATCGGTGTGTCGTCTTTTGAAGAGCTTATCGCCGCCATCCCACCCAAGATGCGTATGAGTAGTCCGCTCAAGCTGGACGAGCCGCTTTCCGAACTGGAGATCACCCGCAAGATCAAATCCCAGACCTGCGGTGACCTTTGCACCTCCACCGCCAATGCTTTTTTGGGGGCCGGGGTCTATGACCACTTTATTCCCGCCGCCGTGGATACGATCGTTTCGCGTCCGGAGTTTTTCACAGCCTACACTCCCTACCAGGCAGAAGTCAGCCAGGGCACTCTGCAATTCATCTATGAATATCAGACCATGATCTGCGAGCTCACCGGCATGGAGATTGCCAATGCCTCCATGTATGATGGAGCTTCCGCCATTGCCGAAGCGATCCTGATGGCCGTGCGCAAAAACCGGCTCACCAAGGCCATCCTGCCCGCCACTCTGCATCCCGAATATGTGAAAGTGATCCGCATCTACACGGAAGGTTTGGGTATCGAACTGCTCACCGCTCCGATGAAAGACGGACTCACCGATCTGGAAGCCCTCAAAGCCATGATGGATGAGACGGTTGGCTCGGTGGTGCTGCAAAATCCCAATTTCTTTGGCAATATCGAGGCTGGAGAGGCGATCGGCCAGATAGCTCATTCCAATCCCAAGACCCTATTTATCGTAGCCGCCGATCCCATCTCGCTGGCCATCCTGAAAGCTCCCGCGGCTTATGGAGCGGACATTGCCGTGGGCGAAGGTCAGGCCCTGGGAAACAGCATGTATATGGGCGGTCCGCTGTTTGGCTATTTCAGCACCAAGATAGATCTTGCCCGTCAGATGCCAGGCCGCATAGTGGGCGGAACTCTGGATATAGAAGGCAAAAGAGCCTACGCGCTCACTCTGCAGGCCCGCGAACAGCATATCCGCCGCGAAAAAGCCACCTCCAATATCTGCTCAAATCAAAGCCTCTGCACCCTCGCCGCCACCGTCTATATGGCCCTCATGGGCCGTGAAGGTTTGGTGGAAGTAGCCACCCAGAGCGCTCAGAAAGCTCATTATCTGGCCTCTGAGATCAGAAAACTTACCGGCTTTGAGCTGGCCTATCCAAACGCGCCCTTCTTCCGTGAGTTTGTGGTCAATACACCCGTTCCCGCTGCTCAGATAGTGGAAAAGCTGTTGCCGCGCGCCATTTATCCCGGGGTGGACATGGCGAGATTTGCAAAGGAGTTCACAGAGTCGCAAACGGGGACGTTTGCGGTTCCGGGAGAAAAGCAGCTCATGATCGCCGTCACGGAAAAGAAGTGCAAGGCCGATCTGGATGCCCTTGTATCAGCGCTCAGGGAGGTGACCCATGTCTAGGACCATATTTGAACACTCGTCCCCCGGCCGCAAAGGCTGCACCCTTCCTCCCAGGGAAGTGGACCTACCGCTGGATGGCATCATCCCGGCTGAGTATCGCAGAGAGGCGATTCCACGTCTGCCCGAGCTCAGCGAACTGGACGTGATGCGCCACTATATCAAGCTTTCTCACAAGAACCACTTCATCGAAAAAGGCCTCTACCCGCTAGGGTCCTGCACGATGAAATATAACCCCAAGGTCCATGAGGCTTTGGTGCGCTATTCCTGTTTTAACAACGTGCATCCCTACCAGCCGGAAAAGACCCTGCAGGGCTCGCTGGAGATCCTCTATGAACTGCAGAAAGACCTCAGCGAGATTTCCGGAATGGCCCAGGTGACGCTGCAACCCGTGGCAGGTGCTCAGGGTGAGTTTACAGGTATTAAGGTCATCGCCGCCTATCACAAAGCCAAAGGCAACACCCACAAGACCAAGATCATCGTGCCGGACAGCGCTCACGGCACCAATCCCGCCACCTGTTCGCTGGTGGGCTTTGAGGTGGTGGAGCTGAAGTCCAATGCTCAGGGCCGCTGCGATCTGGACCATCTGAGAAGCATCGTTGACGACAACACGGCCGGCTTTATGCTCACCAATCCCAATACTTTAGGCCTGTTTGAGACTCAGATCGAGGAGATCGCCGAGATCATCCACAGCGTCGATGGCCTAATTTATATGGACGGCGCCAATCTCAACGCGCTGTTGGGTATTGTCCAGCCAGGCAAGATCGGCTTTGACGTGATGCACTTCAACCTCCACAAAACCTTCACCACCCCTCACGGTGGAGGCGGTCCCGGTTGCGGACCTGTGGGCGTGGTGGAGAAACTGGTGCCCTATCTGCCAGTGCCACTTGTCAATAAGAACGACGATGGCTATTTCTTTGATTACGGTCACGAGGCTACGTCGATTGGCAAGGTGCACACCTTCTACGGCAACTTCGCCATCATGCTGAGGGCCTACATCTATATCAAGATGCTGGGTGCCGAGGGACTGCGCAAAGTGAGCGAAAACGCCATCCTCAACGCCAACTACATCATGGCAAGAGTGAAAGACCACTACCACATCCAGCATCAGGAATACTGTATGCACGAGTTTGTGGCGGACTCCAGCTGGCAGAAGAAGGTCAATGGAGTGAATACTCTTGATATCGCCAAGCGGCTTTTGGATAAAGGCTTCCATGCCCCCACCATCTATTTCCCGCTGATCGTTCCCGAAGCGATGATGGTGGAGCCCACCGAGACGGAACCGCTGGAATCTCTGGATGCCTTTGCCGATGCCATGATAGAAATCGCGCAGGAATGCTCACAAAACCCGGAATTATTACATGAGGCCCCGCTTACCACACCGGTGCGCAGAGTCGATGACGTGCGCGCGGTGAAGATGCTGGACCCCATATTCAAGATTGAGAAATAGTCTGATTCAGTATCACTCGTTATGCGATATGCGTTACGCGTTGTACTCATGCATAAAACTATGGCACCTAATCCCGATTGGGCGCTACCTCGCGTAACGCTTAACGCGTAACGCACAACCAAACAAGGAGATATAATGAAAAGATTCATACTGGCATTAGCAATGCTGGCCATAGTGACGATTGGCATCGCCCAGGCGGTAAAACTGGGTTATGTGGACACCGACAGGCTGTTATTCGAGAGCAACGAGGCCTTGGAGATTCAGCGCCTCTTTAATCTGGACAAACAGAACTGGAGCTCCCAGATCAAGGCCATGGAAGAAGAAATCCGCAGGATGGAACAGGATTACGAGATCGACAAGCTCACCAAGAATGAAGCGGCCAAACGTGACGCTCTGGCCAAGATAGACGCCAGGAAGGTGGAGGCCGGACGCCTTTTGCAGGAATACTTTGGTGAAGGCGGAAAGGCAGAACAGCGTTATCGCGAGCTCATTGATCCTCTCACTCTCAAGATCCAGGAAGTGATCGTCAAGGTAGCCCAGGACGAGAAGTACACAATGATCTTCGACAGCAGCTATCCCACTATCCTCTATGCCATTCCATCCATCGATATCACCGATATCGTGCTGCTGGAGATCAATAAAGACACCATAGCTCCCGGAACGGAAGCGGACACCGAGCTCAAGCCTGATGAGACCAAGCCTGAACCTGAATTCAAGGACCCCATGCCGGGAGACGTCACCAACCCCAACGAGACCAAACCTCCGATCAAGCCCTAAGATGAAAAAACTCAGCCCCAGCCTGGGAACCGCGCAGCTCAATATGCTCCCGCAGGCCAGCTATCAGGGAGATCCGGAGCTGAGGATAGACAGTGTTTCCACTCCTGAGGATGCCGGCCCGGGCAGTGTGGTGTTTCTGGAGCAGGAAAAGCTGCTGGAAACCACCCAGGCCAGCCAGGCCAGCCTGATCATCACCACTCCTGAGTTTGCCCTCAAACTGGAAGGCCGCAACCTGTTGATCACCCCGAAGCCCTATATCACGATGATGACGCTTCTGAGCTACTGGCTCTCGATGGCCCCCAAAAAGCCGGCCGGCATTCATCCCAGCGCGGTGATCGATCCCAGCGCCACGGTATCCGAAACCACCAGGATAGATGCTGGTGTGAGGATCGGGGCCAACGCCAGGATCGGATCAAACTGCAGGATCGACGCCAACTGCGTGATCGCGGACAATGTCGTAATAGGCGATGGCTGCATCCTTTACCCCAACGTGGTGATCTATGAAGACTGCATGATCGGGCGCGAGGTGATCATCCATTCCGGAGCGGTGATCGGGGCCGACGGTTTTGGCTTTGCCCTCCTGGAGGGAGTGCAGCGCAAGATCCCTCAGATCGGCAATGTCATCCTCGGAGATTATGTCGAGATCGGCGCCAATTCCTGTATCGACCGTGCTACTTTAGGCTCGACCGTTATCGGAGATGGCACTAAGCTGGACAACCTCGTACAGATCGGCCATAATTGTGTGATAGGCCGGCAGTGCATTCTCTGTGCCGCGGTGGGGCTGGCAGGCAGCACGGTGGTGGGTGATTACGTCTATCTGGCAGGCCAGGTAGGAGCCGCGGGACATCTCACCATCGGCGACAGAGCTATGGTTGGGGCTCAGGCTGGGATCACCAATCACATCCCGGCAGATTCCAAATACTTTGGTTCCCCGGCCACGGAAGCTAACCAGATGAAACGCATCATGGCCGCCCAAAAGCATCTGCCGGATATCTACCGGTTTTATTTAAAAAACAAACAGGAATGATCTGGAAGGCAGAGCTATCCTGTCTGAGAGAGATATATGACAGAGTATAAACACACTATTCAGCACGGGGTTTCCTACACAGGGATCGGTCTGCACAGTGGCGAGATATCCACCATCCGCTTCAAGCCGGCCGGCAAAGATGACGGAATTGTCTTTATCAGGGTGGATTTGCCAGACAAACCAGAAATCCCCGCCGATATCGATCACGTGGTGGATATTTCCCGGGGGACCACAATCGGGATCAACGGAGCCGTGGTAGGTACCATCGAACACGTTCTATCCGCCATCAAGGGACTCAATATAGACAATGTCCGCATCGAGATCGACGGTCCAGAAGCTCCCGTGGCGGACGGCTCTCCCATCGTGTTTCTGAATCTTTTGAGGCAGGCTGGCCTGGTGCAGCAGGATTCCGAACGCGTCTTCTTTGAGCTGGACGCTCCCATCAGTTTCTCCGCTCCGGAAGAGAACGTCGATATCGTGATCGTGCCCTCCAACGAGCTCAAAGTGACCTTCATGATCGATTACAAGCATCCCAACCTCGGCACCCAATACACCTGGCTGCCCAGTCTCGAGTTTTATGAAAGGGAATTTGCCGGGGCTCGCACCTTCTGTTTTATCAACGAAATCCTCTATCTGAAGGAAAAGGGATTGATCAAAGGCGGCTCTCTGGACAACGCTCTCGTGATCGCCGAACCCAACATGAGCGAGGAGGAACTTACCCACCTGCAGCAAGTGTTCAACTATCACAAGCCCGTCCAGGTCTCAGAAGAAGGCATCCTCAACAACAACAAACTGCGCTATTACAACGAGTTTGTCCGCCATAAAGTGGTGGACCTGCTGGGAGATATCGCGCTTTTGGGAATGCCGATCCGGGGTCACATTCTGGCCGCCCGCAGCGGTCACAAGACCAATGTGGAGCTGGTGAAAAAGCTGCGCCAGATTCAGAAGAAAAACGAGCTTCAGATGATGTACCAGAAAAAACGCAACCAGGAAGCGGTCTTCGACATCAATGCCATCATGCGCATCATCCCGCATCGCTATCCATTTTTGCTGCTGGACAAGATCATCGATTTCGTGCCCAACGAATCCATTACTGGCATCAAAAACGTGACCATCAACGAGCCTTTCTTCCAGGGCCACTTTCCCGACCATCCCATCATGCCGGGAGTGTTGATTTTGGAAGGAATGGCCCAGGCCGGAGGAATCATGCTGCTCAACCAGCTTGAGAACCCCAGAGACTACGTGGCCTATTTTGCCTCCATAGACAACGTTAAATTCCGCAAACCCGTGCTGCCAGGAGATACGCTGCGCTATGAGATGAAAGTGATCTCGCTCAAGCGCTCGCTCTCCAAGATGCACGGAGAAGCTTTTGTCGGTAACGAAAAAGTGGCCGAAGGAGACTTCATGGCCATGCTGCAGGAAAAGAACAAATGAGCACCATCCACCCCACCGCTATTGTGCATCCCGATGCCGTGATCGGCAACGACTGCGTGATCGGCCCTCACTGCGTGATCGGCCCCCAGGTGAAACTGGGCGAGCGCAATCAACTGGCCCCCTTTGTGATCATCGATGGCGACACCACGATCGGAGACGACAACCGCATCTTCAGTCACGCCGTTTTGGGCACCGACCCTCAGGACCTCAAGTTTTCTGGAGAATCCACCTGCCTCAGAGTGGGTTCCCGCAACACGATCCGGGAGTTTGTGACCATCAACCGCTCCAACCACGCCGGCGAAGATACCATCGTGGGAAACGACAACCTCCTCATGGAGTACGTCCATATCGCTCACAACTGCCAGATCGGGTCTTTTTGCATTATTGCCAATATTGTCCAGCTGGCCGGACACGTCATTATCCACGACTATGCCACGATTGGAGGCGCGACGGCCATCCACCAGTTTGTCCATATCGGCACCCATGCCTTTGTGGGAGGCGCTTCCGCCATCAAAAAAGACATCGCTCCCTTCACCCGGGGCCAGGGAAATCCTTACAAGACGGTGGGCCTGAACAGCGTGGGCCTCACGCGCAAAGGCTTTTCAAACCAGAGCGTGGCCGCCATCAAGGAGATGTACAACCTCTTTTACCGCAAGGGCCTCAACACTTCTCAAGCCCTCGCGGTTGCGGACTCCAGGACAGACCTCCTGCCAGAACAGCAGACCTTCGTGGAGTTTGTCCGCTCCGCGGACAGAGGTCTATCTACCTGAAGCAAAACTACCAGCCCGGACTTCGAAGCGCAATTTGTAATTGACAGATATGAGGCCTTGAAGAGCTTAGCATGATTAATACTGATAGTGGAGACGAATATGGAAAACCGGATATATGAATACCTGAGCGTGTTCATAATGTCCTGGATGCTGGTCTATGGCCTCACCCCCTTCATTATGAGGCTGGCCCGCGCCACCAATCTGGTGGATAAACCCAACGAACGCAAAGACCACCCCAAGGTTACACCTCTGATGGGGGGCCTCAGTGTGTTCATAGGTTTTTTCCTGCTTTGCCTCTACGACGTCGCCATTTCTCCCGGCCGCTATTTTGACAAGCCCATGATGGGTTACCTGGCCGGCTCGCTGCTAATCATGCTGATCGGCCTGTGGGATGACAAACGCGCCATGCAGCCCCTGATCAAGATGCTGGGACAGATCGTGGTAAGCTTCATCTTTATCCTCAGCAACTTCACGCTCACGGAGCTGGGCCTGATGTTTGGGAGCATCTATATCTCCATACCCCTGATGGTGTTGTGGATGGTGGGCCTGATGAACGCCCTCAACTTCCTGGACAACATGGACGGCATTCTGAGTGGAATGGCCGGCATTTTGGGCCTGGGGTTCTTTGCCTTCAGCCTCACTACCACCACTCAGACCAATCAGGAATCCATGGCACTGATCGGGTTGATCTCACTCAGTTTTGCCGGTTCCGTCTTTGGCTTTTTACCCTATAATTTCAACCCCGCCCGCATCTTTTTGGGAGACGCCGGATCGATGTTCATCGGCTATTTTCTCTCCTCCATGGGGATCCTGATGGCTCGACTGGCCGGCAACCGCTACAACGACAAGATGTTTTTCCTGATGCCGGTGCTCCTGCTCAGTTATGCCATATTCGATATCGCCCTCGTGAGCTACACCCGGGGCAGAGACGGACGCCATGTGATGCAGGGAGGGCAAGACCACTCCACTCACCGCATCCGCAACGCTCTGGGGTCCATAAAGGTAACTGCTTTCATCATATACAGCATCAACGTCCTGATCGTTCTCACTTCGATTATCGTGTTTACCATCGGGTCCAGAGAGCTGCTATTAATCACCACTATCCTGTTCGCTTCTTTCTTCTTGTTCTTTGGCAGAAAGCTTGACCAGGTTCCCGTGGTGATCCCAGAAAATCAGAAGAAAACTGGTAAGATCAAATGAACTTTATCATCCTTGGCGCGGGACCAGGCCTTCCGCTTCCAGACAAATGTCTCAGTAGTATTTACGTGAACCACGGTGATAGACATTTCCTGTTTGACTGCGGTGAAGGCTGCAGCCGTCAGCTGCTGCGGCATGGACTCAGCGGTGAGGTGCTGGACGCCGTTTTCATCAGTCACTTTCACCCGGACCACATTTCCGGCATCTTCATGCTGATCCAGATGCTCTATCTGCAGAAGCGCAGCAAAGACCTTTTCCTCTTCCTGCCGGAGCGAGAGACCGAGTTTGAGGCTTTGTTGCAGTATCAGTACACCTTCCTCGAAAAGCTCGGTTTCAAGCTGCATATCCTCTCAAATGACTCCATTCGGGATCATTTCCCCCAGATACACGCCATGCAGACGGATCATCTTTGGGGCTATGAAGAGCTGGTGACGGCCCTGGACCTGCCAAACCAGATGCGCTCCTGGGCTTTCAGAATCGGAGAACCGGGAGGAGACCTCGTCTATACGGCCGATATCCAAAGCACCGATTGCGTCGCGTCTCTATTACAGGGATGTCATACCGCGATCGTGGACGCCATGCATCCACCCCTGGAGCAGATCTTGAAGCTGGCGGACAACGGTATCCCCAGAGTGCTGCTCACTCACGGGCTTTCGGAGGAACTGGAGCTCTGGCTGCAGCTCCACCAGGCCGACAATTTTGAGCTGGCTATGGAAGATATCGGGTATCACATAGAGCTATGAGGTATTCCGCGGCCCTGCTGGCCATCATTCTTGTCACGATCAGCGCCTGTGAGATCAATCGTTTACGCAGCGCCGAGGAGCATTTCGGCCAGAAACGCTACGCCGCCGCCATCCAGGAAAGCGATGAATTTATCCCCAAAGCCAACAACGGGGCCCTAAGGACACGCGCGGAACTGGTAAGGTCAAACAGCTATTACCAGCTGGGCTTGATCGCCGTCCAGCGAAACTCGATCGATCTGGCCATCCGGTTTTTTAAGCTTTCCAACTCATCCCAGGCCGATTTTGAACTGGCCAAAATCTACAAATCCAGACTCCTGGAAGCCGCGACCGTTGGTGACTTTGAGACTCAACTGCTCTATTTGAATTCCATCCTCAGAGAGATCCCCACTTCCGACCTGGTGCCGGAAATGATCAACCGCCGCATCGTAATCTATCTGGACCAGATTGGGGATACCGACGCGGCCTGGCAGGACTACATGAACCTGTTTGATACCTATCCCGGAAACTCATACGAAGTGGCAGCCCGGAAGTCTATGGAGAGGATCGTGCCAAACAAGGTCGCTTATGGACGCCGCCTGGCCGACGCGGGCTATTTCAACGAGGCCCTGGCAGTCTATTTTGAACTTGCCAAGTACCCCATCATCGAAACAGACGAGATTAATCAACTGATCGGAGCCACCTATCGAGGCCATGCCGAGCAGTATCTGGACCAGGAAAACTATCTGGAGGCGGATCGCTTTTTGCGCATTGCCCTGCAATATATTCCAGAACAAAGGCCCCAGATCGAAGAACGCCTGCGTCAGATCGTGGGCCTGTTTATCCAGAAGGGGGACAACTATCTGGCCCAGCGGGATTTCGAAAGCGCGCTGGCCCATTATCAGCGCGTCTTTGAGATCATTCCGGATTACGCTCCGGCCCGCCAGGCCATCGAAAGATTGAGGACTACTCAGGAAAACATCGCCAAGGCAGCCCAGCTCTTCAGGCAGGCTGAACTCGCGGAAGCCAGCGGAAAAGTTGGGGACGCTCTTAAGCTCTATCAACAGGCCAACTCTCTGGACGGCACTCCCGAGACCCGCAACCGCATCGCCATCATGCAAAACACCATTGAGGCGGACCGCAATCCCCAGGCCTTTGCACGCAAGATCGTCAATGAATACCGCAACGGCCTCTTGAACAACCGCATAAACCAGCAAATCAAGCAGCTCCTGGGCCGCTATAAAAAAAGCGAGATCCGCGATTCCGGATGGAAGTTCCTGCTCTCGACCGGCCAATACAAATATGAAGCGCGTTATGACCTGATGACCCCTCAGGAGACCTTTCTCTACGTATGGCAGGTCAGTCTAAAAGACCGTAAGATCATCCCTCTAAACAAGATATCCGAGGATTTGTTGAAATGAAGCGGCGCGTTATCTTCCTCTTCATCATCCTGCTCTGTGGCCATTACCTAAGGGCCCAGAGCTTTGATATCAACGCTTTTTCAGACAGCACCAAATATGGCTGGCGGGATTATCTGGACCGAAACGCCTACCGGCAGGACCTCCTCGAAAGGCAGGACCTCCTGCAGCTCTACGAAATGGAAGCCAACTCCCTGCGGGACTGCGTGATCAAATCCGCCATTGCGCCAGGCTGGGGCCAGTTTGTGAACAAACAGACCACCAAGGGCTCGGTGTTTCTGGCCGCGGAACTCGTGCTGGCAGGAGCCTCCCTCTATTTCTACGACCGCAGCATGTATTACTACAACAAGTATTTGGACGCCTCTCAGGTGGAGGATATTGAATCCTATTACAACGCCGCGGTAGGGCCACGCCAGTATTCTCTGATCTTTTTGGGAGTGGGAGCGCTGGTGTGGGTCTACAACATTTTCGACGTGATCCAGGCCACCGAGGAATACAATGCCCAGGTGTGGAAGAGAGTGGAACAAAAGCACCGCGAAGCCAGGATCAACCTCAACGGCAACGGCCTCGAGATCAGATTTTAGGAGTTGAGCATGGCGTTTACTCATTTGGAACACACCAACCCGACGGCCACCGCCCGTGACTTGCATCACAGAAGGCTCGCGCCTGGAGACTGTCATCAATTCTGCTCCTCAAGGAACGGAAAACGTCACCGCTTGTCACTCAGTGTCCGCTCAGCCGCTCTGTGCATAGCTATCCTCATTCTCATCATCACCGCCATAAGCGGTTGTGGACTAAAGAGAAACAACCCGCTGGACCCCAATGCCAACCCCACCATCATCGTGCCGGAGATCATATCCAATCTCCAGGTTTTTCCTTCCGCCCCAGGGGCAGCCAGCAAGTTTGTGGACCTCACCTGGCAGGCTAATCCCAGCTATTCCACCGATGGTTATTACGTTTATCGCGGTCTGGGATTCTATTCCGCCTTCGCTGTAGTGGACACGGTTTTCACCAATCGTGCCAGCCATGGCTCCAAACCCTGGCACTCAGTGGTCCCGGGTGAATATTACTACAAGATATCCGCTTTCAAGCAGTATCCCAGCGGGCGTCTGGAAGGCAGACCCTGTCTGCCAGTCTGGGTGAGGGTGCCTATATGACACGCGGAGCCTCAAGCATCCCCGTTTTCGATTAGCTCGAAATGACGATCGATTTTGAAGGGCAGCTCAACGATGCCCAGCTGAAGGTAGTCTCCTATGTCCAAAGCCCTCTGTTGGTTTTGGCCGGTGCCGGAAGCGGAAAAACCCGCTGCATCATCTACCGCTGCGCTCATCTGATCAAAAACCTAAACGTGGCCCCCTGGAACATCCTGGTGGTGACCTTCACCAATAAAGCGGCCAGGGAGTTGCAGGAACGCCTCGAAAAGCTGCTGGGCTTTCCGGTGGGCTCCTTATGGGTGGGAACCTTCCACTCCCTCTGTGCCCGCATTTTGCGCTATGAACATGCCTCCCTGCCCTTTAGCGCAAACTTCACGATCTATGACGACGACGCCCAGAAATCCCTCCTGAAAAAGATATATAAAGAACATGGCTACGATGTCCAAAAGTATCCCTTCAACCGCGTCCTGAGCAGGATCAGCCGTTATAAAAACCGGCTGCAGCTCCCGGAAGACCTATCCGATTTGGCAGCCTACGGCGACCCCTTCAACAAAGGCGTCCTGGGAATTTACAAGCTCTACCAGCAAGCCCTGCTCTTCAACCAGGCAGTTGATTTTGATGACATCCTGCTTTACACCGCCAGGCTTTTACAGGATAACGTTGCGGTCCGCGCAAAGTATGCCAACCAGTTTAAACACGTGATGATAGACGAATATCAGGACACCAATCACGCTCAGTTTGAGATCATCCGTCAGATCGCGGGTGCGCATCACAAGGTCTGCGTGGTAGGCGATGACGATCAGGCCATCTACAGCTTCCGGGGTGCCACCATCCGCAACATTCTGGAGTTTGAAAAGGACTATCCGCAAGTGATGGCAATCCGCCTGGAGCAGAACTACCGCAGCACCATGAGTATCCTCAATCTGGCCAACGCCATCATCAAAAAGAACCGCCGTCGCCACAGCAAGGACCTCTGGAGCGAGCGCGGCGAAGGCGTCAAGCCTCGCCTCGATGTTTATGAGGATGAAAACGACGAGGCGGGTAAGGTGGCCCAATCGATCCTAAAGCTGCGTGAACAAGGTGTCCCACTGGGCCAGATCGCTGTTTTGTATCGCACCAACGCGCAATCCCGCGTTTTTGAAAGCGCTTTTATGCAATACCGGATCCCCCACATCCTGGTGGGCAGCCTGCACTTCTATCAGCGCAAGGAAATCAGGGACTTGATGGCCTATCTGAACGTGATCTCCAATCCCGCCGATTCCGAAAGCCTGCTGAGGATCATCAACGAACCGCCCCGCGGCATTGGACAAACCAGCGTCAATCGCGTGATCGGCTATGCCAACAACCTCCGGATCGGCATCTGGCAATCCCTACAGGCTGTGGACGCGATCTCAGACCTGGCCACCGCTGCCAAAAAAAAGCTGGCCGGATTCAGCCAAATGCTTGATACCTGGAGAGATGCCGCCAGGACCAAAGCTGCCCCTGATCTGGTGCGCCTCGTGATAGACGAACTGCAGCTCATCGACCAATACCGTAAAGGCAACGACCCCAAAGAGATCGCCAGAGCGGAGAACCTCATGGAGTTCGTCAATTCCGTCACGGAATTCTGCGAGCGCTATCAAAAAGAAAACGAGCGCGTGCCGCTATTGGCCGACTTCTTGCCCCACGTGGCCCTGCAGACCGATCTGGACAGAGTGAAGGACGGCGAAGAAGCCTTGCGCCTGATGACTCTCCACAATGCCAAAGGCCTGGAATTCAGCCATGTGTTCATCGTCGGACTGGAACAGGAACTCCTGCCCCACCGCATGAGCATGGGCAGCCGCGAAGAAATCGAGGAAGAACGCCGCCTCTTTTACGTTGGCGTCACCCGCGCCAAAGACAATCTTTCGCTCAGCCTGGCCAGGCAGCGCCGTCTCTATGGCGTTTTCGATCACTGCCAGCCCAGCATGTTTCTCCAGGATCTGGACGCGGCTCTGTTTCAGGGCAGCACAGATGAATCTTCCTACGCTCCCAGGCCTCAGCCCAGGCTCAAGACCAAAGCCCAGATCACCGATAAGGACAAACACTACCGCATCGGTCAGGACGTCTGGCATGATGATTTTGGCCATGGCAAGGTGCTCGGCGTCAACGGTACCGGACACGACGCCACCCTGACAGTTTCTTTCGACAAAGGCAGCTTGCTCAAGGTGATAGGCACCTTTCTGCGCACCGAATCCAGCCCTGATGAACGCTAACTCCTCACCCCTTTCCCACCTTCCCGCCTCCTATGCTTAGGCAAAGGAGAGGCATAGGTGATGTAAAGGTGGTGTAAAGGAGGCTAATTGGATACGATTGATAGTTTGAAGTTTAGATGGTTGAGAACGGTTGCTGGCCTTGACTCTCTCAACGCACTACCCCTCCCGGAATGGCAAAGGTCCCCGTTTGCCACTCTGTGCCTTTTCAACCCTAACACCCCAAAACCTTAGAACTATACAACTCCACAAGGACTACCATGATCCTACCGCTCATACTATCTGATCTGAACCGTCAAAGCTTTGCCATGGAGCTACTTGCGGCCCTGGATTCAGGCCAGTTGGTGCAAGCCTACCACATGAACCAAAGCGCCCGGGCTTTGATGGCGGCCTGGCTGTGGAATCAGACTGGCAAAAACGTCCTGATCGTCTCTCAGGATGACATCATCGCCGAGGACATCTGGGATGATCTGGTGGCGTTCATAGGCCGGGACAAAGCTCGCTATCTTCCCGATTACGAGATACTTCCCTATGAGGAGAGGTCACCTCACTACTCGATCCGGGCCACTCGCATGATCTGTCTGCAACAAAGCCTCGATCCTGCTCCAGCCGTTTACAGCTTATCCATTCGGGCTTTGACCCGTTATCTGCCGTCCCGCCACTTGCTGGAGCGGCAAGTATTCTCCCTCGTCCGGGGAATGGAGATCACTCCGGAAGAGCTCACGACCCGGCTTTTCAATATGGGCTATGAGCATGAGTATCAGGTGACTAAGGTATTTCAGATGTCCCGTCGGGGTGGCATTATGGATATCTTCAGTCCGCCTTCGCTCAAACCGGTCCGCCTGGAATTTTTTGGGGACGAGATCGTCTCCATGCGCGTCTTTTCCACCAATACCCAGCGCTCCGAACCAGGTGAGATAGACAGCTTTACCGTGATCCCCGCCCGGGAGCTTTGTCTGGATGACATCGATCCCCACTCTCCCTTTGCCTCCCAGATCAAAAAGAAAGGCTTCTATGAGGGAATTGAGAACCACTACGGTCTGTTGTTGCCAGAGCTATCCACCTTCGCGGACTACTTTGCCTCCGAGGATAGACTGCTGCTGTTCAACAACTTCAGCTATGTGTGGGAGGAATTTGAGCAACTCCAGGAACAGGTCCATACCCAGTATCGCAAAGAGCTGAAACACAAGACAAAAGCCCGATTGACACCTCCCGAGCGCGTCCTGGCCGGCGAGGAGCATCTTTTTGAACTGCTCAAGCCCGGAAAGGCCATGTTGCTGTCTCAGAGTGAATTCAGCCTGGGGATCGCCAACCAGCCACTCAAGACCGTCTTTGAGCCCCAGCCTGCGTTTGGAGGGGACCTCGACCTCCTGGCCTCCAGCCTGAGAGAGAACGCCCGGGAAGGCCGACGCAGCATTCTGCTCTTCGACAACCAGAGCCAAAGCCAGCGCACCAAACTCCTGCTGGCAGATTACGAAGCAGAGGCCGAACACCATATCGGCGTGTTGCACGAAGGCTTTGGAATTGGGCTCACCGGCCCGGTGCTCTGGACCGATCACGAGATCTTTAACCGTTATAAACGCAAGCGTTACACTCCCCGCTTCTCTCCCGGAGAGGAGATTGTGGATTATGAGGCCCTCAAGCCGGGAGACTATGTGGTGCACATCGAGCACGGTATAGGGGTTTTTGAGGGACTCAAGATCATCAGGCTCGACGCTCAGGACACCGAATGCCTGGTGCTGAGATACGCCAACGACGACCGCGTCTATGTGCCCACCTATCAGCTCAAAATGGTCACCAAATATGTGGCCGAAGAAGGTGCCAGCCCTACCTTGCACCGCATAGGCAGCGCCCGCTGGCAAAACACCAAACGCAAGGCCGCCCAACAGATCGAACTGGTGGCGGCCGATATCGTGAGGCTCTATGCCGAACGCTCCGCCCGGGTGGGATTCTCTCACAAACCCGATACGGATTGGCAGCGTGAACTGGAAGAATCCTTTATCTATGAGGATACTCCAGACCAGGCGAGGACTTCGCTGGAAGTGAAAGCGGATATGGAACTTCCCGCTCCCATGGAACGGCTGCTGTGTGGAGACGTGGGCTTTGGCAAGACGGAAGTGGCCATCAGAGCAGCATTTAAGGCTGTTTGTTCCGGCACGCAGGTGGCGGTGCTGGTGCCCACGACCCTGCTGGCGGAACAGCACTGGCGCGTCTTTAAGGAACGGCTGGCCCAGTATCCCATCCGGGTGGCAATGCTCAGTCGCTTCCGGGCTAAAAATCTGCTGGCCAGAGATATAGATGAAATCCTCAGCGGCAAGGTGGATATCGCTATCGGAACTCACCGGCTGCTCTCCAAAGACATCCGCTTCCCCAATCTGGGGCTGCTGATCATCGATGAGGAGCACCGCTTCGGGGTGCGTCACAAAGAGCGGCTCCGCAAGCTGCAGAGCAACGTGGACACTCTCTACATGAGCGCTACGCCTATCCCCCGCACCCTCAATATGGCATTGGCCAAGCTCAAGGAAATCTCCCTGATGCAGACTTCTCCCAAAGAGCGGCTCCCCATCCGCACCATCATCACACCCAGAGATATGGAAGTGGTACGCGATGCCATTCGCAGAGAGATCGACCGCGGTGGCCAGGTCTTCTTCATCCACAACCGGGTGCAGACCATCGAGCACGTGGCGGACGAACTGCGCAACCTGATGCCAAACGTGCGATTTGCCGTCGGCCATGCCCAGATGAACGAGCACCACCTGGAAGACGTCATGGATGCCTTTATCGCCAAAGAATTTCAGGTGCTGATCTCCACCACCATCGTGGAAAACGGCATCGATATCCCCAACGCCAACACCATCCTGATCGACCGGGCGGACACCTTTGGCCTGGCCCAGCTTTATCAGATGCGTGGCAGAGTGGGACGCAGCAACCGCCGCGCTTACTGCTATCTGCTGATCCCAAGAGGCACTACCACCGAGGCCAGACACCGTCTGGAAGCCCTCACTCAATACGACTTTCTGGGAGCGGGATTTCAGGTGGCCCTGCGCGATCTGGAGCTAAGAGGAGCGGGGGCCATCCTGGGTACCAAACAGAGCGGGATAATCCAATCGATCGGGTTCAACTATTACAACTCGCTGCTGGAAAAAGCCATTAGTTCAGGTTCGGGAGGCAGACAGGTCTCGTTGGAAGAAGAGCTCCAAAAGAGCCCCGGAGCTAAGCTCAAGACTGAGATCGATCTCTATTTCCCTCCCGAATACATCGATAACGACGAACAGCGCCTGGGTATTTATCGCCGCCTCAGTGCTTTTGAGAAGGTCGAAGAGATCGAGGAGATGGAGCGTGAGCTGATCGACCGCTTTGGCCCCATGCCGGAAAAAGCTTCCTGGTTGCTGATGTTTTTCAAGATGGACCTGATGGCCAACCAGGCCCAGCTGGCAAACTGCAAGGTTCGCAATCATACCTTCACGCTGGAATGGAGGGCCGATCAGATCCCCTCAAAACAAAAGGTGCTGGCCTTTGGTGCCAGAGTGGCACTACCTATGAGCTTCGACACTTCCAAAGGCCTCAGAATCGAGATCGGAATGGATCGCGATCACGGCTACCGGGAGCAATTTGAGACCGCCCTTGGAATCCTGAAGGGCTATCTGGAATAAATGCAAGTGATTGGGCTTGTGGCAGCTTGAGCGGAGCAAGCCGGCGAAGATTTTTTTATGGGGTCTTAGCCTGCACTAATAAAGGGCAAAGAGCATATTGTAGAAATCTATCAACAGCGTCTATGAAATTTAACATTTGTCTTTTGGCTGGGATGTGTTACTATATCATCAAGGCTTGGATGCAATATTCAAAGATTATCAAACGCCAACCCTTGAGGAGGTTATCATGCGTAACTTGCATCTTTTCATGCTGCTGCTGGCCGTTGGACTGCTGGCCTCGCCCCTGAATGGGACTCCGCAAAGCGTCTTTTTTGGCCAGTCTGGCTTCGATCCCAGTCCCCAAACTTTTGCACGTCCTTCCACCCGCCAGACCGTCATGAACAGTCTGCTTTATCAGGATTACCAGGCAGACTGGCAGGATAACTATCTGTTCAGCGCTGAGCTCAACGACCAGGGCCGGATTACTGCCATCACCAGCTCCGGATGGAACCCAGACAGCGCTCTCTGGGAAGAGCAGGCCAGGCAGACCATCGAATACCGTCCTGATTTCCAGCCTGCCCATATTGCCATGACCTGGTTGAAAGACGGCGAGTGGAGTTTGTTTGCAGAGGTCAACTATGTCTATGAGGATGATCTCGTCCGGATGATCAGTTACAACCAGTTTGAGGACGGTGAGAGCCGTCCCTACTGGCAGGCGGCCTTCTACTACACTCCAAACACCCTGATCCTGAACTCCGTGCTGGAATTTCAGTATATGGGAGAGCCGGTCCCGCTCAATATCAAAAAGTATGATTATATCTGGGACGCGGGCAGCCGTCCATCCGAGATTCTCAGCTCCGTGATGTCTTTGACCAGAGAATGGGAACCCACCACCCGCGACACCTACATCTATCACAACGACGATCAGACCACCCATGCCTCCTACCTGCGCTATCTGGAAATTGGCTGGCCTTTCAACACACAGTTGCTCACCGGTGTCTTCCCTACCAAGTTGCTTGAGCATCGCCGTTTCCAAAGATATGCTCCCACTTCCGACTGGTATGAGACCGTCCGGGAATTCTATAGCTATGACGCCAGCAATCAGTTAGAAACTATTGACCAGTATGAAAGCCCCGCCTCCACGGTCTGGGAAGTCAACCAGCGCAGGACCTACAGCTACACAGATGGCCTGCCGGTATCCGAGACCTGGTGGCATGATCCCGATGGCCAGGATGTGCTGGTGCCCAGCTCGCGGATCATATATGGATATACTCAGATCACCGCTGCCGACGACCCCGTCGCCCCTCCTGCCATTAGTGATCTGAAAGTGTTTCCCAACCCCTTCAATCCTCAGACCGCCATCGGCTTCAAACTCCAGGACTCTGCCAATATGGAGGTCTCGGTCTACAATTTGAAAGGCCAGAGAGTGCGGAAGATCTTCGCCGGCAACGCCAGCTCTGGAGACCACAACCTGAACTGGGATGGCAGAGACGACCAGGGCCGCAAACTGGCAGCCGGAATCTACCTGATCAGGCTGAAGGCAGGTAATGATAGCGGCACAGTGAAAGCCGTGCTGTCCAGATAACTGGTGTAATCAGGCTCCAAACCCAGAATCATGACAATTGAGGCCGCCCGGTGGGCGGCCTCAGCTTTATTTAAACTATTTCACCAGCGTGAGCATGCCAAAGAAGTGGCAAACACTGCCTCCCAGCACAAAGAGGTGCCAGATGGCATGGTGGTAGGGTAGCTTTTTAAATACATAGAACACCACTCCCAGTGTATAACACAAGCCGCCAGCCAGCATCCAGGCTATCATCTGAGGGGGTACCTGCTGCCGGAGCGGATTAATGATCAGTACCACCATCCAGCCCATCATGATATAGATGACCACGGACAGGGCTTTGAGCTTTCCCATGGCAAAGATCTTGAGGTTGATGCCGATAATGGTGAGCAGCCAGACTACTCCAAAGAGGGTCCATCCCCAGGGGCCTCTCAGTTCTCCAATGGTGACGGGAGTATAGGTGCCGGCGATGAGCAAAAAGATGGAGGAGTGGTCCAGAATCCTGAAGAAGGCTTTTACACGAGGCTGGGGAAAAGCGTGATAGAGAGTCGAGGCCAAATATAGAGCGATCATGGTGGCGCCATAGATGCTGAAGGAGACCACTTTCCAGACGTCGCTTTGACGGGCCGCGAAGACCACCAGGATAACCAGCGCGGCGATCGACAGACCTACTCCGGTGCCGTGCGTGACGCTGTTGGCAATTTCCTCACCCAGACTTTGTTTCTGGCTGAGGGGGACGCGATCCAGGAATCTGGACTTATCCTGTGGGCCCGAAGGTTGCTTGCCAGCCTGGGAGCCGGCAGGTTTGGATTTGCTCATCGGTGTTGTTCCCCCTGGGTGTATAACTTTACGACGTCTTCCTCTATGCACTGGGGCAGCAGACCAGTGAGAGGCTTTCCCGAGGCGATCAAAGCTCTGATCTGGCTGGATGAGATGTCGGGAGCGTCAATGGCTTTGATCAGACAACGGGGAGCAGGCTCAGGCATCCTGAGATCATAGCCAGGCCTTGGTATAACGATGAAAAAGAGGTTTTCCCTCAACCACTCATACTCACGCCAGAGCGGTAGTTGGGAGAGATTGTCCGAACCGATCACGAAGGCGAAGCGTTTTTCCGGGCATCTGATCCGGAGCCGCCTGATCAGGTCTGCGGTAAAACCGTTTCCGGACGCGTCGTCCTCCCATAGTTCCATGCTTGGTTCCAGCACTCTGGCGATCAGTGCTGCCCGATTGGAATAGCTGAGCACCGCGCGGTCCCCTTTAAAATGATGACGGCCCACGGGAAGAAAGGCTACAACGCTGATGAGGGGATCTTTCAGCAGTTCGCGGGCAAGGTGCAAATGGCCGTTGTGAATGGGGTCAAAGCTTCCTCCGATCAGGGCTGTGAGTCTTTGCTGGTCCCGCGGTATTATGTCGCTGTGATCAAATGCCCTGCCGTGGCTGGTCTTCATTGTTTTGAAAACAAGCCTTTGAGCTTCCTGGCTTCCTTGCTTTGGGGATATTTGTCCACCAGAAGTTGGTAAAAGGACTTTGCTTCTTCCTGCCTGTTCTGCCGTTGGCAGATGATGGCCGAATAATAGAGCGACATGCGGTCGGGATCGTTGGTGTTTCCCAGGTCCGTCACTTCTTTAAAATACATCAGGGCAGCGCTGTAGTCCTTCATCTTGTAGCTGATGTAACCGTTTTGATAGCGTTTTTCGATCAGCTTGCCCTGAGCCTTGCGGATATACTCAATCGCTTGCTCATACCTCGGGTCGCCGGGATACTTTTCGATGAAGCGGCGAAAGGAAGCAATGGCGGCGACTGTCTCACCCTGGTCATATTGGGCAGGGAGGGATTCTTCCAACATGCAGAGAGCGGATTGAAAAAAGGCTGTACTTACATCCTGATGTTTGGGAAAGGTGTTGATAAACTCTTCATAGGCCGCCCGGGCATCGGCAAAGCGGTTGATCGCGAAATAGCTATCCGCCTGTCGCATAAGCGCGTAAGCAGTGCTTCCGGAAGACCGCTCGAAATAGATCTCTCCATACAGCTCGGCCGCTCTGGCATATTTCTTGTTGGCGTACAGCTCATCCGCTTTGGCCAGTTTTTCGTCACTGCTCTGGAAAGCGGCGTCTTTGGCGCAGGCTGTCAGCAGCATGCCAATCGCGAGGGTGAGGATCAGAAAGTGTCTGGTTCGCATGTTTGGGGGTTCCTTGCTCTATTCAGTGGTCCATAGCAGATAGATGATCGAAGCCAGCGCGGCTGTGACCAGCATCGGTTCAAACCATTTGATGCCGGTAGTGGCTGACCCGCCTTGCTCGCCGCTCTGGAATTCGTGGCTGAGAGATGAAACGTGCCGTAGTTGGCGCGTAGGCAGCGAAATCTGCTTTAAATTGAAGACATACACGGGTTTTCGCTGGCTGCTGTAGGAGAGGAAGCCACCGCGTTCGACGGTCTGCCAGCGCAATTCCATTTCGACGAGCACCAGTAGGGCGGCATCCAGTTTCAAGGGCCGCAGATCATATTCTTCCACCTCGCTGCTGTCTCCCTCCGTGTAAGAAATGGCCGGTGAATGCTGGCCCAGCCCGGCTTCACGGATGTCGGCACCTTGGATTAAAAGCTGCCGTCTGATCTCGTTGGCCAGGGCCTGGCTCCATTCACCGGCCCGTATTTCAAGGATTATCGGTTCACCTGTGATGACTCGCGCCGCAATGGATTGGCTGATGGCCGTGATCTCCACCGGGGAAATCTGGGCCTGAGCAACACTTATCCACAGCGCGGCACAAAAGACCAGCCACAGGTATCTCGGCATCTCTTAGTTGGCAGTCAGGCGAAGATACTTGTTTACCAGGTCCATCCGGTTGTATTTAGGATAGCTGGTTTTGAGCTTGGTAAATTCGTCGTTGGCCTGGTACTTCATGTCCAGATTGTAGTAGCACATTCCCACCTTCAGCATGGCATCCGGCACCTTGTGATGGGTGGGGAAGTTGTCGCGGACATAGATGAAGGAATCCAGAGCAGTGCTGAATTTCTTGCCGGCATAGTAGTTTTCGCCGATCCAGTAATAGGCATTGGCGGAAAGGGTTTCATTGGGATACTGGGCCAGGAAGTCTTCAAACATCACGATCGATTCTTCGTATTTACGCTTGTTATAGGCGGCCAGAGCGGCTTTGTATTGAGCGGCAATGCTGAGCTGGCGGCGTTTTTCTTTCTTGGCGCGTTCCTGCACGATCACGTCTTCCAGATCGGTGCTGACTCCCTTAACTTCCGTGCTAAGGGATTCCACCCGCTGGCGAAGGCTGCTGACATCGGTCTTGATGGTGTTGTTGGAAGTAGTGATCTCCGCTTTGGTGGTGGTCAGCATATCGTTGACCTCGGTCTTCAGAGTGGTGACCTGAAGCTCTTGATCTTCTCTCAGAGAGGCGATCCAGGCAGAATTCTCTTCCCGCATAACCTCTATCTCCATCTCGATATCGTCGAGGCGGCCACTGATCCCCTGGAGGGATTCGTCACGGACTCCCATTTCAGAGCTGATCTCACCCTTGATATCGGATTCCACTTCACTGAGGCGGGCCAGCAGGTCGTTCATGAGAGCGGCGCGTTTCTGGGATTCTACTCCCAGCTTGGCTTCCATTTCCTCGGAACCGACCATTCCAGCCGCGGTAAATTCGGCATACATATCCAGCACCATGTCACGCAGGTCCTGAACGTCGGCTTCGAGGGTAGAGGCCTTGCCCAGATTGCTCTGGCTGAGGTCCTGAACTTCCTTGGTGAGGCCGGTGAGGGTGGCGGTGACCTTTTCGTTTTCGTTGATCACGGCAGTGAGTTCGTCCTTGGTGGCAAAGTTGCTGGATACGCTTCTCAGCTCAGCCAGGTTGTCCGTGTAAGCTTCCAGGCTAAAATCAGTGTCTTCCGCCAGCATGTCCAGCTCGAGCCTGATTTCATCCATATTGGTGCTGATCTGGGTTTGCAGATCTGCCATTCCGGCATCGTGACCAGCTTTCAGCTCGGCAAGTTCCATGGTATGGGTGGCTTTCACGGAATCCAGTTCGGCCGTGTGGGCGATCCTCAGGCCTTCTATTTCCCCCGCGATTGCCGCGCCCTGGTCCACGAGACGTTGTTCCAGGCTGTTATGTTTGTTGATGGTATCGGCCATTCCATCCTTGAGCGTGGAGACCTCATCCTGAAGATAGGCAATATCTCCACCGGTGGCATCAATCTCAGCCTGCATGGGCTCCAGCACCGTGAGCTTTTCATCCGTACCGTTCATCCGGATGATCATTGCTTCCATCCGTTCCTTTTCAGTCAGGATATCTTTGCGGATCACTTCGAGCTCGGTATCCTGCTTGTTTTGACGAGCCTCGAGCACATTGACCTTTTCCTTTTCGACCTTGAAAGCCTTGTTACTGACGCAGCCCGCGAGCAATAAGACCGCGATCGTCAATAATAACACAGTTCTTCTCATGTCACACTCCTTTTTGGTGATATCTTTCTAACTTTGCAGAAAAGCTTTATAGCTTCTGTAGGTTGAATACAAATCGGCTTTGCTGCACATCTCGTACAGCGAGTGCATCCCCATCAGACCGGTACCGCAGTCGATCACTTCGGCGCCGAGATTGGCAAGGATGTAGGCAATGGTCCCGCCACCGCCTTCGTCGACTTTGCCCAGTTCTCCCATCTGCCAGAAGACGCCTGCTTCGTTGAAGATCCTGATCACTCTGGCGGTAAACTCGGCATTGGCATCGTTGCAGCCATACTTTCCACCGCTGCCGGTGAATTTGGCCACGCCCACGCCATGATTAAAGAGGACCGCGTTTTGGCGCTCATGCACCCCAGGATAATTGGGATCGATCGCCGCCGTTACGTCTCCCGAGATGATATGGGCGTTCATGAAGGCACGTCGAAGGTTAGAAGAGCTGTCACTCTCGCCGCTTGCTTTCATCAGGCTGGCCACGAAATCCTGCACAAAGATGGAATGGGCCCCTGTGCTGCCCTGACTGCCCACCTCTTCCTTGTCTGAAAGATAGACGATCATAGCGCGTTTGGGCTTGGTCTCCAGGCTGTCGAGCAGAGCTGTGAGACCTGAATAGGCGCAAATCCGGTCATCCTGTCCATAGCCCACCACCATGCTGCCATCGATACCGGCGTCACGGCTCTTACTGGCAGGCACCAGTTCCAGTTCGGCTGAGAGGAAATCCGCTTCCGAAATTCCGTAACGCTCATTCAACAGCTTGAGGGCGTGGGCTTTGATAGCTTCTTTATCATCATTGCCCGGTTCTTGCATACCGCCAAACACCAGGTTCATTTTGGAGGCGTCGATCGCGTCGGTGATATTCTTGCTGTATTGTTCCTTCCTGGCCAGGTGAGGCAGCAGGTCTGGAATTATGAACACGGGCTCGTTATCCTTTTCACCCAGGCTGATCTGGAGCACGGTGCCGTCCTTTTTCACGATAGCTCCGTGCAGAGCCAGGGGAGTGGACACCCATTGATATTTCTTGATGCCGCCATAGTAATGGGTACGCATGCAGGCAGTGGCGCTGCTGTTGTCCTCATAGAGAGGGTTCTGCTTGAGGTCCACCCTGGGAGCGTCGATATGGGCAGCCACCATGTTGAACCCGGAACTCAGCGGTTCGGTACCCAGCACGGCAAAGGCCATGGTCTTGCCTCTAAAGATCGTATAGACACGGTTTTTGGCGTTTTTTGCCCCCAGAGGGGTGAACTTATGCTTCTTTAGCTGGCTCTCCACATAGGCTACCGTCTCTCTGACGGTTTTAGCCTGGTTGAGAAAATCCTTATACGCTTCGGCATATTGGAAGGCTGCGGCCCGGTCTGCTTCTGAGGCGTCCTTGAAAAAGTTCTTGCGTTCATAGAGCAACCCGGTGGTTTTAGCTTCCTTTTTCTTCATTAAGACTCCATATATTCTTTTTTTTTGATGTTTTATAATATCTCAAGCACCTTCAGATGCCTGTCCCCCATGGGGGCCTGGACCACCGCAACTTCGGAGGGCTTTTTGCCCAAGAGGGCTTTACCGATGGGAGAAAGGGCCGAAACTGGCTGAAATGGCTCGCCTTCGTAAAAGTTCAGCTCATCAGCGCCAACCACTTTGAAGACCACCGCTTCCCCGTTATCCAGGTCCTCAGTGCGGCAGATACTGCCAAAGCGGACCAGGTCCTTGGGAAAGACACTGGTATCCACCACTTTGAGCCTCGCGGCCCGGCGGCGCAGATGGTCTATCTCTCCATCTATTGCCCTTTGGCGTTCCCGGGCGGCTTTGTATTCGGCATTCTCCGAAAGATCGCCAAATTCTCTGGCAATGGCAACCGCTTTGATCGTCTCAGGGCGCTCGTTGTTCATCAGATGGCCGATGCGGCGCTGGATCTTGTCCATTCCTTCCTGGGTGATGAAGAGGCTCAGGTCCACCCGCTCAACCTTTCTTCTTTTTGAGGACCCGCATGGCGGTAGTGGCGGCTTTTTTGACCCGGGCGTTTCCGCTATGGGTCCAGGTCTCCACAAAGGCTTCGATGCCGGGGTCATAGTCCATGAGGGCGGCGCAGAGGATCTCCACCGTCTGAGGATCACGCTGATGGCCGTGATGGGCCCACACTTCCAGATACCTGGCCGCGTCGATCTTATAAAGGGCTTTGAGCAGGGTGACGTGGTGGGCCTGAGCGTCTCCCAGAGGCTGCAGCCACTGATTGGTGTAATGGGTAATGATGGGGCCGATGGTATCGGGTTCTTTCTTCATCAACTTGATCATTAGATTGACATTAGCCTTGCGGATATCTTCCCTGGGGCTGCGGTCCCAGCCATAAACGGTCGGCAGATAGGTCTGAGGGGCTTTGCGCAACAACGGGAGCATCACTCTCTCGAGGATGGAAGCCAGTTCCGTGGGATTGGAACGTTGCATGGCGTGCTCCAGCAGAGGCAGATAAACGGCCGGCTTTTTGGGCATCAGCCTGGCCATAATCACGATGAAGGCCCCGCGACCGTGATCCCCCTTTTTGTCCCAAATATAGCGGTAAAAGGGGAGGTATTTTTCATGGTCTTTGCCCAGTTTCGAGATAATGATCCCACTCACATAGGCAATTACTTCGGAAGGGATCTTCCCGTTCACCCGTTCTGGATAGGCGTTGAAGATGATGTCGAAGTCGTAATCCTGGTTCGGCAGCTTGTTGTTCAGATAGTCCTGGGTGTCTTTTGCCAGCCGTTCCTTCCAGTCGATGGTGAGCATGGTTTCTCCTTCCTGTTTTTTTTTCTCAGAATGCCAAAGGCGACTGTGGCTTAAAACTGTCAAGAGAAATTATTGATAGCTAAACAGCCCCCGAATGTCTTCACTGCTAAGCGATCCCAGCAGTTGCTGGCCCTCGGAGATCACCGCGTCGAACATCGCCAGTTTGCTTTGCTGAAGGGCCAGGATTTTTTCCTCCACCGTACCCTTGGAGATCAGCCTGAACACCTGCACCTTGTTGGTCTGACCGATGCGGTGCGCCCTGTCGATGGCCTGGTTTTCCACCATGGGATTCCACCAGGGGTCATAGAGAATCACCGTGTCCGCGCTGGTGAGGTTCAAACCTGTGCCGCCCGCCTTGAGGCTGATCAGAAAGACCCGCTTGTCACTGCTGCCTTCAAACTCGTTGACCACCGCCATGCGGTCTTTGGTCTGGCCATCCAGATAGCTGTACATGATCCCCCGCGCTTCAAAGCAGGCCCGAATAATGGTCAGCATCTGCACAAACTGTGAGAATACCAACACCTTATGTCCGCTGGCCAGAGAGTCCCCCACCAGTTCGAGCAGTTGCTCCAGCTTAGCACTGGCCTCGGGATCGGGATTGATATCGGGATTTACCAGGTGGGGGTGATTGCAGATTTGGCGCAGCTTGGTGAGGGCAGCCAGCACGTGGATGTAGTTGACCGCTCCGGATGTCCCTGTGGGAAACAGCTGCTTTTGCACCAACTCGATCACCTGCAGATAAGTCTTTTCCTGCAGGGACCCCAGTTTGCACCAGGAGACCTGTTCCTGTTTATCCGGCAGTTCCAGCAGCACCTCTTTCTTGATCCGGCGCAAAAGGAAAGGGCTCACCATCCGGTGCAGTCTTTGGGGGGCAAGATCGCTGTCTTCGGCACCGATGAAGTCATCCCTGAAGCGTTTCAGGCTTCTCAGATAACCCGGCATCAGAAAGTCGTAAATGCTCCAGAGCTCGGTGAGATTGTTTTCCACCGGGGTCCCGGACAGGGCCAGACGGTGTTCGCTGCCGAGTTTTTTGATGGCGGCGGTGCGTTGGGCCGAGACGTTTTTGATGTTCTGCGCTTCATCCAGCACGATCCAGTAGAAATTGATCTGTCTGAGCAGCGCGATATCATTGAGCACCAGGCTATACGAGATTAGCAGCAGCTTGACGTTGGGCTCTCTGAGCATGTCTTCGCGGATGCTTTTCCCCCCCTCGACCACCAGATAGGGGATGTTGGTATGAAACTTCTCGATCTCGGCAGCCCAGTTGTAGAGTAGTGTTTTGGGGCAAATCAACAACGAGACTCTGCCTTCCGGAGTACCATGGATCACGCTGAGGGCCTGGATGGTCTTCCCCAGCCCCATCTCATCGGCAAGGATGCCGTTCAATCCATAGTGCTGCAGCATTTTGAGCCAGGCAACACCTGCCTTTTGATAGCCGCGCAGGATGGTCTGAAGATTCACTGGCAGGGCCGGGGTCTTTTCCAAATGACGTCTGAGCAGATCAGCGGACATCTTGTCCAGCCATTCATCCTGAATCAGACGGATAGCAGGCCGGTCCATCATCAACCTCTGATAATACGGCAGTTCCACCAATCTGGCGCGATAGATGGAATCCTTGTATTTCTCGCTGCGCGAGATCAATCGCTCCATCTCGTCAAAGACTTCGCGGTTGCTGATGAAGATCAGACGTCCGTCTTTGGTGTGCATAAACTCCTCATTGGAGCGGAAAAAGCGCTTTAGCTCCTCGTGACAGAAGCTGTAATCCCGATAGCTATAGCGCACGTCATAGCTGAACCAGTCGATCTCATCGCCGCGCCGGGCATCGATCTGGACGGAGATTGGCACTTTCTGGACAAAGAAATCACCCAGGTCTTCTGCAATCACCAGGTCCCAATCCTCGTCTCCCATGGAAAACACTCTTTCGCGCAGGGCATTGATCGCCGTGTCGCCCTGGAAACTGATTTGCGAGTATTCCTCCACTCTGCGGCGATCGGCTTCGGGAAAGCGGTCCATCAGGTCCTTCACCTGTTGAAAGATCCGCGGCGGCAGATAAAACCACCCGTTGCCCTGCTGACTATCCTTGCGAAAGTCGCAGCGTACGAGTGAGCTGTTGAAGCGGGTCACTGAGAGCGGTACTTCTTCGCCCTCCGGATAACGCAGCCAGCCTTCCATGATCAGCAGGTCACCACCCCGCTTGAGCTCGAGACTGATCCTGGGTTCGGAATCCACAATCTGGGGCAGCTCGATGCCGGGATCGAAATCCAGATAGATGTCGTGCCGCCGCAGTTCGTGATGCACCACGGTGCGGTAATAGACCAAGTCTTTGTGACTGATCAGAAGCTGCCGGCCCATCAGCAGTTCCGTTTTCTGGTCTGAAAAAGGAAACCAGACCGGATAGACATGGTCTCTCATCACCAGCCAGGTGGGATATCCCGCTATCCAGGCCGAGAGTTCATCCACGATTACCGGCAGCACCACAAAGTTGCGTTTGCCGGCAGGTTCGATCCTGAGGCTGAGAGGGTAAGGCTGTGTATGCAGTTTGAGCGTTTCGCCGGTCTCCCTGATCCTGATCAGGTCTCCGCAATTCATCAGCAGACTGAGAGCGCGTCCGAGATCACGTTTGTAGATGGAGTAAAACTTGCCTTTGACGCTATAAGCGGATTTGTTGAGTTGCAGCCAGCTCAGAAAGCTCATGCGGGGACCGCTGATGGCCCCCAGATTGCGAAGATATTCATCTTTTTGACGGGCGGGATAGCTTTCCAGGCTGTCCCCTATTGCCATCCGGACCAGATAAGGCAGATCGATGGGAGCAAAGCTTTCATGATAGAAACGTACTTTATCGGCTCCCGGATCATAGAGACCCTCCAGTTCCAGCCTGGCGCTGGACAGAGTTTCGCTCCAGTTCTCGGAAATCCTCAGATCGTCACGGGAACAGGTCTCCACCGCGGGAGAATCAAAGATGTCGGTCTTGAGATGATGATAAGCGTAGCGCAGCAAAGAAAGAAAATGGCGGCAGAGCTCCTCCTCCCCGCATTCAGAGCATTCGTGCCTCACGATCAGTTGACTGACCGGATCATAGACCAGGTCCAGCCTTTGGCAGAAATGATGCCTGACTTCCGGACGGGGAAAGAAGCGCAGGTGATAGAGACCCTGCTCGTCCACCGAACGCCAGTATTCCAGATCACCTGCCTCCAGAACTATGATGGCATGATTAAAATACCAGGAAGCAGAGTGCTCGTGATAGTCTTTGCTGAAAAGACGTGCCATTTTACCTCGGTTATTTACTTAATCCGTTCACCCCCGTCGGATAGGCGGATTCTGTCAATCTATTTCGTTGATGTTTTTGTTTTGATTGGCTATGTAGCGGGCCGTAGCGTCGGATTCCAGTTCGGCGCGGACTTCCCAACAAGCCTCAGAGAAAGCGGAGAAAGCAGAGAATACAGAGGTTGTTTCTTACAATGAGAAATGAGTATATGAGGTTTTATAACAATGAG
>ERZ795059.1144-NODE-1144-length-30617-cov-14.562430_pt1 | contig 30617 bp, 25 predicted proteins | sample MGYA00375143_ERZ795059 | MGnify/ENA primary metagenome ERZ795059 (study PRJEB30188, sample SAMN05720168) | activated sludge metagenome | isolation source: Anaerobic digester | place: USA | collected 2015-01-07 ... | reverse complement strand
CCACCCAGAAGGTCGCAGAGTTCTTGCTTCCGCTTGTCCCGCAAGGCAATCGCCTCGGTGATGACAGCTTTAATCTGCTCTTCATCCCAGTTGGCATTGGTGATAGTGCGAAAGAGGCCCTGCATCACGAAAAGACCGTCTTCCTTGTGATAGACGCCTTTCTCCAGCAGACGTTTGGAAACGTGGGCCAAGCCCTTCATGGCGTGGATGGATAGGTCCATAAAATGACACAGTTCGGGCGACTTTCCACAGACGCCGCGCATCGTGCAACCGAGGTTGCGGGAGGTTTCCTGACACTGATAACAGAACATGCTCATGTTTTTGCTCCTTTTTATTATGGTTTTGGCATTTTGATCACTAATAGACGCAGGTCCACCTTGCCGTTGTTGGTGACGGCGTGGGGGATGTCTTTGGGGCTGTCGACGGTGCTGTCTTTGGGGTAGGTGGCTACTTCGTCTCCGATTTGGAGAGTGGCTTCGCCTTCCAGAATATAGAATAGTACGTTGACGGGAGTCTTGTGGGCCTTGAGGTGAGCCCCAGGCTCCAGCTTGAGATGCACGATTTCGCCCTCGGTTTCGGAGTAAAGCTTGACGCCGTGCAGGCCGTTGACGTTGAGTACCGGTTCGAGGTCTTTCCAGGTGCGGCTGTACATTATCTATCTCCTTGTTTAAATGATATTTCCATCTACAGAGATGATGTTGACTTTCACAAAGTGCATCTTATTGGCTTGTTCCAGAGCACGTTTCACTATGATCTCTGTACCACCGCAGCAGGGTACTTCCATGCGGACGATGGTGACGGATTTGATCTGATGAAGGGTAAATATCTGGGCAAGTTTGTCAATATACCTGTCGATATCCTTGTCCAGTTTGGGGCAGAAAGTAATGACTATCTTGCCATCCAGGAAGCGGTTGTGAAAATCCCCAAAAGCGTAGGGCACGCAATCGGCGCTGATCAAAAGGTCAGAATTTTCAAAGTACTGAGCGGCAGGATTGAGCAGATGGAGTTGGACTGGCCACTGCCGCAATTTGGAACTGAGGTCCCCACAGACGGCAGCGCTGCTTTTGGGCTCCAGTTTCTGGTCATGGGTACCGCTGCAGCCACAGGCCATGGTTTCTTCTTTGGTGAGGGCATCGATGTCGAAGCCTTTTATCTTGAGAATCTGGAGTGCCTGATTGTAGAATCCCATCTCGCCGTGATCTTTGAGGTGCTTGAGGTGGGCTTTGATGGTGGCATCGCCTTTGGAGATCATACTTTCCATCACCAGGGCTTCGTCGTAGGGTTCGGCTTCCCGTTCTTCGATCGTGATAGCGCCATAAGGGCAGGTGCCGATGCAGGCTCCCAGCCCATCGCAAAAGAGATCGCTGATGAGGCGGGCTTTGCCATCAATGATTTGCAAAGCTCCCTCATGACAACCGGTTACGCAGTTGCCGCAGCCGGTGCAGAGTGCTTCGTCAATCGTGATGATCTGTCTTTTCATTTGTATTCCTCTGTAAGTGTTTTTATTGCTTTAATCAGCTTTTGGCCTTCTTCCACAAGATCAAAGCCACGCTGGCTCAAGACCCATTGGGTGACGGTGAAGCGCATCGCGCCCACGACGATCCGGAAAATCTGGTCCGGATCGCAATGGGGATTAATCTGTCCCAGCTCCTGAGCTTCTTTGATATAGATAATCACCTCGTCGCGATGGGAGTGCATGATAGAACGCATATGTTCCATCAAAGCGGGATCGTTTCTGAACAGCTCCTCTGAGAATATCACGCTGCCGAGGTCCGGCTTCTGACAAAAAATCTCGAAACGGTTCATGACAAAGCGCTCCACTTTCTGCCAGGGACTGAGACCATGATCACGGATATTCTCAAGGACTTGCGCGCTAATCTCTCCAAAATAGGTCAGGATTGTCTGCAGGAGTTCGTCTTTGTTTCTGAAGTGACGATAGAGGGCGGCTTCTGTGAGTTTGAGCTCCCTGGCCAGATTCTTGGTGGTCAGCTCCCGATACCCCTTGCGGGCTATGATGCGGATCGCCGCGTCCACGATATCCATCTGTCGTTTAGTCACATCCATGATCTCTTCCTTGGGTTAGTAAGTATTCACTAACCAAACTATTCAGGGCGGCATTTTTGGCAAGAAAAATCCGCTGTATATTGCGAAAAAAAAGGGGCAGGTTTACGAAGTGACTAAATATCATACCTTTATGATATGCAATTATTTTTGGGAAGGGTGGGAGGACGCTATGTTTATGGCCTCTGGCAGCTTGAGAGCTTGGGAGATATATCATGGATCACAGAGCGAAAGAGCTTGTTTCTTGTCTGCTTTCGATTTATAGATCGGAGCCACTATAAAGTCATTGACATAAAACGGCTGGTGCAGGAATTTGATCATCACATATAACATCATATTTTACAGGGGTAAACATGAGACTCGCCATAGAGAAAAAAGAGCTTCTGCACCACATCCAGCACCTGGCCACCGTGGTATCGACCAAGAACACCTCTCCCATTATGCTGAACTACTTGATGGAAGTGGATGAAGTAAGCAGTACCGTCAAACTGACAGCCTCCGATCTGGAGCTTACTGCCAAGGTCAGCTTTCCAGCCGCGGTCAGCGAAGGCGGCGCTATCGCCATCAGCGCCAGGCATTTCAATGAGATCATCAACTTCATGCCGGACGCGGTGATCGATCTATGGAAAAACGAAGAACTTCTGATGATCCAATGCAACAAGGTAGATTTCAATATCTTGTGCGCGGACCCCACCCTCTATCCCCAGTTGGGCGATCCGGATACCGCGGACGCCAATGTGATGAGCGCCGAGCTCTTTATGAGGATGGTGGCCAAGACCTCTTTTGCCGTGTCCATGGATGTGCAGCGGGCCGTTTTGACCGGCGTCTGCTGGAAGATCATGAAAGACCGTCATTTGATGGCTGCCACCGATGGCCGCAAGGTCTCTGAGATCATCATCAAAGCCCCCAGTGAAGCTGCTTCCGAAGTTGCCAGCCAGGCGGAGGGCGAGACGATTTTCTCCGAGCCGGAAAGTGAGCAGTACCTGGAGAGAGTGATCCCCGTCAAGACCCTCAGTTTTCTGCAGCGGATCTACGATTCCTCTGAAAAAGAAATCCGGATCAGCCTCCAGCACAGCAAGATGATCTTCTCCTATGGACGTTTTGTAGTGATCTCCAACATCATAGAGCAGAAATATCCCGAGTATCGCAAAGCTTTCATTACCGACCTGCCCAACAAGCTGATTGTGGATAAGAAACTGCTCAACACCGCTATCCGTCGGGTGGCTTTGGTGGCCCCGGAAGACGTGATGCGGATCCGTTTCGAGATTGATGAGCAGCGCTTTGAGATCAACACCAGCGACCGCGATACCGGTGACGCCAAAGAATTTATCGAGTCCTACAGCTATCAGGGTACACCCACCAGTATCGCGTTCAACTATAAATATATGGTGTCCATCCTGGAAGCGGTCGACACTGAAAAAGTGAGAATTTTCCTGGGTTCAGGCAAAGACCCCATGATGGTTTACAATGAAGCCGATCCTGAAAACCAGGAAATCACTTACCTGCTTATGCCTCTGCGGTCTTAGTGATTGATCCTTCAAAAACTCGAGCTCCACAACTATCGTAATTATCAGGCCCGGGTGTTTGAACCGGAAGCCAGAGGAAACCTGATAATAGGTCCCAACGGTTGTGGCAAGACCAACCTCCTGGAGGCTATTTCTTATTGCGGTATTGGCCGTAGCGTGAGATCGCACAAAGACGATGAGATCCTGGCCTATGGGGAGCCGGAATGGATCGTGAGAGCCGTGTTTATCAAGGACAACGGCTCGCAGCTGGAGATCAGCCTGCACTGGAGCGAGGGCAAGAAACTGCTCAAACTGGATGGCGTTGTGGCAAGGCAGCTTAGCTCTCTGTTTCAGAATGTGAAGACCATCTACTGCGCTCCCGAGGACCTGGTGCTGATCAATGGTTCTCCCCGGTATCGACGTCAGTTTTTCGACCTGGCCATTTCACAACTTTTCCCTGAGTATATGCAGCTGTTGAGGGAGCTTTACCATGTGGCCGCGCAACGCAGCGCGCTGCTAAAGACCGATTATAACAGAGAACAGAAGCGGGTCTGGGACCTGAGTTTTGTCAAGGCCAACAGTGAAGTCCTCGCCTTTCGATATCGTTATCTGAAACTGCTGAACGACTACATTCAGGCAGGTCCGGGCTTTGTGTCTGAGGAGTGCTTTCGTCCCAGGGTCCAATATCATCCTGTGGTCAGAGATTGGGATAAACTGGACACAGATGCTCAGATGGGCATGCTCCTCAAGCTGGAATCCAGGGAAAAGCAGTGGCAGCGAAATCTGGTAGGCGCGCATCTGGATGATTATGACATCGGCCTTGAGGGCCGACCGATGAAGGTTTACGCTTCCCAGGGGCAAAAACGGATGGCGGTGATCGCGCTAAAACTCACGCAAGCCAATCTGGTGCAAAAAGTAACGGGAGTGAAACCCTTACTCTTGTTCGATGATATTTTTGCCGAGCTGGATGCCTTTCACAGCGGTAAGGTGAGAGAACTCACAGACACCCGGGACCAGATTTTCGTGGCCAGCCCCAGACCTGATGTAGCACGCAACTGGCCTGGTTTGGAAGCCCTGAAGGGATTTGGGGAAGGCGCGTGAAGCTGAGCCGCTCCGTATGGGGCTGGATGTTTTATGACTTTGCCAATTCGGCATTTACGACTATTATCGTATCAGTTGTTTACAGCGCGTATTTTGTCAAGAGCGTGGTTGCTGGCTCTGAGGGTTATGGCGAAATGCTGTGGGGAAGAGCGATAGGGATATCAATGACGCTGGTAGCGCTCACAGCCCCGATTTTAGGCGCTGTAGCGGATCACTCCAGGGCCAAAAAGCGCTTGCTGTTTATGAATTGCTGGCTCACGGTGATCTTCACTGCTCTACTTTGGTTTGTGGGACCGGGAGATATCTTTTCCGGCATGCTGTTCTTCATTATAGCCAATTTTGGATTTAACAGCGCAAATGTGTTTTATGATGCTTTTCTGCCGGAAGTGAGCTCTCCTGCAAGCGTGGGCAAAATTTCCGGCTACGGTTGGTCGTTTGGATATCTGGGAGGCCTCCTTTCGCTGGTCTTGTCTCTGATCCTTTTAAAAGTGAACGTGCGGCTGATCTTTCCAATGATAGCGCTGCATCACTTTGGCTTTTCGCTATTTACCTTTTTCTGGCTCAAGGAAGTGCGGCTGCCATCCCAACGCACCAACTATCTCAAGGCTGGGTTCAACCGGGTGGTCTGGTCGATTCGGAACATCAGAAATCTGCCACAACTGACGCGCTATATCCTCAGCTATTTCATCTATAACGACGGGATCACCACTGTGATCGCTTTCGCGTCCATTTATGGTATCACACGCTTTGGGATGAATACCCAGGATATGATTATCTACTTTATATTGGCGCAGTTTACGTCTATCGCGGGGGCGGCCGTTTTTGGGTGGCTGACCGATAAAACCAACACCAAGCTGGCACTCTCTATCTCTCTTCTGATCTGGATTGCGGTAGTGATATGGGCATTCTTTTGCTCAAGCGCTTTCGAGTATTATTTGGTGGGTCTCCTGGCCGGGCTGGCGATTGGCAGCTCTCAGGCTAACAGCCGCACGATGCTGTCGCAGCTTACTCCTCCGGACAAACAAGCGGAGTTCTTTGGATTTTATACCCTGACAGGACGGCTGTCTGCCATTGTGGGGCCGATCCTGTATGGCTGGATTGCTCATCAGACTGGAGATCTGCGCTGGTCGGTACTCTCCCTGATGGCCTTTTTTATCATCGGATGGATTCTGTTGCAAAGTGTTTCCCTCTCCCGTGGCATCAAAGAAGCGCGGGACCTCAACAAGTCAATAAATACATCCTGGGGAGCCAGCGCTTCCCACAACTAAAGGAGTTTACATGAATTACGCCACAATTATCGTTATGCTGCTGTCCCTGCTGCTGGGTTCCTGTTCCAAGGGCCCGGTGCTCTATGTTTTTAACTGGAGCGATTATATCGATCCGGAACTGATTGCCGAGTTTGAAAAAGAATACGGCTGCAAGGTGAAGTACAGCACCTACGATTCCAACGAAAACATGCTCACCAAGATCAAGAGCAGCCGAGAGTCATTTGACCTCGTGTTTCCCAGCGGAGATCATGTTTCCATCATGATCGAGAACGGACTGGCCGAGAAGCTTGATAAGGCAAAACTCACGAATATCGCCAATCTGGACACGCTGTTGATGGCCAAAGCCAATGAGTTTGACGCGGGCAATCAATACTCTCTGCCGTATTTTTGGGGAATCACCGGCCTTCTTTATAACAAACAAGAGGTCCCGGTCGAGTTGGTGGCAAAACAGAGCTGGAACGTGATCGGAGACCAGTTCTTTTCCGGCAAGCGTAAAATCACCATGTTGGATGACGCCAGAGAAGTGGTGGGCGCGGCAATGATCAGCAACGGTTACGACGTCAACGACACCAGTGAAGAGGCTCTGGCGGCAGCTCTGACCACTCTGCAAAGCTGGGATGGCAACATCACCCAGTTCGACAGCGAGTCCTATAAAAACGAAGTGGCGGATGGGACCACCTGGCTCGCCCAAGCCTACAATGGAGACGCTTTACAGCAGATGGCCCAGAACCAGGACCTGGGATTCATTTTCCCTCAGGAAGGTTCCAGCCTGTGGATGGACAACATGGTGATCCTCAAATCATCCAAAAACAAAGAGCTTGCCTATCAATTCATCAATTTCCTGCTCCGTCCGGAAGTGGCGCAACGCAATGCCGATTATGTGCAGTATCCCACCCCTAACGCGGCCGCTTTTGAGCTTCTGGAAGCCAGCGACAAAGAAAATCGCCTCATTTATCCGGACGATGCCTATCTCCAAAAATGCCACATGATCCGGTTTTTGGGTGATGAGGTCACCAAGATCAACGACCTGTTTGAAAAGATCAAAATGAACTAGAGAACGCGTGTCTCTATGATGCGATTAAACATAAAAAAAGGACCTTATCCCGGTTGAAAAGGAATTAGAATGTTAGACAACTTTGCCAATCTGCGCCGCAGCCATCGTTGCGGAGAGCTTTCAGCGGCTCTGGACGGCCAGCCGGTCACTGTGATGGGTTGGGTGCATAAGCGCCGCGATTTGGGTGGCTTGATTTTCATTGATCTGAGAGACGTCAGCGGAATCCTACAGATCGTCATCCATCCTGAAAACACCGCGGCTTTTGCCAAAGCTGAGAAACTCAGAAACGAGTATGTAGCGGCTTTTGAGGGCATAGTGCGTCTGCGGGGAGAGGGGAATGTCAATTCCCAACTGGCCACTGGAGAGATAGAAGTGGAAGCGGGAGAAGTGTTTATCCTCTCAGATTCTCAGCCTCTGCCCATTCAGTTAAACGAAAATGCCCTGCCGGAAGAGGACTTGCGCCTCACCTACAGATACCTGGACCTGCGACGCCCCAAACTCCAGAGAGTGATTGTCACCCGTCACAAACTGACTCAGGCGATCCGTGAGTTTCTAAACCAGGAAGGCTTTCTGGAGATCGAGACTCCCATCCTCATGAAGAGCACTCCGGAAGGGGCGAGGGATTATCTGGTGCCCAGCAGAGTGCATCCCGGCAAGTTTTACGCCCTTCCACAGAGCCCTCAGATGTTCAAACAGCTTCTGATGATATCCGGTTTTGACCGCTATTATCAGATCGCCCGCTGCTTTAGAGATGAAGACCTGAGAGCGGATCGCCAGCCTGAATTTACCCAGCTGGATGTGGAGCTGAGCTTTGTCTCGATGGAGCAGATCTTCGACCTGATGGAACGCCTCATGGCGCATGTGTTTAGACATGTGCTCGAGATCGAGCTGCCGATTCCCTTCCCGCGGCTCAGCTATCAGGAAGCCATGGAGCGTTTTGGCTGCGATAAGCCGGACCTGCGTTTTGGCATGGAACTTATGGACCTTAGCGATATCTTCCAGAATTCCGAATTCGCGGTGTTCCGTTCCGCTCTTGACAATGGGGGAGTGGTCAAAGCGATCGTAATTCCTGGTGCCCATGAATACAGCCGTAAACAGATGGACGCCCTGGTAGAACTTGCTAAGCACCAAGGCGGCAAAGGACTGGCCTTCGTGAAATACCATGAAGCGCAGCTTGGTGCCGGAATCAGCAAGTTCATCACAACCGCACAGGGGGAAGCCATGATGGCCAGACTGGGTGTCAAAGAAGGTGATCTGATCGCTTTTGCCGCTGACAGCTATGAGATGGCCTGCAAAATCCTGGCAGCGGTGCGCAATCAATGCGCCCTGGAGCTTGGACTGATTCCTCCCAACAGCTTTGCCATGGCCTGGATCACGGATTTTCCGCTCTTTCAGTATAATCCTGAAGCTCAGCGCTGGGAACCAGCCCATCACATGTTTACTCTGCCGAAAGAAGAACATATTCCCTGGCTTGATGATCCCAAGCGGATCGGAGATATCCATGGCCAGCTTTATGACATGGTCTGCAACGGGATGGAGCTATCCTCCGGCAGCATCAGATGCCATCGTTATGATGTGCAGAAAAGGATCTTCGACATCCTTGGATTTGAAGAACAGGAGCTCCAGGACCGCTTTGGCTTTTTTCTGGAAGCGCTCAAATACGGCACCCCTCCTCATGGCGGCATAGCACCTGGACTGGACAGACTGGTGATGATCCTCAGTGATGCCGCTTCCATCCGTGACGTCATTGCATTCCCCAAAACCCTTAAAGCCGCTGATCTGATGACTGGCGCGCCCTCTGAAGTCCCTGAGCCGCAATGGAAAGAGCTGCATCTGAAGCCAGGCGAATAGCCGTTCTGACTGGTGGCCATGGACGGGGATCCAACCTTAAGGCCATTCATGAGTATTTCCAGGCTAAGGGATTTCCAGCCCGGGTGGAACTGGTGGTGGGAACACGTCAGGAGACACCGGTCAGAGAGCTTTGCGCTTCGCTGGGCTTGCGCTTTGAATACATTGCTTCAAAGTCTATGCCTGAATTTGAGTCGCAACTGTCCCATCTGGTTATTGCATGCGGGATTGAATTGATCGCGCTGGCGGGATTCCTGAAACTGCTTTCGGCTGATTTTCTCAAGCAGGTGGCCATTCCGGTGCTGAACATCCATCCTGCCCTGATTCCAAAACACTGCGGGGCTGGCATGTATGGGATGAAAGTGCATGAAAGCGTTTTTTCCGCCGGTGACAAGATCAGCGGAGCGACCGTGCACGAAGTGGACGCGCTCTACGATCACGGCAGGATTATTGCTCAGCAGTGCATTGACATCAGCGCTTTCCTCACACCCGCAGAGATTGCCGCCCGGGTGCTGCAAGTGGAGCATCAAATCTACGCTCCCGCCATCCTGAAACGCTTGCTGGGTGGTGAATAACCATGCGGCTGGCGATCGCCACTCTGGGCTGCAAGACCAATTCCTATGAGTCTGCTGCCATCGCTTCAGCGTTTCCAGAGGGCTGGGAACTGGTAGATTTTTCCACAGCGGCGGACGTCTATATCGTCAACACCTGCACCGTGACCGGCCGCACCGATTTCAAGAGCCGCAACCTGATCCGCAAAGCTTTAGCCCGCAAGGCACAAGACCCATCCGTCAAGGTGGTGGTAACCGGTTGTTTTGCCCAGCGCCATCCATTGGAAGTGGCGGAACTGGGAGAAGTGGACCTGATTGTTGATAATCAGAGCAAAGCCGATATCTGGGATCTTCTGAATGGCTCAGCAAACCACTTCAGAGACGCCTCAGAGGCCACCAGCTTTCGCTACGCGCCCGTCACTGCCATGCTGGACCGCAGCAGGGCTTTTCAGAAAGTTCAGGACGGCTGTGGTCTGTTTTGCGCCTATTGCGCTGTATCACACGCCCGAGGACCTTCCAGATCGGCCAGACTGACAGACGTGCTTGCTCAGGCGCGCCTCTTTGTACGCAGCGCTTATAGAGAGATTGTGCTGGGAGGTGTGAATCTGGGGCTGTATCGGGACGGCGAAACCGATCTGACTGACTTACTCGGAGAAATGAAAAAGATTGAGGGACTGGAACTTATCAGGCTGTCATCGCTGGAGCCCCAACTGGTGACGCAGAGATTGCTGGAGGAGCTGGCTTCCGGCAGCATCTATTGTCCTCATTTGCATCTGTCGTTGCAGTCGGGCTCTGAAACGGTATTGAAAAGAATGGGACGCCGCTATGGAGCTGAAGACTTTGAGCGGCTTGTAGCACAGATCGTGACACGGATACCCCAGGTCGCCATCGGGGCGGATGTGATTGTGGGCTTTCCAGGCGAGACAGACACGGAGTTTGATGAAACTCGGAGATTGGTGGAGTCGCTGCCCTTTGCTTATCTGCACGTCTTCAGCTACTCCAAACGGTCTGGAACTCCCGCGGCTGCAATGCCTGATCAAATACCCTCTTTTGTGAAAAAAGAACGCTCCAACATCCTGCTCAATATATCCGGCCGCAAGACCGCGGACTACCAAAAGCATCTATTGGATGAACACGTAACCCTCAGAGGAGTGGTGGAATCCGTCCATTCCGGAGTCGCGACGATGCTGTCTGACCACTTTGTCAGAGCCTATACCAAAGATCGCGTGGAACCCGGCAGCGTGGTTGCTGTGATTCCCACTCACATTCATTCCGATGGATTGATGGGTGACCTGGCCAGAGGCAAAAAAAACTAAAGAATGATAACCATCACTAAAACCTGATTAGTTTATCATCAAACGACCACTACAATACCCGAGTCGGAGTTATCATGACGAAGATCAAATCACTGTTTATCTCGCTGCTTCTCACGCTGCCTTACCTGCTGTTTGCCTGGTCCAGCTATGAGAGCCTCAGCACGCCATATTTCAAGGTGTTTTATCGTCCCGGTTGGGAGGATGAAGCACTCAATCTATTGCAAACGATGGAATACAGCCGTCCTTTCGTGGAAGACCTGACCGGCAACCGTCTGGACCAGATTCCCTTCGTGATTGAGGACATGGGAAACATGGTAAACGGTTATACCAGTCCCACCAACAGCAAGATCGCCGTCTTTGCCTATCCACCCAGCGGTGATGAGCTCTCCAACGGCGAGGACTGGTGGCAAATGGTGGGAGTGCATGAATATATCCACATGGCTCAGATGACCATGATCAGTGGCGAGCCCTCCCTCATCCGCTCTTTGTTTGGTAACTTGTTTTATCCCAATCTCTATCAGCCCAACTGGATGAGTGAGGCGATTACCGTGTATGGCGAATCCGCCATGTCACCTTATAGTGGACGCATGAACGGGGGTACTTATCCTGCTATCATCTCAGCTCTTTCCGCGGAGGGAAAGATGCCCTCGCTGACCAAAGCGGGATATTACAGCTCTTCTACTCCCCTGGCCAATCACTATGTTTTTGGAGGCAGTTTCTATCAGTATCTTGCCGATACCTATGGACCAGATAAGTTTCCCATCCTCTTTGAGTACACAGGCGGGTCGCTGTTTTCCTACCTGAATCCTCTGTATTCCAATCTCTCGTTGGACAAAGCATATCAGGATGCTTATGGAAAACCGCTGCAGGCCTTATGGTCGGAATGGCAGGCCCACGAGGCTGCCAAAAAGCTCAGTTTTCCCAATCAGCCAATCACCCAACGAGGCCACAATATCTCCCAGCTCCGCTATCATGATGGCTCCCTTTATTACATCAGTTATTCCAGGGATAAAACCGGTCCCTTCAGCAGTTTTGGCTCCAACCGGTTGATCAGGATGAGTGACCCCGACGCCGCGGCCAGAGAAGAAGTGCTGGTAGAACAAGCCACCGAGTTTCCCGCCGGTTATCAGATCGTGGGCGATGAGCTTTACTATACCCGCCAGGAAATGGTGAAAGGCTACGACAACAACGAGTTCGACGGTCTGGGAGTGATCACCGAAATCTGGAAAAAGGACCTCAAATCTGGCAGCACCCGCAAAATTGGCTATGGACAGATCAGATCTTTTCTGGTGAGAGGAGATGGCAGTATTCTGACCGCGGAAGACGACAAGACCCACCAAAACTCCCTGCTCTACGTCCTGGACCCCGTTTCGGGCGGCAAACTGCAGATCGCCAGGCTCAACTACCTGATTGGCAGCATGCATGAAGCCGATGGCAAGCTATATGTATCGGCACGAGGGTTTTACCGCAACAATAGTATCTACGAACTGAATCTGGGCACCCGCCAAATGACCCCCGTGATCGACACCCCCTACGGAGAAAGTATCGTCGATGTGAAAGACGGCAAGATCATCTATGAATCCGTATATGACGGCACGAATGGCTGTTATTCCTATGACATCGCCACCCGCGCCGTCTCCAGACTGGGAGATTTCAACGAGCTGCGATCTCTGGCAATGGCTCCCAACGGCCGTAACTACTTTGTTTCCATGAACTCAAAGGGCCAGGATATCTATAAAGACCCTCTCCGCTTGAAAGCGTTCCAATTGCCCACGGAGCAGAAGAAAGCCCCCTACCAGAGATTGGAAGCAGGTAAAAGCGATTTGATCCTGGATAAATACCCACCTCAAAAGGGCAGTTATCTGGCCAATATCGGTCATATGCTATGGCCGCGTTTGTATCGCTTTCCGTATCTGGCCGGCACCGAAGACAGCTTGCAGGTGGGATTGCAGGTAGCCGGATCAGACCTTCTGGGCGATTTTCCCTATTGGGGAGCCTCTGTGATTTGGGATAGTTACAGCGACGATTTGGGCTTTCAGATAGATCTGGAAAACAACTTCTTCCGGCCTCTCAAACAGACCATCTCATATTCCAGCTTCAATGGTAAAAGCTTAAGCGCCAATCAATATGTGCAGCTGCTCAGCAAGATGAACTACGGCCTCACAGAGGTCTGGGCGGGAGTGGGACTCGTGACTTCAGAAGGCCTGGACCGCAAGCTTTGGTATCCGTATCTGGGCACGGCCTTTGGATGGAGAGGGGGATCGCTCTCGGCCACCAACCATCTGATGTATGAGACCACCGATTTCTGGGCTTCAGACCGCGATCGCCTTGGCTGGCAGGCACGGGCAACCTTGAAGCAGAAACTGAGCAAAGCTTCCGAACTGCGTTCCAGGGTCCATGTGGCCTGGGACCCTGAAGCCAATATCGACGAGGTGTTTTCCACCATTCGCGGTTACGACCAGACGTGGGAACAGACCAAGGGGGTCGTCTGGCAAAACTCCCTCTACACTCCTTTGATTAAGATCAGAGAGGGGATCTGGAATCCCAATATCTATCTGGAAGACATCGCGGCCGGGCTTTTCTTTGACGCCTCCATTCCTTCCAACCGGGATGAGGCCCAAACCCGCTGGGCCTACGGAGCTGAACTTATAGCTGAACTCTATGCCGGTTATATGTTTAGCCTGGACCTGGGGTTTCGCCTCAGCTATAATAAAGACAAGCTGCTGTTGCCCTCACTGATACTGGGCACCGAGTTCTAAACTAAATCCAGTTTACATGAAAGCGCCCTCAAATCCTGAGGGCGCTTTCGATATTGCTGCCGGATAACTTATTGAGGCTGGGGAGTTTGCCTGAGGTATCCTAAATACTCGTCCACAGGGTAAGCCAGAGCATCCCGGACCCTTTCCAGCATAATGGCTGTTGGCTCCCGCATGCTATAGTCCTCCGCGAAGTAAACGGCAAACTGCGCTACAAGGGTTTCCTCAGGATACTGTCTTAAGGCTTTCTCGTAGTATTTGATCGCCATCTGGGGATCAAAGCGGTTCAGATATCCCATGATGTATCTGAGGTAGATACCTGCCCCATCGGTATGGGTAAACACATAGCGGTTGATATAGTTATCCAGCTTGTCCCATTGTCCCTGACCGGCATAATAACGCACGTAGAAATCGATCATCCTGAGGTCGTCTACCACAAAGTCGCGTGCTTTGGAGGCGTAGGACCAGGCCTTCTTGAAATCTTTGTTCATGGCGTAATATGATCCGGCATTGGCAAAGGCGGCCGCGTAATTCATGATCAGGCGGTTCATGTTTTCGTCTTTGTATACCCTGGGGTCTTTGATAGAGCGGTATTTGTATACGGTATCGATGTTTTGCGTCAGTCGGACGATATCTAACTGCTGTTCCTCGCCGGCCTTGGTGTGCACCACCCGATTTACCATCCCTTCCGTGCGGACATAGTCGTCAAAACCGATCATGCTCTCGCAAGTGACGGCGAAATAAATGGGGCGCTTGCCAAAGTTGTCCTGAATGATTCTCATCACTGCTACATCGGAGATGCGATAGCCGTTTTCGCGGGGTCTCCAGGCCGGGGTTTCTTCATAAGCGACTTTGAAGCTCATTTGGGGATTGGCCGCCCCAGCACTCACACGCAAGGTGTCCGGTACCGGAATTTCGATGAGATTGGTGATCTCTTCATCGCTCCAGCTAAACAGCACTCCTTCCTTGTCTCGCAACTGGCGCACATACCAGGGTGTGTTTAGAAGCGACAGATTGGCCACAGTGACGTCTTTGCGGATGCCTTTGAGATACTTGTTTTTATACTCCATGGCCTGTTTGACGGCAGCCTGGCTGGCCTGATCCGGATAGACGTCTTTAGCGGGATGCATGTGCTCCACGGCGTGGGGGTCCTGAACGGCCTGGGCATACCAGATGGGGAAGGTGTCGTTGTCGCCGTTGGTAAAGATAATGGCGTTTTCTTCCAGAGAATTCAGGAAGTTGATCCCATAATCCAGAGCCACAAACTCACGGGAGCGATCATGCACGTGATATTGGGTGGCAAGATTGATCAGGGGAAGGGTTCCCAGGATGATGGCCAGGGCGATTTTGGCAGCCTGGGATTTCAATATCCACAGGATTCCCATGGCGCCGATTCCCATCCAGATGGCCCACATGTTGTAGCCCACCACAAAGAAATAATCGCGGTCTCTCACTTCCGAATCTGAAATGTTCATCACAAACACCATCAATACTGTGGTGCAGAGAATGATGGAAAGAAAATAGTAGAAACTGTGTTTGTTGCCGCGGGCATGGAAGAACGCTCCAAACAGGCCAAGCACACCCACGATCATCGATCCAGTGGCTTTGAACACGTTGGCCGGAACGCTGAACCAACGAGTGAGAGTCTCTACGTTAAACCACTGCCATCCAATGTAGCGCATGAAATGAAAGCCCATCTGATCGCTGAAAAAAGACCCCCGCCTGTCAAAGAAAGAGGTCTCTCCATACTGCTTGCGCAGTACGTAGTCCATAAACATGTTCCAGCTGCTGGGATGACCTTCATTGATAAAGGGACGGTCTGCCGCCCTCACAGCCAGATACAGATGCGAGGATACACCCGCGATCACTAGTCCAAAAGCCAGCAGCCAAACCCGGGGGTCGATCACGTCCCTGAGTTCCACCCAGAGCAGGACTAAAACCACGACCGCGAAACCCCATTTGTCAAAATCATCTACTTTCATTCCCGCGCCGATAGCCCCAAAAATCACGTATCCCATGATAATCGCTACGGTGTAGCCCACCACCTTGGGCCAGAAACTGGCCTTGGCCGTTCCGTCCCGAAAGAGCGGATAAATCACGATGAAGAGGATGGCGGGAGCAATCTGCAGGGCCGTCTGGTGCACGCAAAAACCCAGAAAGAAGAGATAGATGATCAGCAGCAGCACGTTTTGATGGTCCATATCACGGGAGTTTTGCACCCATCTCAGTGTGAGCCAGATGATCAGATTGACGAACAGAGACAGCCCGGCATAGACTTCAGCCTCCACCGCGTTCATCCAGAAAGTAAAGGAAAAAGCGGTGAGTAAAGCTGCCATGGCCCCCGCGAAACCCGCTTCCCAGGCTTTGACTTTAAGCATGCTAACCAATTGAACGGTAACAAGGTATGTGAGCATGACGGCAAAAGCGGAAGTGATACCTGAGATAAACGCTGCCAACACGGCATGGCTGACCAGACCTCCAAACAACGCGATCACCGCCCTGCCGAAGACAATATAAAACGGGTTTCCAGGAGGATGAGGCACTCCCAGGATGCTCATACATGTGGCGTATTCTCCACTGTCCCAGAAGGATAGGGTCCGTGCTTGAGTGAGAATATACACCAACAGCGAGGTCGCGAAAATGATCCAGGCGATCATCATATTGGTCTTGGGGGCAATAATCACCTGAGGACGGTATATGCTGTCATCAAGAGCTGGACGCGGTTCCGGCTTTTTGTAAGCGGTACCGGTCTGTCCCTTGTTCTTATGGGCCTGTTCAAGGATTCTCTGCTTTACCGGGCCTTTGGCTGAACTCATTAATCTACTCCATTATAAAAGTTTATCAATCCTTCATACCGGTTTTGGCGGCACTGGCAATGATCTGTTTCTGGGCCAAGAAGAAAAGGATAAGAATAGGTACGATGCTAAAGGTAGAGGCCGCCATCAACAAGGTAGTCTGAGTGGAAGCCTCCTGATTGAAATAGCTGAGGCCCACCTGCAAGACTCTCAGTTCGGGTCGGTTGGTCATCACCAATGGCCACATAAAGCTGTTCCAGGAACCGATCAGTGAGAATACCGAAGCGGTGGCGATGATGGGCTTGGAAAGCGGCAGGATGATCCTCCAGAGCATGCCAAAGGTGCTGGCCCCGTCGATCATGGCGGCGTCAAACAGCTCCTTTGGCAGGGAGCGGAAATGCTGCCGGAACAGGAAGATAGTGAAGATATTCACGCACCAGGGGATGATCAGGGCCTTATAGGTATCCAGCCAGTTGAGCTTGTCCAGCATCATGTATGATGAGATCAGGTAAATAGGTTCGGGCACCATCATCATGCTGAGAAACAGCAGGAAAAAGAAGTTCTTGCCCCAAAACTCCATTCTGGCAAAAGCATAGGCAGCCAGAAAAGAAGTGAGCAGCACCCCCAGCAGGCTGACAAAAGATACATATAAGGTATTGGCAAAATATATGCCAAACGGAACTTTGTTAAACGCTTTTATAAAGTTGTCCCAGCTAAGGCTAGGTTTTTTAACTATCTCCCTCACCTGAGAGCTGGGTACAGTCTTGTATTCCTCTTTGATCTTAAGCTCTTCGTTGAGGACGTGGACAACGGTGCTGTCACCTTTGGCCTGTACAAACAGAACCCGTTGCTGTTCCCCAGCGGTTTCCCATACGTGATAACGCTCTTTAGGGATAAAAAGGGAATCGTGTTTGTTAAATTCCGACTGGGTCATCAGGGCGGTAGAGATCATCCAGATAAAAGGTATGATCATGAAAAGCCCAAACATGGAAAGCAGGAAGTAGATGATGCCGAGGCGCAGTTTATCGTTCATTCATGCCTCCCATCAATAGTGAACATGCTTTTCCAGACGTTTCTGGATAAGCGTGAGGCCCAGCACGATGATAAACAGGAAGAGGGCAACCGCGCTGGCGTAACCCATATTCAGAGCGTCGAATCCACGGTCGTAAATGTAATAGACGATCAGTTTGGTGGTATCGAGCGGGCCACCTTTATCGGTCATCAGATAGATCTGGGCGAAAGCCTGGAAGCTGACAATCGTGGTCATGAGCAGCACATAGAAGGTGGTGGGTGACACCAGTGGGATCGTGATCCGGAAGAACTGCTTGATCTTGCTGGCGCCGTCGATATCGGCAGCCTCGTAGTAATCTTTGGGGATATTCTGAAGTCCGGCCAGATAGATGATGGTATTGTATCCCAAGCCTTTCCAGATGGTCATAATGATGATAGCCACCAGTGCCTGGGAAGGCCCTCCCATCCAGGCAGGCAATTGAACCCCAAAGGTAGAAAAGATCAGCTGGAAGATCCCGGTGCTTTCAGACAGCCATTTCTGTGGCGATATTCCAATCCATCCCAACATGCTGTTGGCCAGGCCGGCCTGCTCGGAGAAGATGATCTTCCACACAATCGAAACTGCCACAAGCGACGTGACAAAAGGCAAAAAATACATCATCCTGAAAAGGCTCTTCAGCCTCTTGATCTGATTGAGTAGAGTGGCGAAAAAGAGCGGAAAGACAATGCTTGCCGGCACTACAAACGCCACAAACCAGAGGGTATTGGTGATGGATTTCCAAAACACCGGGTCCGCGAACATGTTCTTATAGTTCTCGAAACCGATAAACTCACCGCTGCCAGTGATCTCCCATTTAAAGAACCCGATGATCAGAGACATGATCACGGGGATAGTCCTGAACAGGAAAAGTAACAGGAAGGCCGGCAGGATATACAGATAGGGCGAGGACTTCCACTGAGTCTTCATAAAACCGCCTTGAAAAGATCATTCCCGCCGGAACGGGATTGCTTGGACAGCATAGCTCTGTCTTCGGAAAATTCAGCCATGGAACCGCTTGTATTCTTCAAAACCGCGACGGAAGATATTCATGGCCGCGGCAAGGTCCTTCTCATTCAAAATATAGGCCAGGCGAAGCTCGTTTCTGCCCAGACCGGGAGTGGCATAAAAGCCTTCCGCGGGGGCTGCCATCACGGTTTCGCCGTCGATATCAAAGTTGTTTAACAGCCAGATCACAAAGTCCTCGGCGTCCACGATGGGCAGCTTGGCGATGATGTAAAAAGCGCCCTGAGGCTGGACGCAGACGATTCCGGGGATTTTTTGCAGCTCAGCGAAAACCAGATCACGCCGGTGCTGATATTCAAAGATGAGGGGCCCAAAGAAGTCCTCGCCCAGGTTCACACAGGCATTGGCAGCCAATTGATCGACCGTGGGAGGGCAAAGTCTTGCCTGGGCAAATTTCAGCGTGGCAGCCATAAATTCCGGATTGCGGGAAGCTATGCAACCGATCCTGGCCCCGCAGGCGCTGTAGCGTTTGGACACACTGTCTACCATGATAGCAAGTTCCTCCATGCCAGGCACATGCATCACGCTGGTGTGAGTGAGGCCACCGTAGATAAACTCACGATAGACCTCGTCCGAGATCACAAACAGATCATGTTTTTTGGCCAGGGCGCAAAGCCTGTAAATCTCCGCGCTACTATAAACGGTGCCGGTCGGGTTGCCAGGATTGCAGACCATGATGGCTCTGGTTTTAGGGCCGATCAGAGCTTCGATGCTGGCATCGTCAGGCAGCTTAAAACCATCTTCGGCATAGGTGGTGAGGGCTTTGATCCTGATTCCGGCCATGGTGGCAAAACCGTTGTAATTCGTATAGAAAGGCTCAGGTACGATGATCTCGTCGCCGGCTTCACAAGCCACATACATGGCAAAAGTGACAGCTTCACTGCCAGCGGTGGTGACGATGATCTGATTCTCTTTCAGCTCGATGCCGCAGTTATGGTAGTATTGCACCAAACCTTCGCGATAGACGTCCAGTCCCTGAGAGGGACCGTAGGCCAGGACCTTGTCTGAAAAGCTGTGATATACATCGATCATCTCTTTGGGAGTGGGAATGTCCGGCTGACCGATATTGAGGTGGTATACTTTGATCCCACGTTTCTTGGCAGCTACCGCGTGGGGCATAAGTTTGCGGATGGGAGACGCCTGGATTTCCTGGGCGCGTTGCGATAAGTGCATTTTATCCTCACAAAATTGTCTTTGTTCCACAATTTCTATATGGCTGAATTCAGACAAGCAAAATCTTTAGTGCAATGCAGCCATCGCTTCTGAAATGGTCATAACTTCCAGACCTGAATCTCTCAACCAGCGACAGATTTCCTCCAGCCCGGCGGCAGGACAGTTGTCCGCATATTCCTCTCCCGGGGTCGCGATTCTGTGAAAGCCTATGATGACAAGGGCTTCGCGGTTTGCCACTCCTCTGGATATCCTGGCTTTGACGCGCTGCGCGTCCCATCCACTCTGAAAGGGCAAATAGCCCAGATTGAGCCTATCGACGGGGCTGTGCATGGGGATGTCGTTGCTACCGCGGAGGTTGTCAAAATACGGGAGGATCAAATCGTAATAATCGATCGGACAAACGCCATAGGGCAGAGCAAAACTGCGAGGATTAAGACCATGGTCCACAAGCAGTTGCCTGTCAGACAATATCTGCTGTCGCGCCTCGGGGTAACTGAGCTCCGCCAGGTTTACGTGCGAAAGTCCATGCGCTCCGGTTTCCCAGCCATAGTCTTTACTCAGACTGACAACCTGGTCCCAGGTCATGGTCTCAGAACCATCCAGCAGAGCGCTGTTTACGAAATTGCTGGCCCTGAGGCCAAATCGCTCCAGAATTGGCAGAGCTTGGTGATAGACGCTGGCGTGCGCGTCATCGAAAGTCAGGCAGACGATGGTGGCAGGCTGATCTTCTCTACCGGCTGAGCAGGATAGTAGCAGCAAGCTAAAAATCGAAACGCAGATCTGTCTGAACGGCAAAGACATGGCGGATCTCATCATAGGGACCGGTTTCATATTTATAGACCAGGTCAAAACGGCCTTGTGGAAGAGGTGTCCAGCTCAGCAGAGCTCCATAACTATCTTCCCGGGAATCGGTAAGCGACTTACTGGAAAAGCAGGATGAAAGCGTCAGTTTGCCAAAGCTCCAGTCCAGCGCGGTGTGAAACTCACTGATGCGGCGGGGAGCGAATTCCCGCTCTTCATACAAGCCTCCCGCGACAAAACTGAAACGGGGTGAGAACCTATAGGCGATTTCAGACGCTAGAGCGTACTCCTCGCGGGCGGGTCTGTCGTTATGAGGCAACACTTGTTTCATCATCAGATCTGTGTTGTGGCTGAAGGCATCTAAATCCAGCTTTAGCTTTAGGTTTGAAATCAGGGAGGGGGAATGCCAGTGGCTGTCAGAGACGGTAGCTCTGATCCCGGCACTGATTTCCTGGTTGTATGGGGTGAGTCCGATGCCCAGCGAAGCGATTCCGCGTGAGATCTGATTGCCTCCCAGCCTGGCTGTAATATCAAGAAAGCCATGATGATAGCCGTATCCGACAGCATTGAGGCGGGTGGCCTCAAACAGCCAGTCATCATAAGCGCGATATGCCACAAAGCGTCTGGCAAAGTCATAAGCGGAAGCCAGGCCAATGTTTTGGGTGCCCAGCTCCAGAGAGTGGGAGTTTTTTATCCAGCTGAGAAGAAATGTATGGATGACCGGGTGGAAGCTTTCCAGCCGTTCTTCTGCCCTGATTTCCAGGTCGAGACCAAAATCAGCCTGGCGCAGACTGTCTATCCCCACCGCGAACAGATACTTTTCGTCCCAGTCCAAAGAGCGGCCTTCTCTGTCTGGATACCAGGAACTCTGATTGCTGGTGGTGGCGCGAGCGAATATGGGTATGTCAAGCGCCAGGCTGCTTACCGTGGCCATTCCCCAAAGGAAGACCGTGAAGATAAACAGCCTGACGCTATTACTTGGCATCAATATACTTTACGCGTATTGGGCGGGAGTGATACCCTCTTTGAGGATCTGACGGATATTGTCGATTATTGGCACTACATCCAGAGTCTTACCACTGATCAGCCATTGGGTCATCACCATATCCATAGCTCCAACCACCATAAACGCCAGGCTGTCTACGTCGAGTTTCTTGACGCGCCCGCTGGCCATAGCTTCCTTAAAGATATCGCGCACAAAGTCTATGTAGTAGTTCAGGGGGTTGTAACTGGGATTGCGCTTATAGAAATTTTCGCTCTGCCGCAGCTCCACTACCAGGAATTTGGCGATGTAGGGTTTACTCCTGATCAGTTCGGCATGGTGAACAAAAAAGGTGTGCAGCTTGTCCATCGGATCGGTTTCTTTGTCACTGAGATCTTTCAGATGATGGATTTCATCTTCGATGGTCTTTCTCATGCAGCTCAGCAGCAAATCGTCCTTGTTACGGAAATAGTTGTAGAGCGTTCCAATACCCACTTTGGCCTGGATGGACACATCCGACATGGTGGTGTTCATATAGCCTTTCTGGGCAAAAACTTTGATGGCGGCAACGAGGATTTTCTGCTTGTAATCAACAGGCATCACAGTCTTCTTGCGAGGTTTCGGGTAGAGATACATATTCACCTCTTATTTTATCTTAATTATTGTTTTGAATCCACTTTTTAAGCTCTGTATGATCTTGTCAAGGATATTAACGCTGCCGGGACTGCCAAACACATCATATCGGGTTTTGATCAAATCGACATGCAAATCTTGTTCCGCTTCTCATGTCTGGTTGCTTGCATAATCACCCGCCGTGGAGATACCGTGGGCTCTCCGCCGAAATTCGCCGGAGAGCGCACGGCATCTCCACGGCGGGGTAATAAGCAAGGATTGAGGTGGCAGGTGTCCTCAGAAGAGTGAGTTTTGTAATCATGGCCCTCTATGCTCGTGATGGGATGCAACTTCTCAGAGGGAGCGCTTTCATTCCAGTTGCTCAGTCAAGCGCTAAAAGTATGCCGCTTAAAGCTCTTCTGGCATATCCTGGTCCGTGATACTGGAGTGAAAATAATCATAGACCACTTGCGCGGTCTTGGCTCCCACTCCTTTCACGCTGATCATGGTTTCGACACTGGCTTCAGCGATGTTGGCCACCGAACCCAGCTCTTTGAGCAGCAGAAATTTGGTCTTTTCGCCTACCCCTTTTATGGCTTCCAGTTCGCTCACCAGGGTGCGTCGGGAGCGGCGCGACCGGTGAAAAGTGATGGCAAAGCGGTGAGCTTCGTCGCGTATCGAGGTCAGCAGTCTCAAAGCTGACGAGGAACGCGGCAGGATGATGGAGTCAGACGCTTTGGGTATATATACTTCCTCGGCCCGTTTGGCCAGAGTAATGATCGGGATATCCGGATATTGAGATTCCGCCAGGATACTCTGGCAGGAACTGAGCTGTCCTTTTCCGCCGTCGATCACAAACAGATCCGGTTTCATATCAGGATCTTTGTCGATCTCGGTGAGGAAACGGGTGAAGGTTTCCTGCAGGGCGGCAAAGTCGTTTTGGGTGTCGATACTGCGGATGATGAAATGGCGGTAGAGCTTCTTCTTGGGTTTGCCGTTTTCGAAAAAGACGGCAGAAGAGACGGTGTCGCTGCCCTGGATGGTAGAGATATCCATACAGACCATCTTCCGCGGCAGCTTGGGAAGCTCGAGCCGCTCCTTGAGCTCCTGAATGGGAAACACGGTGCGGCTGGACTTGCGCAGATGGGCCAGTTTGCGTTCTTCCACCAGATGGAAGGCGTTGCGTTTTGCCATGGCCAGGAGGCGGCTGCGTTCACCCCTTTGAGGCAATAGCAGCTTGCCCTTCAGCCAGATGTTGAGATCTTCAAAATCGGCTGGCTGGGTTGGCAGCATGATCTCCTGAGGCAGTTCCTCGTGATCGGTGTAGTAGAGCTTTAGAAAGGCTGCCAGCACCTGTGCTTCGTCGCTGTGTTCCACGTTGGCCATGGGGTAGCTTTCCTGGTTGACGATCGCGCCGTTTTGCATCCTCATCACCACGCAAAAGGCGGTGTTTTCTTCCAGATAGCAGCCGATGATGTCCGCGTTGCGGCCATCTGTGTAAAAGACAGTCTGGCGTTTTTGAATGCGCTCGATGGCCAGCAGACGGTCCCGAGCCTTGGCGGCCTGCTCAAACTTGAGCTCTTCGCTCAGGCTCAGCATCTCAGCCCTGATTTCATCCGCCACCTCTTGATACCTGCCTCCGAAGAATGCCAGCACCCGTTTGACGATTTTTCCATACCCGGCTACATCGATCCTGCCAATGCAGGGGGCGGGACATTTGCCCAATTGATAGTTGATACAGGCTTTAGTGAATCTCACGCCCTCGGCTGGAATGGTCCGGGAGCAGGTGCGGAGGGTAAATATCCACTCCAGGTCCCTCAGAGTGGAGCGTAAAGACCGCCCGTCCGTGAAAGGGCCAAAGTATTTTGCGCCATCCTTGAGCAGCTCACGGGTCACCATAATCTTCGGAAACGGATCCTGCAGAGTGACTTTCACGAAAGGATAACGTTTGTCGTCTTTGAGGTTGATGTTGTATTTGGGACGGTAACGCTTGATCAGGGTTGCTTCCAGCAGGAAGGCCTCATTTTCGCTGTTGGTGATGATATAATCCAGATCGGCGATGTGTTTTACCAGCTGCTCCGTCTTGATGTCGTGAGATCCGGTCAGATATGATTTGATGCGGTTTTTCAGAGAGAGGGCCTTGCCAACATAGATCACTTCCCCGGCAGCGTTTTTCCAGATATAGATGCCGGGTTGTTCAGGCAGGAACGCTACCTTCTTTTCTATTTGCGGGCTAGTTTTCTCCATATCCCGTTCGCGCTCTCTCTCAGATAAGGGAGCTTGATGGCCATTCCCAAAAAGTAGAAGGAAACAAAAACGACCGCGGTGAAAACTCCATCCCTGATCAGGATAATTCCTTTCCCATCCGCGCTCCAGGCATCTTTCAGCCATCTAAGCGGCATGTACAGGAACAGGCAGAGCAAAGCGGCTTTGATGATATTGGGCCAAATGCCGCTAAAGCTCACTTCCGGAAGGCGTTTACGGATTTGCCAGAGCAGGACGTTGTAGTTGATTGCCGCTGTAACAGAGGTGGAGAGGGCCAGGCCCCGATGCTGCATAAACTGCATGAGGATAAAGTTTAACACGATGTTGAGGCTCACGATGTAAGCGGCGATCTTCACAGGCGTTTTGGTATCCCGGGCGGCATAGAAGAGGGGGGTAATGGTTTGGTTGAGGCTGTAAAAGATCAGACCGATGCCGTAAAAAGAGAGTGCCTGCTGAGTCATCAGACTGGCGCGGGCATCGAAAGCGCCTCGCTGGAAGAGCAGATAGACAAAGTCGTCGCTCAGGAGCATGATCAGCATCGTAATCGGCAACATTACATAGGCCAGCGTGATAGCGCTGAAACGGAGGCTCTGGGAGAGCTCGCCAAAATTGCGCTGCGTCATGTGCCTGGAATAAAGCGGCAGAAGGGCTGTTCCAGTCGAGACAGCGAAGATGCCCATCGGCATGTGGATGAGCCGGTTGCCAAATTCCAGCGCCGTGATGCTGCCCACAGCCAGAAACGAGGCCATCAGGCTGTCAGCGATCACGTTGATCTCTCGTACACCGATGCCAATCATCGAGGGGATAAATCTCTTCCACATCGCGCTTATGGCTTCTCCCCTGAAGCTGATCAGCACCTTGAAACGGTAACCGACTTTGCGCAGGTAGGGGAAATTGATAATGGTCTGGAAGATCCCTCCCACAAAAACACCCCAGGCGGCCCAATAAACCAGCGTTTCCTTATCTGGTTTGAGCAGAAGCCAGGGGATGAAGATGGTGCTCAGCATGCCGATATTGAGCAACGCGGAAGAGAGGCCGGTCATAAAGAAATAATCGTGTGAATTGAGGATGGCGATCAGGGTGGAGGAAAGACCGATCAGAAACAGGTAGGGCAGCATGATCCTGGAAAGATCGATGGCCAGCAGCTTGGTGCTCTCTGCCAGCCCGGGGTACAGCAATCTCACGATCAAAGGGGCGAAAATCAAGCCCAACAGCGTGAGTATTGAGAGGATAAAGCAGAGGATGGAGACTACCTGCAGAGCGAATTCCATCTGGGCACGGCGGCCTCTCTTGATCCCGATCTCGTTGTAGAGCGGCACAAAAGCCGTGGAAAGAGCTCCCTCACCAAACAGCGCTCTGAGGAGGTTGGGAATCTTGTAGGCCACGATGAAAGCATCGTTTAGCTTGGTAGTACCAAAGAAATAGGCCATCACGGTATCCCGCACCAACCCAATCACGCGGCTCAGAAACACCGCGGATGACATCATGCTGATGTTGCGCAGCAGCTTTTTTTGTGACATCAGGCTAACAGCCTCTCATCAGATCTCTGAGCGCGTAGTAGTGGTTCACCAGGATCAGTCTCAGATTCACGTTCCCCTCGATCTTGCGGCGATAATCTTCCAGGATATTCAAAAAGGTCAGCACGTCACCCGCGAGTTCATCATCCACGCGGGCCAGCTGGTTGAGTTCCTCGATTCTGTCCACGTTGGTGATCTCTTCGGGATTGGATATCAGGACGGCCAGGTCATTGGCAATAAATCCAAGGTAGCCAAACAGGTGCCTGATGGATTCGGGGTTGGTGGCCTCTTTGATGCTTTCCAGGAGGTTGAGGTATTCCAGTTCACGGTCGTCTTTTGCCAGGGACATCATCTTGAAAGCCGTATCTCTCAGGCCCATGGAACTTCCTTCCGCGACTTTGACCGCAGTCTCAAAATTCCCGCCCGCGATTCTGGCTGCCCCTCTGGAAGTGGGCAGATCATAATCAAAACGCTCCCTCAAAAGGGTTTCAGTTACTGAGCGGGTGAGCGGTTTGAAATAGACTGGCTGGCACCGCGATACGATGGTGGGCAGCAGATTGGATAAGCGGCTGGTGGTGAGAATCATCACAGTGTTGCGGGGCGGCTCTTCCAAGGTCTTTAGAAAGGCATTGGCAGTCTGAATGTTCATAGTGTCGGCCTCTTCAATAATACATATCCGGTAGTTGGCCTCATAAATAGAGAGGTCCAGCCTGCGGATCAGCATCATCACGCTTTCCTTGCGGATCTCAGTGGCTTTGTTAAATCTGAACTGCTGCCAGGGAGTGGCTTTTTTGTTTTGAATGTAAGCCTGGTAGCTGGCCAGGCTTTCTTTGTCTTTGATCTCGCCATCCACACTCATCTGAAGATTGGGTGTGGGGAACAGGTAGATGAAGTCCGGATGATCAAAGTTGAGCAGTTTGCGGCAGGAAGTACATACTCCGCAAGGACGGTATTCACTCTTGGATAAACAATTCAGCGCCATCCCAAAATAGAGGGCGGTGATAAATTTACCCACTCCGTCCGGGCCGTGAAAAAGATAGGCCTGAGCCACTCTGTCATGCTCAATTGCCGTCTTCAGTATCTGAATAGCGTGATCCTGGCCTTGAATCTGGCGAAACATTTCTACACTATCGTGATCTTGGCGCGCCCGGCTTCGTCGCTGATGCTGTGTTCAAAAGAGCGCTTGATGACAGGGCTGGTGAATTCGCTGGCCATGATGTCGTAGATCAGCACGTCGTGATATTTCCCCGCGTGAAAAAAGTGCTCGCGTCTGCGGCCGGCATATTTAAAACCAGCTTTCTCATAGCAGCGGATACCGCGACGGTTGTATTCCATTACATCCAGGTCTATACTGTTCAGGTTGAGGATGTTAAAGCCAAAATCCAGAATCAGTTGGGTGGCTTCCAGGCCGATCCCCTGATTCCAGAACGTCTTTTCCCCAATAAAGATACCAAAGGAAGCGCGGCGATGGATCTCGTTGAGATTGTGCAAGCCGCAGTTGCCGATGGCCTTGTTGGTGTCCTTCTCCACGATGGCGAAGATGATGTCCGTAGTGCTCAGCCTCTTCAATATGTCACGTTCGGTCTCGAGCCCGATCACAGTATTGGAAAACAGCATAAATGGCGCGATCTCGGGATCGTTGACCCATTCGGTATAGCGTTCCACATCCTCCATGGATATGGGTGAAAGGAAACATTTTTCTCCGCTTAGCTTGCGAAAGTATTTCATCCTGGCTCCTTATTGCAGTTTCAAACCAATGTGGCTGATGTTTACATCTTATCTCACACTCCAGAGGCCGCTCTATCTGTCAAGAGAAAAGGCCGCGACCATGCCTCCACCGTGTCTTTGATAACCACAAAATTCATACTTGCATACCGAAACAGAATAGCCTATTATATAGGTAGGATATCAAAAACATGCACAAAAGGTGGTTAGAATGTTCGATCTTAAGACCCTCGATTCGTATAAACCCATTGATGACAAGCTGTACCGGGTGATGGACGAGAAAGGCAAGATAATTCTCAAAGACTGGAAGCCCTCCATTTCTGATCCCGAGATATTGAAGGCCTATCAGGACTTGCTGTTTGAACGCACAGTGGACCTGATGGCAGTGAGTTATCAGCGACAGGGAAGAATGTATACCTATCCTCCCAATTTGGGACAAGAAGCGATTCATATCGCGGCCGGAAAGGTAATCCAGCCAGAAGACTGGCTGGTGCCAGCCTTTCGCGAACTGGGAGCCTGGCTGGCCAAGGGCGTCAAACTAAGCGAGATTTTCCTCTATTTCAAAGGCCATGAAGACGGCTCCAAGTTTCTGAATGCCAATCGCATGCTGCCTGTATCTGTGCCGATTGCGTCTCAGCTTGTGCATGCTGCTGGATTGGGCTATGCCATGAACTACCAAAACGAGCAGGCCGCCGTCTTTGGATTCGTGGGCGACGGCGGAACCTCCGAAGGAGACTTCCACGAAGCGCTCAACTTCGCCTCCGTCTGGAACGCTCCGGTGGTGTTTGTGGTGCAAAACAACCAGTTTGCCATTTCCGTTCCTCTCAAAATGCAGACCCGCTCCATCAACCTGGCAGTGAAAGGCGTGGCCTATGACGTGCCCTCGGTGGTGGTGGACGGCAACGATTTCTTTGCCATGCATGAGGTTATGAGCTTCGCCAGACAGTATGTGCTGGAAAACAAGCGTCCCTTCCTGATCGAGGCCAGGACCTACAGGATCGGCGCTCACACTACCTCAGACGATCCCACCCGCTACCGCAGCAAAGAGGAGGAGGAAATCTGGGCGCAGCGAGATCCCGCCAAACGCCTCCAGGCCTGGCTGGTGAAGCACAAGCTCTGGGATCCTGCTCAGGAAGATGAGCTCACAGCCCAATTCCGCAAGCAAATCGATGCCGAATTTGAAGCTGCGGAGAACTATCCCGAGTATAAGCTTGACGACGTCTTCGGATACATGTATGAAACCCTGCCGGATGAGCTGAAACGGCAGAAAAACAATTATCAGAACTATCTCAAGACCCAGGGGGCCACACAATGAAAGTGATGAATATGGTACAGGCCATCAACGACGCGCTCGACCTCAAACTCCAGGAGGACAAAGGCGTGGTGGTATATGGAGAGGACGTGGGTGTGGAAGGCGGAGTCTTTCGCGTAACGGAAGGCCTGCAGCTCAAACACGGCGCGGACAGAGTCTTCGATTCTCCGCTGGCGGAATCTGGTATAGCCGGCACCGCGCTTGGGATGGCGATCGCGGGAATGAAGCCGGTGATCGAGATGCAGTTTGACGGCTTTGTCTATCCGGCGATGAATCAGATTTTATCCCACATTTCCCGTTTCAGAAACCGCACCCGGGGCAAATTCACCGTCCCCATGGTGATCCGGATTCCCTACGGCGGCGGCATCAACGCTCTGGAACACCACTCCGAGAGCCCGGAAGCCTATTTTGGCCACACTCCCGGCCTCAAAGTAGTGATTCCCTCCACTCCCTACGACGCCAAAGGTTTACTGATAGCGGCCATAGAGGATCCCGACCCCGTCATCTATATGGAGCCCAAACGCATCTATCGCGCTATCAAACAAGAAGTTCCGGAAGAGAAATACAGCATCCCGATCGGCAAAGCCAAAGTGCTCACTCCCGGCGAGCATATCACCGTGATCGCCTATGGAGCTATGATCAGGGAAGCTCAGAAGGCCATGGTGATAGCCAAAGAAAAGGGTATCTCGGTGGAGCTCATAGATTTGCGAACCATCTGGCCCATCGACAGAGACACTATCTCCGCTTCGGTACGCAAGACAGGCAGGGCCCTGGTTGTCACTGAAGCGCCTCAGAGCTATGGTCCCGCCGCGGAACTGATCGCCGTGATCAACGAAGAAGCTTTTCTTTCTTTGGAAGCACCCCCCGCCCGGCTGACAGGTTTTGATACCGTGATACCACTGCCCCTGGGTGAAAAGCACTATATGATCTCGCCGGCCCGCATTGCTTACGAGATCGAAAAGATCGTGAAGTTTTAGGGAGGACGTGATGAAGTATATGTTTAAGTTTCCCGATATCGGTGAGGGCCTCGAAGAAGGCAAAATAATCGAGTGGTATGTGGAAAAAGGTCAGAGCGTGAGTTCCGGCGATCCGCTCGTCAAGATGGAGACCGACAAGGTGGTCACCGATATTCCTTCTCCCAAGAGTGGCGTGATTTCCCAGCGCTTTGGCGCTGTGGGTGAGACGGTTCACGTGGGTAACGCATTGGTGGAGATAGATATAGAAGGTGTGGAAGGAACTGCAGCCATTAAAGCGGCTGCCGAAGTGCCTGCTCCCCCTGCCTCCAAAGTGGTGGAGGAAAAGGGCTTTGGAGTGGTTGGCACTATCGAGGTAGCTGGTGATGGAGCTTATCTGCCCTCCAGCGGTGAGGGGCTTGAAATGCAGCCTTCTATGCAGCAAGCTGACAAACCCCGCAAAGTCCTCGCCACTCCCGTCGCCAGAGCGATGGCCAAAGATCTAGGCGTGGATATCAACCTGGTCTCAGGAACCGGTCCAGCCGGAAGAGTGACCAAAAAAGACGTGGAAAAATCCGCCCATGGCAGCGCTGGATTGAGTACTGGCGCTTCTGAGAGGGCTGGTTTCCGCTCCGCTCCACTGATGTCCAGTCTCGCAAACGAGGACGTTAATAGACCTGGAAGCGGCCTTAGCTATCAGCCACTTTCCATGATCCGCAAGACCATCGCCAAAAACATGACGCGCTCCAAACAAAACGCCGTTCATATGAGCGTGATGGATGAGGTGGAAGCCTCAGAACTGGTGGAAGCCAGAAAGCGTCTCAAACCGCGTTTTGAAGCGCTGGGCCTCAAACTCAGCTATCTGCCATTTATCATCAAGGCAGTATCACTCGCTCTCAGAGAGCATCCCATCCTCAATGCCGAGCTCGATCTGGAAAACGAGCGGAT
>ERZ795059.1140-NODE-1140-length-30650-cov-84.913221_pt1 | contig 30650 bp, 39 predicted proteins | sample MGYA00375143_ERZ795059 | MGnify/ENA primary metagenome ERZ795059 (study PRJEB30188, sample SAMN05720168) | activated sludge metagenome | isolation source: Anaerobic digester | place: USA | collected 2015-01-07 ... | reverse complement strand
ATAGGTAATCATGCATTAACATTAGGAAAAACAGTTTTTCATTACACTTTAGAATTATCTGAAGTTGTTAATATTAAAAGATATTACTGCGCAATGACAAAAACTCCAGTTAAAAAATTATCAAATAATATTAATGAAATTATTAATAAAATTGAAGAATATAAAAATAATAATGGTACATTAATTATTAAAGAATATCCAACGAAGCGTGCAACTGTCGACACTTTAGCTGCTCATATTGATATGTCTATTAATAATGGTTTAAAACCAGATATGATTATAGTTGATTATGGAGATTTATTACGACCATCTAAATCATCTGGTGAAAAGAGATTAGACGTAGGAAGTATATTTGAAGAATTACGTGGAATTGCCGTAGAATACGATGTGCCAGTAGTAACTGCTACTCAAGCTAATCGAACAAATTTAAACGATAGAGAATATGTTAGAGGAGAAGATGTATCTGAAGATTATTCTAAAATTATGATATCCGATTTTATATTTTCTATATTTAAAAATAATAGTGACATCGGCAATATATATGTTATTAAAAATAGATTTGGCAAAGATAAACTTTTATATAAAACTAGTTTTAATTTTGATGAAGGGAGTGTTGAAATTTTAAACGATGAAGGTAAAGAACCTGTTGTAGATTCTGATAAAGAAAGAATAAAAAAGCGATATTTAAATAAAATGTGATAATTTAATTTTTAATATATTTATATTAAAAATGGAGATTATAAATGGCAGGCTATGACTTTAAAACTAAAAAATTTGATGGTAAAAAATCTAAAGCTGAAATGTTTTGGGAATATGAATTATTACCAGCTATGGTTGATGTTGAATTTTTATTTAAGATTGCATTTGATTTAAATGCTATTAAAGCAGATTATACAACTGAACGAGGCGATTTAGATTTAAATGAATTTTATTATGATGTAATTAATGCAGATTTAAGTGAACGTTCGATTTTAAGAAAATCAAAAGCTTTAAATGTTCCAGGATTTAAAGTTACATTTGTTACTTATAAAGGAGAGCTTGAAGTAAGGTCTTTAAATCCTCAAGGTAAAGCACAACAATTTGGATATAATGTTGTATTAGAAGCGCTTGATAGAAAAAAACAATATACTAATGCAGAGATACAACAAATAGTAGCGAAATTTATTGCATTATTTGAACAAAGTGTATTAAAAGATAGTTCATATTATAAATTCACGAAATAAAGAGAGTAATATGAAATTAAAAAACATAATCATACAAGAAGATATCTTTTCATTTCTTCGAGAAAGTGGATCTTATATACAAAATTTAATTTTATTTTGGAGCATATTATACGCTTTAGATATTTCATTACAAACATTGTGGGGATACATTAAAAAAAATTACCCATCATTTAGAAAATTTTTTACAATGTCAGCACATGATAGAAAAGTTGAGAGCATGGTTGCTAGATTAATGAAAGACCCTGAAGTTGTTAAACGTGCTCAGGCTAAACATATAACCGGTTGGAAAGAGTTTTTAAAAACTAAAATAACTCCAGAAGAACATAAATATATTAAGAGCATTTACAAAAGTTATTTTGCATATGTAAATATGAAAAAATCATAACTTAAAGTTTATGAGAATGTCAATATGTAGTCAAAATCAAATTATAAATTCACGAAATAATATTAATTATACTATTTAATGGGTTATATATATAACCCATTTTAGTATATATCAATTTAATTAAAAATAGATATATGATAGTTATTTATTAAAAAATAAAGGTTATTAAATATGTGGCAAAAATATTTTCCGTATGATTCACCAAGAAAATCTCAGACTACTGCGATTGATTTTAGTATTAGTGCATTTACAAATAATAAATTTGTATGCTTAGAATTACCAACTGGTATTGGTAAATCTGGCATAGCTATTACATTAGCTAAATATTTTAGAAATAGTTATATATTAACAACTCAAAAAATATTACAGGCACAATATATAAAAGATTTTTCAGAAATACCAAATATTTGGTCTATATCAAATTATAAATGTACAACTCGACCAAATATATCATGTGAGGTTGGAAAATCATTAAATAATTTACTTAAAAGTGTAGCTCCATGTAAATGTAAATATGATACTGATAAAAAATTATTTACTGATTCACCAGTATCTCTTACAAATGTACCATTCTTTTTATATTCATCAATGGCGAGCGATTTAGCTAAGCGAAAATTATTAATCATTGATGAAGCTCATAATTTAGATTCTATAGTTACTGAATTTGTTTCATTAAAAATTCTTAGGGGCGATTTAGAAGAAGCTAATATTGGTTGGTTAAAACAAAAGAGAGATATATTTTCTGTTAAACAATGGATAATAAATAGTATATTACCTTCATATATTAAATTATTAGAATATAAAAAAATAACATTAAATGATTATATTAAAAAATATGGAGATGAAATTTCATCTAAACCTGAAATTAAAACATTAGTAAAGCAAATCGATTATTATGAAAAAATGGTAATTAATATTCAACAATTTAATACTAATTCTGATAAATTAAATGAGTGGGTACTAACTATAAGTAATTCTGATGATGAAGTTATATTTAGGCCATTATTTAGTAATAGATATTCGAATGAATCTTTATATAAATATGCAGATAAAGTATTATTTATGAGTGGTACTATTTTAGATAAAAAAACGTTTTGTAATAATAATGGTATAGATGAATCTCAATGTGCATTTTTATCACTTGATTCTGAATTTGATAAAAATAATAGACCCATATTTACAGCTGGAGTTGCATCATTAAGTTATAAAAATATTGATAAATCATTGCCAATTGTTACACATGCAATTGATGAAATTATAAATGACCCACAGCATAAAGATGTTAAAGGTATTATACATAGTGGTAGTTTTAAAATTTTAAAATATATAAAAGATAATATAAAAAATGATAGATTATTATTTCATACTTCAGAAGATAATAATAAAATAGATATTTATAAAAAACATATGTTATCGGATGAACCTACCATTTTAGTATCGCCTGGTATGAATGAAGGCGTAGATTTAGTAGATGATTTATCTAGGTTTCAAATCATAGTTAAAATTCCATATCCATATTTAGGCGATAATTATATAAAAACTAAAATGGAAAAAATTCAAAATTGGTATAGTTGGACAACTGCTAAAACTTTAATGCAATCATGTGGAAGAAGTATTAGAAATGAAGATGATTGGAGTATTACATATATCTTAGATTCTGATTGGAATTATTTTTATCATAAAAATAAATCAATGTTTCCAAAATGGTTCTTGGAATCTATTATAAAATAAAAATTCTATTTACATAATCGTAAAATTGTATTATATTTGTATTATTAATTTTTAATGAGGTTATTTTGTATCAAAATATATTTTATGATAAAGAGCAAAGATTATTACATTTATGGGATGACGAATCTGGGTATAGTGTAATACATCCTAAACGATATGGATATGTTAAATCTGAAACTAAAACTAATTTTAGAGATTTACATGGCAATTATGTTAAACGTGTATATAATATATATGATTTAGATGAAAGTGAATTATTAGAATCAGATGTAAATATAGAACAAAGATATTTGATAGATTTATATTATGAGTGTAATGAAGGTGCGCAAGTTAAAAATAATACAGTAGTTTTAGATATTGAGGTAGATGCTGGTAAAGCATTTCCTGATATTAAAAAAGCATTAAATGCTATTACTGCAATTGCTTTATATGATTATAATACTGATAGATATATTGCATTGTTATTAAATGAACATGGTACCGAAATTAATAGTGAAAATGCAGAAATTTTATCATATAATACAGAAAGTGAATTATTACTTGCATTTATTAAAATTCATCGAGAATTAAATCCGACTATATTAACTGGATGGAATATGGACGGATTTGATATTCCATATTTAATTAATAGAATGAGACGTGTAATTGGAGATGAAGAAACTGTAAAGATATCTCCAATTGACATTATATCATATGATGATATTAATGAAAGATATGTAATACCTGGAATATCAGTATTAGATTATTTAAAATTATATAAAAAATTTACATTTTCTCAAGAAAGAAATTATAGATTAGATACAATAGGAAAAAAGGAATTAGGTTATGGAAAAATAGAATATGAAGGTTCTTTACAAGATTTATATAATACAGATATTAATAAATATGTTGAATATAATATTAATGACGTTAAAATTGTTAAAGAATTAAATGATAAATTAAAATTTATAGATTTTACTGTAACTATATCTATAATTGGTAAAATTAAATATGAAGATATTTATTCATCCTCACGATATATAGACGGCGCTATATTATCATATTTAAAATTAAATAATTTAGTTGCACCTAATAAAAAAAGAGATAATATAAAAACAACATTTGAAGGTGCATACGTTAAACCACCAACTCCTGGATTGTATCCATTTGTATATGATTTAGATTTAACATCGCTTTATCCATCAATTATTATGTCATTAAATATTTCACCCGAAACTAAAGTTGGTAAAGTTTTAAATTATATTGACAATCCTACAAACGATTACCAATTATATTCATTTAAATTAAATAAAACCGTTAAATTATCTAAAGAGAAATTTAATGAAATGTTAGTTAATAATAATTTATATATAGCTAGTAATGGAGTTTTATATGAATCAAAACTAAATAAAGAAGGTATTATACCAAATATTTTATCAAAATGGTTTGATAAAAGAGTTGAGTATAAAAATAAAATGAAAAAATATGGTAAATCTGGTAATACAGAAAAATATAAATTTTATGATAAATTACAATATGCACAAAAAGTATTACTTAATTCTGTGTATGGGGTTTTAGGATTATCTTCGTTTAGATTTTATGATTTGGATAATGCAGCTGCCGTAACAACTTCGGGACAAACTATTATTAAAAATGCAGCCGATAGTGCGAATGAATTTTATTATAATAAAACTAAAACTCAAAATGATTATGTTATATATGTTGATACGGACAGTCTCTTTCTTTCTCTTAAGCCGTTAATTCCGGAATTAACAATGAAAAATTTTGAAAGTAATAAAAATTTAATTAATAAAAGTATTACACATGTACAAAATTATATCAATAAATCTTTTGATGAATTAGCTAAAAATATCTTTAATATTAAAGATACTCATAGATTTAATATTAAACAAGAAATGATTGCTAAAAACGCAATTTGGTTAGCTAAAAAACGATATGCAATGCTAGTAATTGATAGAGAAGGTATACCCGAAGATAAATTAGAAATTAAAGGTATTGATGTTGTTAGAAGTAGTTTTCCGTTTGCATTTGTTGGATTTCTAAAACAACTATTATATGATATATTAAACGGTTTATCTGAAGATGAAGTTAATAATAAAATATTAGAATTTGAATCGCAATTAAAAAGTACAGAAGCTTCTAAATTATGTAAGAATACAAGTGTAAATAATATTAAAAAGTTTAAAGAAACTCGTTCATATTATAATTCTATATTTTCTACTATTAAAAAAGGTGCACCGGTTCATGTTAAATCTGCAATATATTTTAATGATTTATTAAAATATTTTAAGTTAGATAAACATATAGTACCAATTACATCGGGTGAAAAAGTTATATGGTGTTACTTAAAAAATAATCCATATCATATAGATAGTTTAGCTTATAGAGGTTATGAGGACCCTAGTGAAATAATAAATATTATAGATACTTATATAGATAGACAAAAAATGTATGAATCGGAATTAAAGAGTAAAATTGATGATTTATATAATTCAATTGGTTGGGTATACCCTTCTAAACAGCAACAATTAAGTATTAAGTTTTTTGATTAATAAATGGAGAATATATGAAAATTAGTAAAAGTAAAATGTTAGATTTTATCAATTGTTATAATTTAAATAATTTGTTTGAATCTGTTAAATGGGATTATAATAATTTAAATAAAAAATTATCAGTAACATTTAAATCGCCTGATAAATCATCATTAGGAATAGTATTATTAAAAGATATAGATTTAGATACGAATGATTTTAGTATTGGGGTATATGATACAACAAAATTAAAAGATTTATTAAATGTATTTAAAGATGATGAAATTAATATTGACTTTTTAATGCAAAATAATTCTTATACAAAAATAAATTTATACGATGATAAAGATATCTTTAATGTTAAATATAATTTAGCAGATTTAACTATTATTCCTGCAGGCGGGGCAATTAAACAAAAACCAAATTACGATTTAGTTACAGAATGTGATTTTTCAACTGATTTTTTAAATGCTCATAAAGCAATTAAATCTCAAAATTTTATGATAAATTCAACTAAGTCGACTATCAAGTTTATAATGTTTGAAGATTCTGACCCAACTTCTAATTTTAAAGGTAATCAGATTGATATAACATGTAAATTATTAGATACCGATGAAAATAATAATTTATTAAAAGATTTATATTTTGACACTAGCATTTTTAAATCAATATTATTAGCAAATAATTTTAAAAATGCAAAATGTACATTAAGTATTTCTAATGATGGTATATTAAAATTGGAATTTTCATCTGATGATTTTAATAATGTATATTATTTATTAGTTAAAAGTTTAGGAAACTAATTATGAAAGAACATTATTTATATGTAGAAAAATATCGCCCGTCAAAATTGGAAGATTTAGTTGGTAATTCAGATATTAAAGATACATTACAAGAATTTATAAATTCTAATAACATACCACATTTATTATTCGCCGGTAGTCCAGGTATTGGTAAAACCACAGTCGCGAAAATCTTAGTTAATTCTTTAGATTGTGATTGGATGTATATAAATGCATCAGATGAAAATAATATTGATACTGTTAGAAATAAAATTAAAAATTTTGCTAGCACAATTTCATTTAAAGGTCTTAAAGTAATTATTTATGACGAAGCAGATTTTTTAAGTATGAGTTCTATGAGTGCACTTCGTTCAATATTAGAACAATATTCATTAAATACTAGATTTATATTTACATGTAATTATGCTTCCAAAATTATAGACCCGATTTTATCTAGACTACAAGTATTTGAATTAGAATCTATGTCTAAACTTGATATTGCTAAACGATGCAAATATATACTAGATACCGAAAATATAAAATTTCAGCCAAAAGATTTAAAAACTATTATTGATTTATATTATCCAGATATTAGAAAAATTATAAATGAATTACAAAAAAATTCTACAAGTGGAGAATTACAATTAATTGAAAAATCATTATTGACTGATTATAAATATGATATATTAAAAGTATTACAAAATAAACAATTAACAGCTAAAGATAAATTTGAAAAAATTAGAATTATAATTTATAATAATAGTATTAAAGATTTTAGTGCGTTATATACATTATTATACTCATCAATTGAAACTTTTCATGATGATTATGCACATTGTATTATAACTATTCAAACACATCAATACCAGGATAGTTTTTCTGTTGATAAAGAAATTTGTTTTATGTCATGTATTGTTACATTATTAAATGAAGGTTAATATGCCATTTTATGATTATAAATGCGATAACTGTAATCATATTGAATATGATGTACGACAAAATATAAATTCAGATATTATTAAATGTCCAATATGTAATCATGATATGAAACGTTTAATAAAAGGAACATCATTTGTATTAAAAGGTGGTGGATGGTTTAAAGACGGTTATACAACAAAATCAAATAATAAAAACGGAGATTAAAATGAAAATTCATGAATTAAATTCAACGCCGAATAAACAAGTGGCCGATGTAGATGTATTAAGTTTACCAGATGTAATGTGTGATAAGTGTGGTCATACTGCATTTTATCCAGCATTCTTAATGAAAAAAGTTAGTGCAATATTAAGTGAATCTGGAAAACCTGGATATAATCCAATACAAGTATTTGCATGTGCAAAATGTGGTCATGTTAATGATGAATTTAATCCAATTGCTAAAAAAATACAAGGTTTAAATTAAAATGGCAAAGACTATATTTGACCACTTAAAATCATTAACAATTAATAAATCTATAACTTGGGAATCATTAACCGAAGAAGATAAAAAATCTTTTTCGGTATTTATGATAAATAGATATTTATCAATGAATATGAAATTAATATCTGATATTAATGTATTACAATTTCATAGTCATAATTTAGAATCTAAGTACGTATATAAATTATATCAATGGTTATTACCAAAAAAGAATTTATTTTTTAAGTATATAAAAGGTGATAGAGCTAAAGAATATAATGAAAATGTAGTTGAATACTTAGTTAAATATTATGAATGTTCTAAATCAGAAGCTATAGAATATTATTTTATATTAACAACTGAACAAATTACATCTATATTAAAAATGTATGGTTTAGATGATAAGGTAATTAAGAAATGGAGTAAAAAATGAAATATGACATAGTATATGAAACTGATGAATTTATTAATATAATTAATGATTTATATCAACATGTTAAATACACAAATATATATAAAGATTCTAAAGGGGCATTTAGATATGATGCATATATTTTTAAGTATCCAGATGGAGAATTAAGAAGTAATAGACATTGTGCAAAACGTATAACATTTCCGTATGAAATGGTGCCAACTGAAATAGTAGAAGTAGATTCACAAAAATATAAATTAATTATGGAGAATAAATTATAATGAAATATTTTTTATCAAGAAATGTTAAAGAACCTGCTCGTGGCACTGATAAAAGTGCAGGTATTGATTTTTTTGTACCAGCATTTAATAATGATAATTTTATAATAGACTTAGAAGAAAAGAATAAAAATATATGTATCATGAATGATAAAATTTTATTAAAACCTGGTGAACGTGTTTTAATACCAAGCGGTGTTTATGTTAAAATTCCGGAAGATTATTGTTTAATAGCATTTAATAAAAGTGGTGTCGCTAGTAAAAAGGGATTGGATGTTCTAAGTTGTTTAGTGGACGCTGATTACATGGGAGAAATTCATTTAAGTTTAGTAAATACATCAGATGAAAATGTATATATTTATGAAAATGAAAAAATAATACAATTTGTTTTAGTTCCAACTATTTATAATACACCAATTAAAGTAGAATCTAAAGATGAGTTATACAAAAATTTAAAATCTAATCGTGGAGAAGGTGGATTTGGAAGCACTGGAAATTAATAAAAATAATTCAGTAGTAATAGGACTGTGTAAATATGAATATCTTAATATCATATTAAATTATTATCCAAAAGATATTAAAGAAAATTTTAATTTATATTTAATAGTAGATACTGATAAATTAGATATAGATAAAGTTAAATCTATTATAAGTGAATATAATATAAATGTATTTAATAATGCTATTTTAATTAAACGAAAAGATATATTAGATTATTATATAAAATTATTTAATTTAGATGATGATGCTATAAATTTTTTATATAATTATGGACCATCATTTAAAGTACCATTATATGATTATATAAATAAATTTTATTCATTAGAAAATTTATTAGTATTAGATGATGACATATTTATTTTTGGAGACTTAAATAGTTTATTTATTAATGAAACATATATGTATCATACATTCAAATTTGATTTTTTAGATAAATTAAAACCGACTAAAAGATCTTATGAAATAATAAATGAATATAATAAAATATTTAATACAGATTTTACACTTGAGTCTATCAATACATTAACTTTAAATTCTGGCACAGTTTTATTAAAATCAAATCCTAACATTTTAGATAATTTTTTAAAATTTGCTACAAATAAATATATTCAAAATTTATCAAAAGAATTAAATAGTCAAAATAAACGTTATTATTTTGAACAAAGATTTTTTCATTTTTATATTCATACTCTAAATAATAAATATGCATTTTTTGATAAATGTATAATGTTATTTAATAAAGTTAAAGTTGGTTCTAAAAACTTCGGAATTAGAAAAATGCCAATTGTATTTCATTATGCAGTTGGAAAACAGAAAAATGCATTTTTAAAAAATATGTTAACTGCATTAGAATGGAAATATGGAAAATATATTCCTAAATATGAATTAATAAATAAAATATAGGTTATTATTATGGATAATAAAAAATTTACTGTAGCTTATTTTATTATAGGCTCAGCTTTAAAATTAAATAAAAATAAAATATTACGTTCAGACGGGTCTTCTGAATATTATTCTTTATTAAAATTATTATTAAAAAATAAAAATGTTGGTAAAATATTATTATTATCAAAAAGTGATTATGGTAGATTAACAGAATCACAAAGAAAGGAATTAGACCCAGAACATAAAATATTTGACCCATATAGTGAATTTAATGAAATTAAAAGTAGAAAAAAATATAAAAATGTAGAAGACCAGCCTAAATATTATCAAACATTTACCAACGTATTATTAGAAAATAATATTAAAGCAGATTTTGGATTAGGATTTATTTCACAAGGAATAGGAACAACGACTACATTACCAGGAATGTCAACAACTATACGTTGGAAAGATAGATTAGCAAAATGTTTAGATATGACATTATTTTATGCATCAGATATTGTCTATTATTTAGATATTACTAATATGCCATGGTGGTTATTAGCTACTGACCCACGATATATTAAACCTAAATTAACTTATAGAGATGTTACAAATTTACCAATTGAAATTTTAGGTCAACAAGATTTTGATATAGATTGGTGGACTGTTAATAAATTAGATGTTAATGCTAGACCTGAAAATGGAGACTATAGTTTTAAGAAAGTTAAAAGTAAATATAAAGGTATTGAAAAGATGAATTTAATAAATCAGCCAATATACTCTCCAAAGATTGAAAGACCTTATAAATTTACAATAGTTTCTATGCAAGTAGATGGAAACACAAACCCAGCTAGAAATTTACGATTTGCTGAATTAAAAAAATATATAGTTGATTTAGATTCTAATAATAGTAGTAGAATATTTGGTAAATGGGACCAAGAAATGGTAAAAGATTATCCACAGTTTAAAGGTTATATTGCGACTGAAGATTTGGATAATATTTTTAAAGAGACTAGATATACTTTAGTAATGCCAACTGCTGCTGGTTGGGTAACATCTAAATACGCGGAAATGTTGCAACTTGGAGTGCTACCATTTTTACATCCATTGTATGATACGCAATATCATATAGTACCAAAAGATCATCCTATAAGAATTAATTCTCCTGAAGATTTTTATAATAAGATGGAATATTATGATGCTCATGAAGATGAAAGAATAGAATTAATATTAGAATTACAAGACTTATTAATTAAAGATGCATGCACTGGTAAATTTTTATTAGATGTTTTTAATAATAGTTTAGATGAAGTTAATTTAAATTTTAATTTTGATATATCTGAAAATTCATTATATGAATCTAAACAATATACCGAAAACATTAGAAAAGAGTGCTTTATTTATTAAAAACATGGAGATATAAATATGGAAGGTTCAGTTGCAACATTAGCATACCGCGAGTATCAAAAAAAATATGAAAACGTATTTATAGTAACTACGACTATAAATAGTCCAACTACTGCATTACTAAAGTATTATAATTTAATAAAGAAATATAATAAACAAGATGAATTATTATCATATGATGATAATAATAACATGATTTTATTAAAACGAAATTGGAAATTAATAGTAGTTGGTGATACAAGTACACCGCATGATGAGTATATAAAATTAGAAAATGAAAATGAAGGATTAATATATCTTAGCCCAGATTTACAACTTAAATTATACCCAGAATTATGCGAAGTTATTCCTTGGAAATGTATACAGCGTAGAAGCATTGGATTTTTACATGCATATAAATGTAGTGCTGATATTGTAGCTACGGTTGATGATGATAATATACCGTATGATAATTGGGGAAAAGACATTAAAGTTAATAGAAAAGTTAGTATTGATAATTATACATGTATGACGTCAAAATATTTTGACCCTTTATCTGTTACAAATAATAGTGGATTATGGCATCGTGGATATCCACACGAATTAATACATAAAAGAAATAATGTTATGTATGAAGGTAAGAGAGAGGTTGATTGTTTAATACAAGCTAATCTTTGGGACGGTGACCCAGATGTAGACTCAATTGCTAGAATGATATATAAACCAATCGTTAAATTTGATATGTATAATTATTATGGAAGTAAACAGATGTCTCCGTTTAATTCACAAAATACATTTGTATCTAAAAAAGTATTACCATTTTATGGTATGATACCAATGGTTGGAAGAATGGATGATATATGGGCTAGTTATATTGTACAAAAAGTTTTTCCTAATAGTGTTATTTATGGACCTGCTACAGTATATCAAGAACGAAATCAACAAAGCGTAACAAAGAATTTGAAAGATGAGTTATTAGGATATGATACAACATTAGCATTTTTAACTGAATTGGAAACGACTAATAATATTTTTAAGTTCGATTTAAAAACAGTAGATGCGTATGTTAATAGATTTTTAAAAGTATATTTTGAACAATTTAAATAGGAGTATTAATGAAACAAGTTGAATATGATAAATTTGCATTGGTATTAGGAGGCGGTGGATTCATTGGTGGTCATTTAGCTAAAAGATTAAAAGAGCGTGGGTATTGGGTTAGAATAGTAGACATAAAACCTTCACATGAATTTTTTAATGAGGATGAAATATGTAACGAATATATATGCGGAGATTTACGAAATATAAATGTTGTTAGTAATGTTATGTTTGGACCTCGTCAACATTCTAATAATGATGCAGCTGATTCATTTGATGAAGTATATCAATTAGCAGCAGATATGGGAGGTGCTGGTTATGTTTTTACTAAACAGCATGATGCAGATATTATGCATAACTCAGCATTAATAAATTTAAATGTTGCATATGAAGCAACTAAAAAACATGTTAAAAAATTATTTTATTCTTCATCAGCTTGCATATATCCAGAACGTAATCAATTGGACCCAGATAATCCAAACTGTGCAGAAGATTCGGCATATCCAGCTGCACCTGATAGTGAATATGGTTGGGAAAAATTATTTAGCGAAAGATTATATTTATCATTTAAACGAAATTATGGATTAAATGTTCGTATAGCTAGATTTCATAATATATTTGGTCCATATGGCACTTGGGATGGTGGAAAAGAAAAAGCTCCAGCTGCAATGTTAAGAAAAGCATTAACAACTCCACCAGGTGAAACATTTGAAGTTTGGGGAGATGGAAAACAGACACGTTCATTTTTATATATTGATGAATGCATAGACGGTATATTTAAATTAATGAACCAAGATGAATTTATCGGTCCCGTTAATATCGGTTCTGATGAAATGATTTCTATTGCAGAATTAGCAAGTATGGCAATAACTATTGCTATTGATAATGTATTACCAAATGGAGTTGGTCCATATTTTAGATTAATTAACGGTGAAGAATTTTATAAAAAATATGGATATGAATGTCCAGTTGGTGTAAGAGGGAGAAACTCAGATAATACATTAATAAAACAAAAATTAAATTGGGCACCTTCACAGCCATTGCAAGTTGGTATGATTAAAACTGCAAAGTGGATTTGGGAAGTCTGGAATAAACAACATGGTAATAAATAATATGAAATATGCAAATATAATTCCATTAATTGGTGGTATGACATTAGGAAATATTAAAGCAACTAATAATAAACCTGAATTTATTGTTAGTTTTAAAGATGTATTTCGTGATAATGATAATCATATAGTTACATATTTAAATGATGTTCCATATTATGATGTTTCTGAATTTAATTTATATAATGAATATTATGAAAAGTTGGACTTTGTGTCGACCGTATGCCCTTGTGCTGGAATATCAATGATGAACGTTGCAAAAAATTCATCTGCTAGCAGAAGTGGTTATGCAAAACAAAATAATTGGATGTATGAAACTGCAGAATGGGTCTTAGATAAATTAAGACCTAAAGTATTTTGGGGTGAAAATGCTCCAACGTTGGTATCAAAAATTGGAGAGCCCGTTCGTAATAAATTGCTCGAGATAGCAAATAAATATAATTACTCATTTAGTTTATATAAAACAAATACATTATTACATGGTATACCACAGAATAGAGCTCGAACATTTTATTTCTTTTGGAGAGATTCTAAAGTTCCTGTATTAAATTGGTATAAAAAACCACATGAAGATATTTTAACTTATATAAATAAAATACCGAGCGACGCGTCGTTACAAGATGTTTATTTTGCTAATAGAGGAAATCCTTCTGATTTTATGTTTCATAAATTTATAATGACAAACTAAATACAACCGATGAAGAATTTAGAAAAACTTATAAAGGTACATTGTGGGAATTTATTAAAAGAAATAAAATAACAATAGAAGAAGTTATAAATTGGGTAGAAAAAAACTATCCAAATACATCAGAAATGCGTTACTTAAATTATATAAAATCAAAATTAGATTCAAACATGGGTGTTTGGGATAGTACTCCATATTATAGCAAAACATATGTAAATGCAGTTATATCTAGAGGAATGTATATGACAGTGCATCCAACTTTAGATAGATTTATGAACATTAGAGAATATATGCATTTAATGGGATTACCACATGATTTTGAATTAAATTTTATTAAATCTAAAAATTATAATCATATTGCTCAAAATGTCCCGGTTAATACTGCCGCTGATATAACAACTGAAGTTATTAAATATATAAATGATGAGTTATCTATATCTACATATAGTTATTTAGTTCAAGATAATAATTTTGAAAATATAAAAGATTTTAGAATTTAGATTAGTTATTAAATTAAATTTTCTATTTACAAATATGATAAAATATATTATATTTGTATTAGAAAATTTAATTATTTTATGGAGAAAATAATATGAGACAATTAGCAACTATTAGAAAAATTTCAAATATAACTAAAATTGATGGAGCCGATTTTATAGAATTAGCTACTATTGATAACTGGAATGTTATAATAGAAAAGAATAAATACCAAGTTAATGATAAAATTATATATTGTGAAATTGATAGTTTTTTACCTATTAAACCCCAATATGAGTTTTTAAGAAAATCTTCATATAAAAAATTATATGACGGTTCAGAAGGATTTAGAATTAAAACTATGAAAATGAAAGGAGTGTATTCTCAAGGATTAGTTTTATCTTTAGACGTTTTGCCGCTTAATGAATATAATGAATACGATGATGTTACAGATTTACTTAATATAAAATTATATGAAGAGCCAGTCAAAATGAACGGTAATGTTAGAATGGGTACGTTTCCACAATTTTTATATAAAACTGATGAACCTCGTATTCAAAATTTGAATATTAATGAATTAGTAAATTTACATACCGATTTAGAAGTAACAGAAAAATTAGATGGTACTAGTGCTACATATTATAATTATAATAATGAAATTGGAATTTGTAGTAGAAATAATAAAATAGAAATTGATGATGCATCTGATGATGTTTATAATTATATATTTAAAAAATATGATTTAGCTAATGTATTAAATTTCTTTATTGAAGATTATGCAATACAGGGAGAAATTATTGGACCTGGTATTCAGAATAATAATTATAAATTAAAAGAACCAGAATTTTATATTTTTAATATATTTGACATTAATAAACAACGTTATTTATTATATAATGAAATTTCTACATTAGTTAATAATGCAAATGAATTAAGATATAAATTCAATGATAATTGGTGTGAACTAAAACAAGTACCATATCATACGACTGTTAATACGGCTGAATTACTTACAATTAATGATTATTTTAATTTAATTCCAGAAAAATCAATCCTAAATAAAAATTCAGACATTGAAGGTATTGTATTAAGAAGTGCTATGCGACATAATGTTAGAGGCATTAGATTTAATAACTTTATATCTTTTAAAGTTATAAGTAATAAATTTTTATTAAAACATGAAAATAATTAAAATTGGAGAGTAAATGAAACGTATAGCAATAATAATGTTAATAAGTTTAACATCTTGTATTAGTATTAGTGCACAAGTTACTAAAGATGACGTAAAAGAAATATTAGATTTATATGGAAAATATATTCGTACGGACATGTGCGAATTAGAATATGAAAAAGTTTATGAGATGTACATCTCGCAAGAGATGTATGAAATGAATACTTTATATAAAGGTTTTGCGTGGTCGACCGTCTCTGGTATATCACTGGGTGCTTATGAAAGCTATTTATTTAATTATAAACATTCGGAGTGGTTGCCAAAACCTTTAGAAGATTGGTATAATTATAGACCACAAACTGATGCCGTATTTGGCAAATCATTAACGTGGCATAAAATATTTAGAGCGGTCGATTATAGTGCAGATAGAGCTGCATTTAATAATTTGAAACGATTTTACGGAGTTAAGTCGTTTTGGAGTTGGAATCAATTAGCAGCATATTTAACACATTTTACTATTAAAAATACCGCTGCCACGATGGTGCGTGATAAGTTTAAGTATAATGAAATGTTCCATAGTTTTGATGTAGATTTAATATTTGACTTTTCCACGATTATACATTAGAAATTATTTTAATATTTATTATAAAGGTTATTAATGATTGTCATATTTGAAGGTCCCGATAGAGTTGGAAAAAGTACACAAGTTGAATTATTAAAAACACAACTTACTAAAATTAATCATTTATCTACGCATGTGTTGCACTATTCATATTTTAAAAATTTAGATAAAAAATATCAAAAAACATTCTCTATACAATTGTATAGAGATATGTTTAATTTAATTGATTATAATCATTGTAATTTTATATTAGATAGGTCTCATATTGGAGAAATGGTGTATGCTCCTTTATATAGACATTATAGCGGAGATTATGTTTTAGATTTAGAATTAGAATATAAATATTTAATTAGAAAAGTTAATTTAATTACATTAATTAATAGTGATATAAATATTCTTAAAGATAAAAATGATAATAATTCATTATCTAATAATGATTTAATTAAAATTAAAGATGAAACGCAATCATTTATAAATGCAACTAATAAATCAAATATATATAATAAAATTATTATAGATGTAAATAATTTGGATGTTGATGCTGTATATTATAAAATATTAGAATTTTTATTTAATAGAGAGACTATGAAATGTTAGAACATAATGAAATTAAATTAATTCCGGTTATATTAAAATTTATAAATGATATTAATAATAAAAATTTTATAAAAGATAAAAGTGGTGTAAACATAGTTGAATTAATAAATGCATCTATTAGATTATCTCCAAAATTTCCAATTATTAATTTTGAAGGTATAAGAAAAACTCCAGAAAAATATGCACAAAAAGAATTAGAATGGTATAAGTCTCAAGATTTATCTGTTAATATGATTGGTCAACATGCAAGTATATGGAACAATATAGCTAGTAAAGATAAAAAAGTTAATTCAAATTATGGATATTTAATATGGTCATCTGAAAATTATAATCAATATGAAAATACTATTGCTGAATTAATATATAATCCTGCATCTCGCCGCGCTATTATGATTTATAATAGACCATCTATATGGAATGATTGGAATGAAAATGGTATGAATGATTTTATATGTACTATGTCATCTCATTTTTTTATTAGAAATAATAAATTAGTTAATATTGTAACTATGAGATCTAATGATTTTATATATGGATTTTTTAATGATTTTTATTGGCATTGTTATATATATGAACAAGTATTTGATAGATTAAAAATGACATATGAAAATTTAGAATGGGATGAAATTTATTGGAATGTTAATAGTATGCATGTATACGAAAATCATTTTGAAATGATATTAAAAATTGGTAAATTAATTAATGAATGGGAAATAAGTAGTAGGAAAGAACGACGTGATAAAAATACAAGAAGACAATTAACTAATATAGGAGTACTTAAATAATGTCATTATTAACATCAAGTACTTTAGAATTTATTGAACGTGATAAGATACGTCAATCAATTGATAAATATTTAAATAGTATAAATGAAGAAAAGCAACATCGTAAAGATATTATTTATATGAACATTGCTAATGAAATTTCAAAACTTTCACATGCTAAGCGTAAACAAGTCGGAGCAATTTTAGTTAAGAATGATTGTATTATAGGCGAAGGATATAATGGAACTCCTCACGGATTTGATAATACATGTGAAACTTTAAATGATGAAAATGAATTAGTAACTAAACCTGAAGTATTGCATGCAGAATCAAATGTAATATCTAAATTAGCTAGGAGTACTAATTCGTCCGATGGTTCAACATTATATGTTACATTATCACCGTGCTTTGAATGTTCTAAATTAATAATACAATCTGGCATTATTAGATTAGTATTTTTAGAAGAATATAGAGATGTTTCTGGATTAATATTATTAAATAAATATGGAATTAAAATTAAACATTTAGGAAAATAATGCACTCAATTAGTTTTTCACAATATTCTACTTTTAAAGATTGTCAACATAAGTGGGAATTAGTATATGGGTTAGGCATTAGGGAATATTTACCTGGCATAGATAGTATATTAGGAACTGCTTTACACGAAACTTTACAATATTATTTAGATGTTTTATATAATAATTCTAATGATGATGCAGCAGACGCGTTAGATTTGTCAAAAATATTATATAATAATATGACAAAAATAATAAATGAAATTAAAGAACAACATAACATCGAACCTACTAGTTTTTTAACTAAAGATATTTTATATGAATATTATTATGATGGAGTAGAAATATTAAAATATTTTTTAGAAAATAGACAAAAATATTTTCAAACGCGGTCTTATAAGTTATTAGGATGTGAAATTAAATTAGAATATCCAATTAGAGAAAATTTAAATTTTATAGGTTATATAGATGTTTGTGTTATTAATGAAAAGACGAATGATGTATATTTATACGATTTTAAAAAATCATATAGAGGATGGAAAGATAATACTAAAAACAGTAAAATAAAGCGCGCACAACTTCAATTATATAAATTATTTTATTCACGAGTATATAATGTACCATTAGAAAAAATTCATATTGAATATATTATATTAAAACAAAAAATATATGAAGGGAGTGAATGGAAACCAAGTCGCATACAACGCTATGAACCACCTAATTCTAAAAAAACAATTTTAGATACTGAAAAAGATTTTATTGAATTTATAAATTATTGTTATACCGAAGAAGGTAATATTAATATTAATAATATTTATATAAAACAACCATCGGTAAAAAATTGTAAGTATTGTCCATTTAAAAATAATACAGAATTATGTGATAAGAAAAATTCGAGAGTTTAATGATAACAGTTAGATTAAAATTAGATATATTAGAAGAATCTCTTTCAGGTGGCAATGAAGAATTTATTATGTTCTTTTTAGAAAATTATATAGCTAATTATAAAAATGAAATAAAAATTATATTATTTGGTAATATAGATTTAACTAATAAAATAAATAATTTAATTTTATTATTTAAAAAATATAATGTAGATTATGATATAGCTACATATACAAATAATAAAATTACAATAGATGTTTTAGAAGATATTGACGATTATATTTTTAACGGAAGATTTAAAATTTATTATGAACATAACCAAAATTCATATATAAATGCACTTGTTAATTTAGCTAGTATTACCGATGCTATTATTAATAATAAAATTAATACACAGAAAAAATCAAATAAAGAATCAATTATAGAAGAAATTAAATTAAATAAAATAGCACAAAAACGAGCATTACACTCCTAATTAGATAATTAAAGTTTATTTATTTTAAAAGGTTATATATGAATGAATCAAAGAAAACAATATTATTATTAAGCGATGATATTCGTGCTTGGTCAGGTGTAGGAACGGTATCTAAAAAAATAGTAGAAAAAACATTGTCCAATTTTAATTGGGTTCAAATTGGTGGAATGTTACAAGTACCATCTGAAATGGAAAGGTATGACTTATCAGAAGAATATGCAGAAAAAACTGGTATACAAGATGCATCTGTGATTGTGTATTCATCGTCTGGGTATGGTGATTATCATAAATTAATGTATGTATTAAATAATCATAAGATTGATGCGATATTACATTTTACTGACCCTAGATATTGGGAATGGTTATATAATATAGAATATGAATTAAGAGTACTAAAACATATTCCGATTGTATATTATCATGTATGGGATAATTATCCTGCACCAAAATACAATATTCCATTTTATAAATGTTCAGATTTAATATTAACTATATCAAAACAAACGCACGCAATTGTTAAAGAATTAATTCCGGACTGTATCGATTTAGATATAAATAAGAAATATGAATATGATAAATTACACATTAAATATGTACCACATGGAATAGATAAAACTACATTTAAACCTTTATCATTAACAGAACCTGGTAATATTTATAATGCTGAATTAAACACTACCGAATATGATGAAATGTTAAAATTAAAAGATAGAATTTTTAATGGAAAAGAATATAAATATGTAATACTATTTAATAATCGAAATATATCTAGAAAGCTATCAGAAGATTTAATATTAGCATATAATAATTATTGTAATACATTAAGTAAAGAAGATGCTGATAAAACTTTATTAATAATGCATACTAATCCAATTGACCAATATGGCAGTAATTTATTTACAGTTGTTAATGATATATGTAATTATCCGGTTTATTTTTCTACTCAAAAATTAGATGTAAGAAGTTTAAATATGTTATATAATATTGTTACCGTAACGATAAATGTTTCTAATGCTGAAGGATTTGGTTTATCAACTGCCGAAAGTTTAATGGCAGGTACTCCAATTATAGTAAATGTTACGGGTGGCTTACAAGACCAATGCGGATTTACTCATGATGATGGTACTATGATAGAAAATTATACAACGAATCATGATAAAAGATATGGAATGGTACATGGCGATTGGGCTCATGTTATATTTCCACATCAAACATTAAATGGGTCTATCACGACTCCATATATATATGATGATTATGTATCAATTAATCAGATACAAAATGCTCTCGCAGAATTTGCTAATATTAATGACATATATAATACATCTGAAATAGCTAAAGAAAGAGGAAAACGCGGGAGAGAATATTTAATTAATAATAAATTTGAAGCAACTGATATGGCAAATGAATTTATTAATAATTTAAATTTTATTATAGAAAATTTCTTTCCACGTAAAAAAATTAGATTAACAAAAGTTTAATGGAGATTTATAAAATGATAAAAAGAAGTTTATTATTTATTGGCCCTGTAAATTCTAGAAGTGGGTATGGTGACCATGCGAGAGATTTATTAGATTCTTTAATCGAGACAGATAATTTTGTTATAAAAGTCATTCCTATTAATTGGGGAATGACTCCTAATACATATAATAAATATACACATTTATTACATAATCCAAATGAACCTATGATGTTTGATTTATCAATGCAAGTTACAGTACCCAATGAATTTAGAAAAATTACTAAATTTGACATTGGTGTTACTGCTGGTATTGAAACTAACATTGCTGCATTTGAATGGATTGAGGGCCTTAATAGAGTTGATTTAATAATAGTTCCATCGCAGCATTCAGCTGATGTTTTTAATAAAACTGTTTATATTAATAAAGAATCAAATGAAAATTATAAACTAAATAAACCAATGGAAATATTATTTGAAGGAGTTAAGCCACATGTAAAATCTGCTCCTTGTAAAAGTATCATAGTGAATGAAACATTAAATTCTATACCAGAAAATTATTTATTTTTATTTACTGGTCATTGGTTACAGGGTGAAATAGGCGAAGATAGAAAAAATGTAGGATTAATGATTAAATTATTTTTAGAAGCATTTGCGAATGAATCTAATTCAGAAAGACCTGCTTTAATATTAAAAACTGGAGTTAATTTTTCTGAAGTCGAAATTGATAAATTAAAAAATAGAATAGAAAGTATAAAATATAATATTAAACAACATAATTCATTTATTAAAGATCTACCTAACGTATACATATTATCAGCTGATTTAACCGACGATGAAATGGTAGATTTATACAATCATAAAAAAATAAAAACGATGATTTCATTTACAAAGGGAGAAGGATTTGGGCGACCTCTATTAGAATTCTCTTGTGTTAATAAACCAATAATTGCTAGTAATTGGTCTGGGCATTTAGATTTTTTAAATAAAAACTATTCAATGTTAATCGATGGTGAATTAAAAAATGTTGACCAAAGCGCAGTTTGGAAAGGCGTAATTATACCAGAATCTAGTTGGTTTAATATTAATCAATTAGTAGCAACAAATTCATTGCGCGCAATTGTTAAATCTAAAGTATATAATGAATTTAAAAATAAAGCATTACAGTTAGGCGCAATAAATAGAAATAAATTTTCAATTGAAAATATGAAAATACAATTATTAGATTTAATAAATAAATATGTACCACAGAAAAAAGAAATTAAATTACCAAAATTAAATACCATTAAAATAGAAGAGGTTAAGTAATGACTAAAGTATTTTATGTAAATAAAAGTAATAACAAACGTTATGCTTTAAAAGATACAAGCCAAATTGTAGAATTAGTAAATGAATTACGAAATGTTAATAGATTATATACATTAATCGATGTTAACACGGCTGAAGAATTAATCATATCTGAAGAAGAAATTAGAACTAAATTTGTTAAACAAAATATTATATTAGGATAGGAGAAGTAATGAATATTAATAAATGTTCTGTATGCGGTAGTAATGAATTAGAATATGAAGATACTTCTACTATGCTATGCAAAAAATGTGGTTATTATACAAATGAAAATTTTACATTAGAAAATTCAGAATCATTGATAAAATCATTCCCAGAATTTATTTTTAATTTACAACATTATGATGAAGACTTAAATTTATATTGGTTACCTACAATAATTACATTAAAAGATTATTCGTTAATACCAATTGATAATAAAGAAAATCCGGAAGATTTTTGGATATTAGTTAAAGTTAATGAAAACAAAGAAATTGTGGAAACTGTTGCTACGGGTGAAAAAACTGAATATTCTGAAATGATTAATTATTTATCAACATTATTAGAAGATTAAATATGACATCTTATATTACACAATATAAAAAAACATTGATAGAAGGGTACACTAATATAACATATAATAAAGTTAAAGTTGGAGATGTTATTAAAGTTACATATCCTAAATCAGAAAATAATACAGACCCACATTTAATTGTATTAAATAAAAAGTATAATGATAATTTGCATGCATTGGTATTAGATTATTTAGCTCCCATAGAATTAAAATATTTAAAACAGTGGACAATTAATGAATATAATGAATATGCAGTCAAAGATATGATAAATGAAAATATAGATGTTACAGCTGCTTTAAATACTTTAACATTAAGTGTGGGTGACCCTAAAACTTTTTATGAAACGCGATTAAAGAATTTTTTAAAAACAAAAGTAGCATCAAATCCATATAGAACATATTACATTAAAGGTTTATTTAATTATAAGTTAGTTAATTTCAATTGGAATAAAGTATGATACAAAATATAAATTATGAAGGTAATATATATTCATTACATTATCATGATGATTTAATAAATTCATTAGTTAGTAAATATAATAATTTTTTTGAATATTGGGTTCTAGAAGAAGTTAGAAATAAAATAAAATCATATGATTTTACAATCGATATAGGTGCTAATGTAGGGAACCATTCATTTTATTTTAAAAACATTTGCAATGCAAAGCGATTAATTGCATTTGAACCACTACTTGATAACTTAGATTTATTAAAACTAAATTGTAATAATATAGAAATTCAACCATATGCAATTTCAAATATTAATTCTATTGGAAACTTGATGGTACCTGATTTACTTAATAATTCAGGTATTGCTAGAATTTCAAATTCCGGGAATAGAGTTGAATTAAAAACATTAGACTTTTTTAATTTTAAAAATGTAACATTTATTAAAATAGATGTCGAAGGTCATGAATTACAAGTTTTAGAAGGTGCAACTAAAACAATAAATAAATATAAACCACAATTATTAATTGAAATTCATAATGGCATTAATATAGTAGACATTTTAAAATATTTACCAAATTATAAATATGAAAAAATTAGTTATGAATCTCATTATTTATTTACTTACGCGGAGCAATTATGAATTTATTAATAGGTGCAATAAGTGGAAATTATAATTCAACTGATATATATGCGTGGGTAAATAGTTCTAAAAATTTTAATAATGTAAAAAGAGTATTAGTATTATATAATAAATGTTCAAATGAACTTATAAATTTTTTAAATAATAATAATGTTGAAATTATACAACCTACATTTGATTTTTGGGGAAACGATAAATTGGACTTTAATTATGATACTGCAAAATGTAATACAAGCATATCATATGAATTAATTCACAATATTAGATTTCTTCATATATATCATTATTTACTTAATAATGAGTTTGAAAAGGTATTTATTACTGATGTTAAAGATTTATATTTTAATTTTTCTCCATTTGATTATATACCAAATAATAAAATAATTGCAACATCTGAAAGAATTAAATATATTGACCATCAATGGAATTTAGAACATTTACATACAAATTTAGGATATGCGGGCTATTTTTTATTAAAGAATGAATTTGTTTATAATGTAGGTGCATTCGGTGGAGATTATAATATAGTAAAAAATATATGTTTAGATATATATTTATTATCCGTTGGAAAGCCTAAAGTTGCTGACCAAACATCTTTCAATTATTTAATTCATACTAAATATGAAACAGAATATTCAGAATTTCTTGCTATTCATTTGCACGTAGTTAATGAGGGCCATGTAAAATTTGATTTAAATGATTTATCAAAATACAGCATTGTACATCAATATGACAGAATAAGAGGACTTAAATATGAACGATAAATATTCTATAATAATTCCATATAGAAATAGAAAAGAACATTTGGAAGTTTTATTACCAGCATTATATGAAAAGTTTAAGAATGTTGATTATGAAATAATTATATCAGAACAAGATGATAATGATAATTTTAATATTTCGGCAGTACAAAATATAGCAGTTAATTATGCAACTGGGAATATATATGTATTTCACCAAGTAGATTATGTTCCATCTGAAGATGTATCATATGATATTGATGACCAACCAATTTTACCTGCTAGAATAGGAATATTTTTAGATGCTAATTTAAATTTGAGAGATCTTAATGATATTCCAGGCGGATATAGAAACTGGCAAAATGAAATAGATTCAAATTTTTATGGTGGCGTTATTATATTAAGAAAAGAACATTTTGAAATTATTAATGGATTTAATCCCTTGTATAAAGGATGGGGAAATGAAGATGAAGATTTACGAGAAAGATTAAAATGGGCTGGATTTAAACCCATAAGAAATGCAGTTGGTACATTTTATTGTTTATATCATGAAGATAATGGAAATATGGATAATAAAAATAAGGATGATGTTTCTGATTTTATAAATGGGCGCAATATATTACAAAATGCACATGCATACAAAAATATAGGTTATAAAAATATTTCTGGTGATGTACGTATAGTTAATACTAAACTTGAAAATGTGAAATGGATTAAAAGTACTAATTATAAGGTTAACATATGAAACGCATACTAATTAAATGTGTAGGATTTATAGGTGATCATTTATTTGCAACATCAATAGCAAAAAAACTTTACATGCAATATGATGGAAATGCTATGATTGATTATGTATTACTACTGCCACAACCATATGAATTAATTAAATTAAATCCATATATAAATGCAGTATTTTTACAAAGTATTGATGAAAGATTATATGATAAAGTTTTTCAGCTGGCGCCAATAAATCGTTCACTTACTCCTATTGAACAATTTCAAAAACAATGTGAAGTGATTAATATTGATTCTTATTATAAAATATATACAAATGAATCTATAGATTCATACGTATATTATAATATAAAAGAAATTAAAAAAACTAAAAAAATAATATGTTGGCTTTCTAATTGGGAAGAACGTTCATTTCTGTTTACTGAAGAACAATATAAAATTGGGAAAGATGTACCAAATTTAGGATATGGTGGAAGCCATAGAAATATTAATTATATAATTAATGAATTAACTAAAAATAAAGATTTATTTTTAATAGAAGTTGGTAAGCCAAACGGGTATGACCAACGTAATACTGATATATTTACGGTGTCAGAATATTCTATAACTGCTGCTTTATTAAAAAATGCAGATGTATTTATTGGCGCAGAGGGTGGATTATGTAATCTTGCCGCCGGCGTTGGTACTCGTACAATTATAAGCGGTGATTTTATACATCAATTATATGGATGGAACGGCGTTATAGAAAAAAATAATGAACCAAAACTCGGTCCTAAATATTATTTTCAAAATCATAATCATATTACATTAAACCCATATTTGACAGATTCGCAATTAACAGAGGAAATATTACATGAAATTTTTTAAACAATTTGGTATTACTAATATTAATTATAATAATGAAAATGAGGCAGCTGGTAATACATATACAACTCGAGACGGAATACTTGAGCCAACTCCATTAATATTTAATGATAATCCGTTTAACAAAAATATAAAATCTGCAAAAAATATTTTTGAAATTGGATTTGGTGTAGGAAGAAATGTAAAATGGATAATGGAAAACACAACTGCAAATTATTATGGCGTCGAGCCAAATGAATTTATGTTTAATAGCTTTTGGAAATTTAATGATGAACAGTATAAAGATAGAATTAATATATTTAAAGATTTTAGTTTATTATCTAATATTAAATTTGATGTTGTTGTATCAACATTTGTTTTACAACATATAGGATATATGCCCCCGAATGATATTATGAATGTATATGATATAGCAACTGAAATTAAAAAATTTACAAAACGTGGAACTGTCTGGATATTATTAGAGCATGATTCAGAAAACGATTGGATTAATAAGTTTTTTACAGATATGAATATTAAACCTGATGTTTATATAAGAGGGTTTAAAGGAATTGAATTAATGACTCATCGTGATCATTGTACTAAAGACGGTCACCACTTAATAATATGGAAACAATAATAAAATGGATTAATCATGAATAATAAAATTATAACATTACTTAAAACATTATGTTCATTAACAAATGAAATTAACAGTAAACAGATAAATTATAATGATGAGATGGAATTATTAAATCAAAAAGTTAAAGATGCTAGATTTAATTTAATGTCAAATTTAGGAATTAATAATTATTTTTGTTTTAATGATATTAAAATCATAAAAGAACATCAAATAAAAATTGACACTAAAAGTATACACAAAGTAATAATTGGAATTGATGAAGTAGTTCCATTATACATACCTAATAAAAATAAAGCAATAAAAGAAATTTTTAGACCAATTGATATAAATGCATTTCACAATACAATATATATTTTACTTAATGATGAGGCAAATGATGATAGTATATTATAGAATAAGTGACGCGGGCTACAATAAGGTTAAACCAGATTATATTAATAATGAAAACTGTTTAAAAAATTTTGTAAAAATATTTGGAAAACATGTTATAAACGTAATTGCTGATAATATTAGTAATGAAACATATAATATGATTCTTAAATATATTCCCGAAGATAAAATAAAAAAAGTTAGTGTAGGTCATGGCGCCGGTACATTTAATATTGCATTAGATGACGCGCTATCATTATGGGCAGACGATGATATAATTTATTTTGTTGAGAATGATTATTTACATAGAGATAACGCAGATATAGTATTAGAAGAAGCGTTTTCATTAAACCCAGATTTTGTTACATTATATGACCATCCTGATAAATATCTTGACCCGATGTATGGTGGTAATCCATACTGTCATGGCGGAAGCGAATCTACTTACGTGTATCGTACAATGTGTACACATTGGAAAATTACTAATAGTACTACAATGACATTTGCGGCAATGGTTAAAACATTAAAAAAATATAAACATATTTTAAAAGAATATACTAAAGGTTCACATCCATATGATTTTGATATGTTTATAGATTTAATATTAAATTTTAACGTAACATTATTATCTCCCATTCCTGGTTATAGTACGCATGGAGAAACTAGATGGTTATCTCCGGGTATAAACTGGAAAGAAATTGCGCATTCATAATATTTATAAATAATTAAAGGTATAATATGATATCAGTTGTAATACCAACATATAAAGAACCTGATGCATTAAATATATGTTTAAAATCTGCAACAGAAAATAAAAAAATAAATACAACTGAAATAATAGTTGTATGTGATGGTTATTATGAATTAAATAAATCTGTATTAGATTTATATAAAGACGACATTAGAATAATTAAATTAGAAGAAAATTATGGTCTTTCAACTGCGACGAATGTTGGAGTACAAGCGTGTACTAATGAATATGTATTAATTGTAAATGATGATAATGTATTTCCTAATGATTGGGACTTATTATTAACAGACGAATATTATATTATTATGTTAGAAAATAATATTATAGTTCCAAATCAAATTGAATGCAATCCTTCTATATTTCATAAATTTGAAATTAAAAATTTTGGGAATATTAATAATTTTAAATATGATGAATTTTTATCATACGGCATACAATGTAATATTGAAAAGTTTCGTGAATGGGATAGGTGTGGATACACATTACCAATTTATATTAAAAAAATAAATTATTTAAAAGTTGGTGGATGGGATGAGCATTATCCAGGACCATGGGTTGTAGATTTAGATTTCTTTTATAAATTATCATTATGTGGCATAGAATCTATTAGAATTTATGGTGTTGTATTTTATCATTTTGGTGGAATTGGTACTTCGCAATTACAAAAATCAAATTTAGAATTAAAAGCGCTTGAATTTTTTAAAGATAAATGGGGAGGATACCCTAAAAGAAATAAAAATAATTTTAAAGTATACATTTAAATTAAATTAACAAACTATAGGATATACTGTGGGTAAAAAAATTAAGCAACTTCCGAAATATGAACAAGAACAACAAAATGTAGATTCTAATTTAGAAGAATTTGATAAAGGTTCTATTCATATTAAAAAACTTGATATAAATTTTAAAACTAAATCACAGGAAGAATTATGGAACTTAATTGAAACTAATCAAATTGTAATATGTTCTGGTGAAGCAGGAACTGGAAAATCTCACATATCATTATTAAAAGCACTAGATTTAATGAGAGGTAATTCAAAAAAATATAAAAAGATATATATTACAACTCCAGCTGTAGAAGCAGATGGTGAAAAGTTAGGTTATTTGCCGGGAGACGTTAATGATAAATTAGGTCCTTATATGTATAGTTCTATTTATTTATTAAAAAAAATTTTAGGAGATGTTAAAGTTAATAGAATGATAGAACGAAAACATATTGAAATTTTAGCACTATCTTACTTAAGAGGTGTTAATATAGATAATGCTATTTTAATATGCGAAGAATCTCAAAATTTAACAATTAAAACTTTAAAAACATTACTAACTCGTATTGGAGAAAATGCTAAATTTATTTTAAATGGAGATTTAAGTCAATCTGATAGAGTGAAGAATCATAAAGATAGTGGTTTATTTTTTGCTATTGATAAATTAAAAGATATATCAGATATAGGTATATTTCAATTTAAAGAAAATGATATTGTTAGAAATCCTATTATAACATTAATATTAAAAGCTTTTAATGAAAACAGCAATTAAAATTAAATATATTAATAAACAACACTATATTATTAAAAAATTTTTAAATAATATATCTACTATTAAAATGGACCCAGTTATTGGATCCTACATTAATAATATTTTTTGGGATTTATTATAATGTATTATATTTATATTTATAATAAACTAATCGGAATTTTAATATGATTAAATTAAAACCTATATTATTGGAAAATTTTTCTTCTGAATTGCAACTTGGTCAATTAATAATTAATTCTAATATTTTATATCAATATCTTGGGATGATTGAAAATAGTAATTATGCAAAAGCGTTTGAAATTGGTACAATTGGTTCAAATGTGCATAATCAACGCTATGCATCTTTTATATATAATAGAAGTACTTCTAAAATAATTAAAATTAATATTAATTCTGGATATTATAAAAAATTAAATAATGAAGAAATTCAATTAATAAAAAAATCTCTAAAAGACCCCGCGTATAAACAATATTTAGAATTAGCATATAAAACTACCGGGTTTAAAATAAAATTATAATATATGAAAGAATTACGCAATTTATTAAAGTTAATGAAGCATATACATCTCAAACAAATTGTTTAACAAATAAACGAGATTTTAAAGATATAAAATTAAATTGTAGAGAAGTATATTTAACTGATTTTATATTTAATATTATGCTTAATTTTTATAAAAATTTATATTTCTTATAATTT
>ERZ795059.1137-NODE-1137-length-30693-cov-16.155297_pt1 | contig 30693 bp, 17 predicted proteins | sample MGYA00375143_ERZ795059 | MGnify/ENA primary metagenome ERZ795059 (study PRJEB30188, sample SAMN05720168) | activated sludge metagenome | isolation source: Anaerobic digester | place: USA | collected 2015-01-07 ... | reverse complement strand
AAAACCTTTCCCCTGACCTCTTCTTCGTTGGCCGGGAACTGCACCGGCCTGGTGACGTTGGCTTGGTTATAGATGAACTCATTCCACAGGGAATAGCGGCCGTGCCTCATATTCAAAGCTGTTGTCCGGAGCTGCTGCGCCTCAATAATAGCGCCCGGCATGGTGCCGAATACATTGTTACCAATCCCGCCTTCGCCCTGGCAGATTTGGTTTTGCCTGTTGATCCAGGTGATGACCTTGTACCGATCATAGCTGCTGGTGCCGTATCGGCTGTTGATCATCGGCTCCCCTTCGGAGAGCGAGCCATTGTCACTCCAGCTTCCCGCGGCATAGCTGTCGTTGAAGAAACCAAAACGCGCCTCCGGCGAGCCCCTGGGTGGAACAGGCATGGCGTCAATATTTGAAAAGGTCCAGGCTGTCCTATAGGTTTCATTATACCATGCCAGAAAGCCGCCCGCGTGGGTCAACAAGGAGCGCGAAGCGGGAACAGCATCCAGCCAGGCATCCATCAGCATCTTGTAGGCATCCACACTTTGCGCCTCAGGGGATGAGTGCTGTTCGCCCCAGGGACCCAGCATCCCCGTCTTGACGCACATGATGATATCCTCGAATTCATGCAAAACGGGTTTGAGCTGCCAGATATGATATTGTATCCAGTTCTTGTCGGTATGACCGGGGAGATCGCACCGGGCGGAGGGATTGTTGGGTGTTACGAAGGTGGGCTCAGGACCATGGATGAGTCCCTGTTCGAGGTGCAGGTTGGGATATTTGTGGGGTTCAATGTAATTGAAGCCGTTGCCGTCATAGGAGAATTTCACAAAGGCGACGCCGTTGGCCTCCCGCACTTTATGCAGCAGGCCTCTGATATAGGCCAGGGCATAGGGGGTCAGGGGTTGGGTTTTACCGGTCCTGGCGGCGCCGGTGGCGGGGTCGGCGAACAGGCCATCCGCCTTGTAGGCAAAAGCAGCCTTGGCCGAGAGAAAGGCGTTCGAGGAAAAGTTGCACAGGTCAAAGCACATGAAGGAGATGGAGGGGAGGGCGGAGACCCCGGTACCGCCGACGTAGGGGTTGGCGTTTTGATTGACGCCGTTATAGAATTGCGTCTCGACGATATCATCTCCCTCCACCGGCGGCACCTGGCGGCCATGATAGAGTACGGAATGAGCATCCACCGGCACCCGGTGATCGACTTCGGGGGTGATGCCGAAGGGCGAATTGGTCTCATTGGTCAAATCGGGGGGGATATTCTGCCAGCGGCCGCGATAGGGGCCCCGGTCCGGGTTGGGGATATCGACCGGGTTCTCGGTATAGTCGAGCGCCTGCAGCACCAGCGGGGCCGAGTCGCTATCCTTCGCACCTTTGACGGCGGTTGTCTTGCCGGCGTCGGTGCCCGTACACGCGACGCACAGCCAGGCTGTCAACGCCGACACGATGATCGATTTGACCCCCTTTACGCTCCACAGGTTTACCTTCATTACACCTCCAGTTTGGTCCGATTCATCATTGCCGATTTGATTTAGCGCACCACTTTGGTCGAGCCGATCCGGTTGGCGCCCAGGGCACCATTCCAGCTGTCGCCCTTGTTGGCAAAACGGATCGAGCGCCTGTTGGCGCTCTGTTCCCTGGGATCGTTGATTTTTAAGTAAATATCATACTCCCCGGGAGGCACCTGACCAAATGCGCTCAGCGGGATGGAAAAGTTCAGATCATGCCAGGCCGCCGTATTGGCGGCCCTGGAGTCTGGCATTTCCCGGTTCGGCCCCATCCCGGCGGGCAGCCAGTCACGCGCGTCAATGCTGGTGAGCACCGCAGCTGAGACCAACCCGCCGGCTTTGGATTTCAGCAGGACCTGGACGGCTTTTTTATTGAAAATCTTGCCCCAGCCGACATTCTGGATCTTGCCCGCGAAGTTCAGGGCGCCCTTCTGCGCCACCCATTCGCTGGCCTGCGCCTCGCGCAAGACCAGGCGGTAGCCGAGCCGGTCGCGGTAATAGGCCAGGGCGCTTTGGCCTTCGTATACCGGGTCATACAGCACCCGCACGGTTTGACCATTCCAGGGGCAGGTGATCTCCACCGCGATGCTGTCGCGGGTATAGGGATAATCGGCCCGCGACTTGAAGCTGCCCGGCCCTTGCTGCATGCACATATAGGTCATGCCGGCGATGCTGTGTTCATAGAACATGGAGGGAAAGCGCAAAATGACCTCATTGAAGGGGTTGTCCAGTCGTTTGCCGACCGGAACAAAACCGCCGTTGGTGCGGGAGTCGGGTTCTCTGGAGATTTGTTCGCCGCCATAGACGGACATCCGGCCGAGAAAGCGCATCACCCTGGTGCGATCCCAGTCGATGAACCAGACGCCGCGCCAGCGCGGATCATCCAGCTTCTCCGGGACGGCCGCCAGCCGGTTGGTGCCGGAGTCATTATAACCGATAATGGGTGATACGCCTGGCCGCAGCAGGGAGGGATCCACGCCGGTCGGGTTGTATCCCGGCACCAGGGGATCATGCGCCAGCATGCGGTACCCTTCGGACAGGGAGCCATTGTCGCCATAGGAATATTCATCCGCTGAAAAGCCATTGGAGTCATCGAACATGCCGAAACGCGCCTCCGGCGTACCGCGCTGGGGAGTGGGCAGGCGATCCAGCGTGCCAAAGTCATAGGTGGTGTGGTAAGTGCGGTTGTACCAATCGAGGAACCCGCCGATGTGGGTCATGATTGGTTTGCCGTCGGGAACCGCGTCAAGCAGGGCGTCCAGGATGATCTTGTAATGGCCGGGCACTTCGGCGTCATAGTTGGAGTGGGTCTCGCCCCATGGGCCAAAGGTGCCCGAATCAAAAGCCCAGATCACGTCGGAGTATTCCTGGAAAATCGGCTTGAGCTGATGATAATGATACTGCACCCAGTTCATCCCGGTAAAGCCGGGCACGGTGCACATTCTGAAGATCGGCGAGGAGCCTCTCCAGGTACCCGCGCCGGGTTTGGCGAGGTGAGCGGCGCGTTTTTCCGCTGGCACCGGTCTTTGATAATCCGCCTTGTAATAGTATCGCTCTTTGGCGGAGGCGGGACCGTCGTCTTCATAATTCAGATTATCCTGCGTCCAGACAAAGTGGTTCCAGCCTTTGGGATCATAACAGACGCGGATATGGGCGACACTGTTGGTGCGGGATCGGATGAATTCAAGCTGTTTTCGCAGGAACTCCAGCCCGTAGGGGGTTATGGGTCCGTCGATCCCTACACGGGTGTGTTCAGCGGGATTACCGGGGGAGCTGTCGCACCAGGCGTTCGAGGAAAACTCATTGAGGACCAGGTAGAACTGGACGATACGGGGTTCAACCGGGACGTTGCAGTATCCGGGCTCTGCGCCCTCCAGGCCAAAATAGATCGGTGGAGTCATTTCGTAGGCCATCCTGAAGGGCTGGCCCAGGATGGTATTCGCGCTCGCCGGGATGGTCATGTGCCCCCAATAGTTGGAGCCCCCCGGGGTATTCGGGACAAAGGCCCCCAGGCCTGCGGCATCGTCATTGCCTCTTTCAAAACCCCGGTCCGGATTCGGAATATCAACCGGATTCTCGGTATAGTCCAGCGCCTGCAGCACCAGCGGGGCAGCTGCTTGATCATCCGCTCCCTGCACCGCATGGCCCTCTGCGGGAGCCTTGGCGCCGGCGGCAGCCACCCTGCCGGTCAGTGCCAGGACAACGATTAACCAGATCCCCTTTGTGCGCAAATAATCAGCCATTATCCAACCTCCAGCTTGTATGGGTTCATTTTTGTCGATGCCGGTTACGGAGTCACTCTGGTCGAGCCGATCCGGTTGGCGCCAAGGTCACCATTCCAGCTGTCGCCCTTGTTCGCAAAGCGGATGCAGCGTTTGTTGGCGCTCTCCTCTTTGGGATCATTGATCTTCAGGTAGATCTCATACTCCCCGGGAGGCACGATGCCAAATGCGCTCAGGGGGAGAGAAAAGTCCACATCGTGCCAGGCCGCCCGGTTGTCGGGCCGGCCGTTGCCGCCGGCATCGGTCAGCCAATCCCTGGCGTCCAGGTTCGTAAGGGCGGCAAAGGTGGCGGATCCGGTTTTGGCTTTCAGGATGACCGCGACCTTTTTCCGGTTGACGATGTTGCCAAAGCCGACATTCTGGATCTTGCCCTCGAATTTCAGGGTGCCATTCTGTTTTACCCGTGCGCTGGCATGGGCCTCGCGCAGCACCAGCCGGTAGCCGAGTCGGTCGCGGAAATACTCCAGTCCGGTTTTGCCATCATAGACCGGGTCAAAGATCGCCGTTTTGGTCGGCCCCGTGAACGGAGGGACGGTCTCCTCACTTGAGGCCGGGAAAGTGACCGGCGCCGTGACGTTGGCCTCTGTATAGATGAACTTGCTCCACCGGGAATAATTGCCATGGCGCATATTCAGGGCGGTGGTGCGGAATTGTTGGGCTTCGATAATAGCGCCCGGCATTTTGCCAAACGCATTATCGCCGACCCCGCCCTCAGCTTGCAGGATCGTATTGCGATCATGCAGCCAGGTGAGAAACCGGAAGCGGTCCTGGGGAGCATGAAACCGGCCGTTGTTGGAGTAATTGGCTGCATAGCTGTCGTCGAAAAAGCCAAATCGCGCCTCCGGCGAGCCCCTGGGCGGAACCGGCATGGCGTCAATATTGGCGGCGGAATAGGTGGTCCCGTAGGTCAGATTATACCAGGCCGTGAAGAGGCGCTGATTGGTGAGGAGAATACGCGAAGCGGGGACAACCTCCAGATAGGCATCCAGTAGCTTTTTGGCAGCCTCCGCACTCAGAGCCATGGGCGAGGAGTGCTGTTCGCCCCAGGGACCGAACATCCCGGTCTTGACGCACATGATGACATCTTCGAATTCATGGAAAATGGGCTTGAGCTGCCAGAGATGATATTCTATCCAGTCTTTGTCCGTATGGCCGGGAACATCACACAGGGCCGAGGGATTATTCGGCGTTACGTAGGCTGGTTCCGGGCCAAGAATGAGTCCTTCGGTGAGGTTCAGGCGGGGGTACTTGTGAGGTTCGATATAGCCAAATCCGTTGCCGTCGTAGGAGAATTTCACAAAAGCGACACCGCTGCCCTCCCGCACCTTCTGGAGGAGGCCTCTGATATACTCCAGCGCATAGGCGGTCAGGGGTTGGGTTTTGCCGGTTCTGGTGGCGCCGGTTCCCGGGTCGGCAAACAATCCATCCGTCTTGTAGGCAAAGGCCGCTTTGGCCGAGAGGAAGGCGTTCGAGGAAAAGTTGCACAGGTCAAAGCACATAAAGGAGATGGAGGGGAGGGCGGAGACTCCGGTGCCGCCGACGTAGGGATTGGTGTTTTGATTGACGCCGTTATAAAACTGCGTCTCTTCAATATCATCCCCCTCCACCGGCGGCACCTGCCGGCCGTGATAGAGCACGGAGCTGGCATCCACCGGCACCCGGTGATCGACTTCGGGGGTGATGCCGAAGGGCGAATTGGTCTCATTGGTCAAATCGGGGGGGATATTCTGCCAGCGGCCGCGATAGGGGCCCCGGTCCGGATTGGGGATATCGACCGGATTCTCGGTATAGTCGAGCGTCTGCAGCACCAGTGGGGCTTCTGTTCGGCCTTTTGTGTCCTTCGGTAGTGTGCCGTTTACGGGAGCCGGCCTTGCATCGGCGAAAGACAACCAGGCGGTTAACACCAGGGCAGCGATCAACAGGCTTTCGATAATTCTGAAAACTTTGTTCATGATGTGACCTCCAGGTTATGGTACAAGTACCCCCTGGCATTTTTTCCGTTGTCCGGTCAATTTACAATGGTGCGTAAAACCAATTTAACGATGTAATGTGGGCACTTCAACAGGTTTCTTGATTATTTTACCCAAGTGGAGTAAAACGGGAGGGAATGCTGGACACTATTCGGTTAAAGTCCTGACCTGAGCACTCCCCGATGCCGGGCAGCTCGGTTGAGTTGTGGGTTGGGGCTTGGATTTCCGCTGCATACAGAGATCAATCCTCTGAGGAATGCGTAAACGGGGTTTTATTAAAACGCCCCTGATTCGTAAAGAATCAGGGGCGTTTTTATAACCGCTGCAGCATCGTATCTAGCCGCGGAGGGCTGATCCAAAGACCTTTTGCAGAAGCTCGGTCACCCGCGCGGCCGGATCCTCGCGGATCTTTTTCTCTTCCTCTCCGATCAGATAAAAGAGCCCTTCCAGGGCCTTGCCGGTGACGTAGGCCTCCAGGTCCGGATCGATCGCCTTGGAGGAGGATGAGCCGCCGCTGACCGCCCGGGCCATATTATAGGCCGTCACCACGGGAGTCCAGTACCGGGTCACATTGACGGTCTTGAGGGCGTTGCCCACGACAGGGGTGAACTCGGCCGTGAGAGCGGCAGTGGTCTTGGTCTTGAGATACTCCGTGGCGGCGTAATCGGAGCCCCGGAGAATCTTCACAGCCTCGTCGATGGTCATGGAGGTGATGGCGTTTTTAAAGATCGGCAGCGCCTTCTTTGAAGCTTCCTCGGCAGAGCGGTTGAGAGAGGTCTCGAACTGGCTGACCAGATTATTGAGGCCGGCATCCTCGAGGGTTTTCTTCACCTGGATGGCCTCCTGGGGGAAGGGGATCCGGATGGCGCTGTTGAGGTTGAAGCCGTCGTTTTTGGCAGCCGTGGAGGAGGAGTTGGTCGCACCGACGACGAGGGCCTCCTTAAGGCCGGCAACGATCTCTTCAGTGGTCAATCCGCCGCCGGCGGCGCTGGCCAGTTCAGGGAGTATGGTCGCCAGTTCGGCGCAGCTGACCAGGGCGAGGCCGGCCAGGAGGAGAACAAGCAGAGCGCACTTTTTCATGATGGGTTCCTTTCTCAGAGGATGGCAGGCCGGGCCGCCGGCGATGAAAACAGACTGCAGCAGCCGTGCGGCGCGCGGTGTTTTGCAGAACAAGTTAGGAGAAAGTGATGAAAAAAGCAAGGGTTGTCCGCAATTTTCCGCTCATTACCGTGGCCGGTGCCCGGCGAAGATGACGCCGCCGATGAGATTTGCCCGAAAAAAAGCAAAACAAAACCTACTCTTTTGCGTAGTATAGTTGATGCTCTTGTAACCCGCCGCAACCAATCAATTCAAGGAGGTCCCATGCACCCAAAACTCATTTCTTCCTCTGCTGTTCTGCCCCTGCTGCTGGCCATCCTGCTCCTCGCCGCCGGCATGGTTGCCCTGCTCCAGGCCCAGGAGATCGAAATCCCCTACCAGAAATTCGTCCTCGATAACGGCCTGACCGTCATCATCCACGAGGACCATAAAGCCCCGATCGTCGCCTTTAATGTCTGGTATCATGTCGGCTCCAAGAATGAAAAGCCCGGCAAGACCGGTTTCGCCCATCTCTTCGAGCACCTGATGTTCAACGGCAGCGAACACCACAACGACGATTATTTCAAACCCATGGAGAAGATCGGCGCCACCGATCTGAACGGCACCACCAACGAGGACCGCACCAATTACTTCGAGAACGTGCCGGTCTCGGCCTTCGATGTCGCCCTGTGGATGGAGTCCGACCGCATGGGCCATCTCCTCGGCGCCATTGACCAGGGCAAGCTCGACGAGCAGCGCGGTGTAGTCCAGAACGAGAAGCGCCAGTACGAGAATGAGCCCTACAGCCTGGTCGAGGAGCTGGTCGCGAAGAACTGCTTCCCGGCCGGCCATCCCTACTCATGGACCGTGATCGGCTCCATGGAGGATCTCGACGCCGCCAAGCTCGAGGATGTCCATGAGTGGTTTAAATCCTACTACGGTCCGAACAACGCCGTCATCGCCATCGCCGGCGACGTCAACACCCAGGCCGCCCTCGAAAAGGTGAAGAGCTATTTCGGCGACATCCCCGCCGGGCCGCCGATTACCAAATACGAGGCCTTCACGGCCAAGCGCGCCGGCTCAGCCCGTCAGGTCGCCCAGGACCGCGTGCCGCAGGCGCGCATCTACAAGATCTGGAACATGCCGGCATGGGGCACGAAATGTGCCGATAACCTGGATCTGATCAGCGACATCCTTGCCTCCGGCAAGACCTCGCGATTCTACAAACGCCTGGTCTATGAGGATCAGATTGCCACTGAGGTTTCGGCCTATGTCGACACCCGTGAGATCGCGGGGCTTTTCACGGTCTATGCCACAGCCAAGCCGGGCGAGGATCTGAAAAAGGTCGAGAAGGCCCTCGATGAGGAACTGGCAAAATTCATCGCCGAGGGACCCACCGAGACCGAGCTGCAGCGGGTCAAGGCCCAGTATCTCGCCAACTTCGTCCGCGGCAGCGAACGCATCGGCGGCTTCGGCGGCAAGTCCGATATTCTCATCCGCAACGAGGTCTTCGGCGGCACTCCGGACTATTACAAGACCACCCTCCAACATGTCAACGGGGCCACGGCCGCCGATCTGCGCGACACCGCCAAAGAGTGGCTTTCCGACGGGGTCTACATCCTCGAGGTTCATCCATATCCATCGTATGCAGCCGGCGAGAGCACGGTCGACCGCAGCAAGGTGCCGGAGCCGGGCGCTCCGCCCGTCGTCGCCTTCCCGGCCATCCAGCGGGCGACCCTCTCCAACGGCCTCAAGGTCGTGCTCGCCGAGCGCCACAACGTCCCCCTGGTCAACATGAACCTGCTTGTGGATGCCGGCTATGCTGCCGACCAGGGTGCTCTGCTCGGCACCGCCGGCCTGGCCATGGACATGATGGATGAGGGCACCAAAAGCCGCAATGCCCTGGAGATCAGCGAGCAGCTCGCCCTGCTCGGGGCGCGCCTGGGGACGGGGTCCGGCCTCGATGCCTCGATGGTGAGCCTTTCCACCCTCAAGGCCAATCTCGATGCCGCCCTCGAGATCTATGCCGATGTCGTGCTCAATCCCTCTTTCCCCGAGAAAGAGATGACCCGGCTGAAAAGGCAGATGCTGGCCCGGATTCAACAGGAAAAGGCCTCGCCGGTGACCATGGCGGTCCGCCTCCTGCCCGGTTTGCTTTATGGCGAGGGGCATGCCTACGCAATTCCGCTCACCGGGACCGGGACTGAGGAGTCGGTCGGCAAAATGACCGTCCAGGATCTGGCCAAATTTCACCAGACCTGGTTCAAGCCCGGCAACGCCACCCTGGTGATCGTCGGCGACACCCGGCTGGCCGAGATCACCCCGAAACTGGAAAAGGTATTTGCGGCCTGGAAAAAGGGCGCCGTCCCCAAAAAGAACGTCGCCACCGTGGCGCACAAGGCCAAATCGGTCCTCTATCTGATCGACAAGCCCCAGGCCCCTCAGTCCATGGTCATGGCCGGTCACGTGGCTCCGCCCAAATCCGATGCCGACGACATCGCCATGAACATGATGAACAACATCCTCGGCGGCACCTTCACCTCGCGCATCAACATGAATATCCGCGAGGAGAAGCACTGGTCCTACGGCGCGCGCAGCATGCTCATCGATGCCCGCGGCCAGCGTCCTTTCATCGCCTATGCCCCGGTCCAGGGCGACAAGACCAAAGAGACCGTACAGGAAATCTACAGGGAACTCAAGGAGATCCTCGGCGCCCGTCCGGCCACCCAGGAGGAGCTCGACAAGATCCAGAAGAACGAGATTCTCGGCTTGCCCGGCACGTGGGAGACCATCGGGGCGGTCGGCGGTTCACTGGCCGACATCGTCACCTATGGCCTGCCCGACACCTATTTCAAGAGCTATCCGGACAAGGTCCGCGGCCTCAAGCTCGGTGACATTTCGTCCGCAGCGGCCAAGACCCTCCATCCCGATCAGCTGGTCTGGATCGTGGTCGGCGACCGCGCCAAGGTCGAGCCCACGCTCAAGGAGCTGGGTTGGGGAGAGATCCGGGTCATCGATGTGGACGGACATCCGGTGCAGTGACGAGCCTTTTCGCTCTATTTCAGGCCCTCACAGCCGCAAGGTTATGGGGGCCTTTTTTATTGGGGTCGAGCGGATCTGAATATTTCCTCGATTAAATCGTTGCGCTGTGCGCGTGGAATTATTATCTTAAGAGGCCCCCGTCGCAGCGCACCCTAACCGGAAAAATATACCCATGAAAACGAAGAGTATTGTATTGGCGTTTCTTCTCCTCGTCACGGCAGGACTCGCCGCCCAGCCCGCCGGATTCTGCCGGGTCGATGGCCAGGTCATCCGCGAGGCCGACGGGCATGAGCTCCTGCTCCGCGGCACCAACCTCGGCAACTGGCTCAATCCCGAGGGCTACATGTTTCATTTCAAACGGGTCAACTCCTTCCGCCTCATCGACCAGGCCCTCAAGGAGCTGGCCGGGGCGGACGAAGTCAACGCCTTTTGGCGCAGCTTCCGCGACCACTATGTCACCCGGGAAGACATCCACTATCTCAAGAGCCTCGGCTTAAACCATCTGCGCGTTCCGTTCAACTTCAAATTATTTCTCGTCGAGGATCATCCGGAGATTATGCTGGAGGAGGGATTCCGCCGCCTCGATGACGTCATCGGCTGGTGCGAGGCCGAGGGGCTCTACGTCATCCTCGATTTGCACGCCGCGCCGGGGGGGCAGACCGGCGACAATATCGACGACAGCTGGGGCTACCCCTGGCTCTTCACGGACAGCGCCGCCCAGGCCACAACCATCGATCTTTGGCGGAGGATCGCCGAGCGCTGCAAGGAGCGCACCATCGTCCTGGGGTATGATCTGCTCAACGAGCCCATCGCCCACTATTTCGCCGGCGAGGCGGGTTTGAACGAGGCCCTCGAACCCCTCTACAAGCGCATGGTCAGCGCCATCCGCGAGGTGGATCCCCATCATATCATCTTCCTCGGCGGGGCGCAGTGGAACACCAATTTCGCGGTCTTCGGCCCCCCTTTCGACGCCAATCTCGCCTACACCTTTCACAAATACTGGATGCCGACTGAACAGAAGGAGATCCAGGCCTACCTCGATTTCCGCGACCGGTACAATGTGCCCATCTGGCTGGGTGAGTCGGGCGAGAACACCGATGAGTGGATTGCAGCCTTCCGCAAGCTGCTCGAGCAGCACAACATCGGCTGGAGCTTCTGGCCTTACAAAAAGATGGACTCCAGCCGGGGCATCGTCAGTTTCCCCCGGACACCCGAGTGGGATGCAATCGTCGCCTGGGTGGAAGGGCCGCGCAGCAGTTTCGAGGAGATCCGCAAGAGCCGTCCCGCGCCCGCGCTGGTGAAAAAGGCGATGGGCGATCTGCTTGAAAATATCAAATTCGTCAACTGCACCCCCAATCCCGGCTACATCCGGGCCCTGACGGGGGAGAGTGGAGGGAGCACAAAATGAAGAGACTGAACCGGTTTGTGAGGATCACCATGGCACTGTTTGTCTGCGCCGCTGCATTGACAGCTCAGGAGGATGCCGATCCCTTTCTCTGGCTCGAGGAGGTCGAAGGCGAGCGGGCCCTGGAGTGGGTCAAGGCCCAAAATGCGGCGACTATCGCGGAGCTGCAAAAACACCCCGGCTACGCAGCCCTCGAGGGTAAAATTCTCAGCGTGCTCAATTCCCGGGAGCGCATCGCCTTTCCCTCTCTGGTGGGGGAGTATGTCTACAATTTCTGGCAGGATGGAAAGAACCCGCGCGGCCTCTGGCGCCGCACCCTGCTGGCCGATTATTTCAACTCCGCTCCGGCCTGGGAGACCGTGCTCGACCTCGACGCCCTCAGCACTGCCGAGGGGGAAAAATGGGCTTTCCATGGGGCCAACTATCTTTATCCCGCCTATGACCGCTGCATGATCTCTCTCTCCCGCGGCGGCAGCGACGCGGCCGAGATGCGGGAATTCGACCTGGTGAAAAAAGAGTTCGTCGCCGGCGGATTTTTTGTCCCCCAGGCCAAGGGGGGCGTCTCCTGGAAAGACCGCAATACCCTGCTGGTCTGGACCGATTTCGGTCCGGGCACCCTCACCACCTCGGGCTATCCGCGCCAGGTCAAGATCTGGCACCGCGGCACCCCCTTGAGCGGGGCGCGCCCCCTTTTCGAGGGGCAGCAGACCGATATGAGCGTCGGGGCGGGAGTGGACCACCAGCCCGAACGCCAGTACCTCTTCGTCAGCCGCCGCATGACCTTCTACACCGGCCATATCTTTGTCATGGAGGGCGACAAGCTGATCAGGCTGGATATACCGGAGGATGCCGATTTCAACGGCATTTTCAAGAACCAGATGCTGATCGAGCTCAAATCCGACTGGAGCACCGGCGGTCGCACCTGGCGGCAGGGCTCCCTGATCAGCATCGACTATGACAGGTTCCTGATGGGTGACCGCAATTTCTCCGTCGTTTTCGAGCCGGGTGAGCGTTCGAGTCTGGCCGGGATGACCACCACCAAGAATGCCCTTCTCCTGCTGAAAATGAACAACGTCATCAGCGAGCTGTGGCGCTATACCCTCGACGAGGGCCAATGGCGCGGGGTTAGGGTTGCGGCCCCCGATCTCGGCACCATCGGCCTGGCGGCGACGGACGATCAGTCCGACCACTATTTTTTCACCTTTGCCAATTATCTGGCGCCGACCTCGCTCTATTATGTCTCTGCGGATGGCGCCAGGATGACCAGGGCCAAAAGCCTGCCCGATTATTTTGACGCGAGCAAACTGATGGTCGAGCAGCTCGAGGCAGTCTCGAAGGATGGCACCAAAATCCCCTTTTTCGTCGTGCGGGCCAAAAAGGCCCGGCTGGATGGCGCCCGGCCGACCCTTCTCTACGGCTATGGGGGATTTGAAGTGGCGATGCGGCCCGGCTATTCGGCCATCACCGGGGTCGCCTGGCTGGAGCAGGGGGGTGTTTATGCGGTGGCCAACATCCGCGGCGGCGGGGAGTTCGGCCCCGGGTGGCACCAGGCCGCTCTCAAGGAGAACCGCCAGCGCGCCTTTGATGATTTCTATGCGGTCGCCGAAGAGCTGATCCGGCGCGGCATCACCTCGCCCCGCCATCTCGGCATCGAGGGCGGCAGCAACGGCGGCCTCCTGGTTGGCACCGCCTTCACCCAGCGCCCCGATCTCTTCAACGCGGTGATCTGTTCGGTCCCCCTGCTCGACATGAAGCGCTACAACAAGCTGCTGGCCGGCGCCAGCTGGATGGGGGAGTACGGCAATCCCGACCTGCCGGAGGAGTGGGCCTATATCAGCAAGTACTCTCCCTATCAGAATCTCGCGGCCGGCAAGAAATACCCGAGGGTCCTTTTCACCACGACCACGCGCGACGACCGCGTCCATCCCGGCCATGCCCGCAAGATGGCGGCGAAAATGGAGGCGCTGGGTTATCCCTTTTATTATTTCGAAAATACCGAAGGCGGCCACGGCGCAGGGGTGACCAACGAGCAGAGGGCAAAGATGATCGCCCTCGAACATATCTATCTGCTCAAAATGCTCAAATAGGCCCTCCGGTTGAGGACCACCGGGAAGCCGGGCCGTTGATGATTGCTGACCGATGTTTTACCGCAAGGAGGTAAAATGGCGCTATACAAACTGGAGGTGAACGGCGAACGGGTGACAGTAGATGTCGATCCCGAAACCCCGCTGCTGTGGGTGCTGCGCGAGACCCTCGGTTTGACCGGCACCAAGTACAGCTGCGGCGAAGGGGTCTGCGGCAACTGCACGGTGCTGATGGATGGGGAGGCGGTGCGCTCCTGCCTGCTTACCGCGGGGGATGCGGTGGACAAGAAGATCCTCACCATCGAAGGCATCAGCCGGGAGACGGACCATCCCCTGCTCGTGGCCTGGCGCGAGGAGGAGGTCTCCCAGTGCGGCTACTGCCAGCCCGGCCAGATCGTCGCCGCCTATGCCCTCCTCAGCCAAAAGCCGGACCCCACGGACAGCGAGATCGATGAGGCGATGAGCGGCCTGCTCTGCCGCTGCGGCACCTATCCGCGCATCCGCCGGGCCATTCACCGGGCGGCGGAGCTGAAAAGGAGGCAGCCATGACCAGAAAAATGGAACTGCGCCGGCGTGAATTCCTCCAGGTGCTTGGGGCCGGCGGCGCCGGCCTGGTGCTGGGCGTCATCCGCCCCGTGCCGCTGGCGGGCCAGGAGGGAGCTTTTGTCTTCAAACCCAACGAGTTCATCGCCATCGATCGGCAGGGGCGGGTCACCATCTGGGTCGCCCGCTCCGAAATGGGCCAGGGGGCGCGCACCGCGGTGCCGATGATGGTCGCCGAGGAGCTGGAGGCGGACTGGGAAAAGATCACGGTCGTGCCGGCTCTCGCCCACCCGACCAAATACGGCAGCATGTCCACCGGCGGCAGCACCACCGTCCGCCGGGGCTGGGAGCCGCTGCGCAGGGCGGGAGCGGCCGCGCGCGAGATGCTCATCACCGCTGCGGCGCAGTACTGGGGGGTGGGTCGCGCCACCTGCAAGGCCCAGGCGGGCGCAGTGCTGCACGTGCCAAGCGGCCGCAAGCTCGATTACGGCGATCTGGTCGTCACCGCCTCCCGGCTGCCCGTACCCCAGGAGGTGCCGCTCAAGGATCCCTCAACCTACCGCATCGTCGGCAGCAAGCGGGCGCGGCTCGACACCCCCGAAAAACTCACCGGCAAGGCCGTTTTCGGCTTCGATTTCACCTATCCGGGCCTGCTGGTCGCGGTGGTCGCGCGCAGCCCGGTCTTCGGCGGACGCTTCCGGAGCTGCGACGCCGCGGCTGCCCTGCAGGTCAAGGGAGTGCAGCGGGTGGTGCGGATCCCCAGCGGTGTGGCGGTGGTGGCCAACTCCACCTGGGCGGCCCTGCAGGGCCGTGAGAAGCTGGTGGTGGAGTGGGAGGAGGGGGAGCATGCCGGCCTCGACAGCCCTGCCATTGATGACTATTTCCGGCGCCAGAGCCAGCTGGAGGGGCGGGTGGTGCGCGCGGAAGGCGATTTCGCCGCCGCGGCCGTCGCAGCACCGACCCGGCTGGAGGCCGAGTACAGCGTGCCTTTCATCGCCCATGCCCCGATGGAGCCGATGAACTGCACCGCCGATGTCCGCGCCGACCAAGTTGAGATTCACGCCCCGATGCAGTCCCCGCAGGGAGCCCAGGAGGCTGCCGCTGAAATCACCGGCCTGCCCCTCGATCAGGTCCACGTCCATACCACCCTCCTCGGCGGGGGCTTTGGCCGCCGGCTGATGAACGATTTCGTCGAGGAGGCGGTCCATCTCTCCAAAGCCCTTGGCGCCCCCGTCAAGGTGGTCTGGAGCCGTGAGGACGACATGCGCCACGGCTTTTTCCGCCCCGCCAGTTTTCACAAGGTGACAGGGCTGCTCGACGCCGGGAAGAAACCGGTCGGCTGGCACCACCGCATTGTCGCTCCCTCGATCTCGGTCCAGCTCTTCGGAGAGGGAGACGGCCGCGGCAATCCCGACGCCGTGGACGGGGCGGCCCAGCTCCCTTACCGGATGGGAAATATTCATATCGATTACGTCATGGCCAACACCGCGGTGCCGGTGACCTGGTGGCGTTCGGTCTACAATTCCCAGAATGCCTTTGTCAATGAATGCTTCATGGATGAGATGGCCCACGCCGCCGGCGCCGACCCGGTGCAGTTCCGTCTGGATCTGCTGCCGGCGGATTCGCGCCTGCGCGCGGTGCTCCAGCTCGCCGCTGACAAGTCGGAGTGGGGCAAACCCCTGCCCCCGGGCCGGGGCCGGGGCATCGCCTGCCACGCCTGCTTCGGCAGCTTTGCCGCCCACTGCGCCGAGGTGGAGGTGGATGGCAGCGGGCGCCTGCGGGTGACGCGCTACGTCTGCGCCATCGACTGCGGGCAGGCGGTGAATCCGGACGGGGTCAAGGCCCAGATGGAGGGAGGGGTGATCTTTTCCCTCTCGGCCGCGTTGCGCGGCCAGATCACCATCGCGAAAGGCGGGGTGGTGCAGGGCAACTTTGACGCCTATGAGCCCCTGCGCATCAACGAGAGCCCGGAGATTTTGGTGCATCTCGTCCCCAGCCATCTGCCCCCCGGCGGGGTGGGTGAGCCGGGGGTGCCACCGGTGGCGCCGGCGCTGTGCAACGCCATCTTCGCCGCGACCGGCATCAGGGTCCGCCAGCTCCCGGTCTCCTCGACCTCATTGATGCGGCCCGGGGAATAGAAGTACCCCGGCTGCTGTTAAATTGACCAAAATCGGAAACAAGCGCGTGGGACGGAGACGCCCGCGCGCTTTTCTATAAAGTGGAAGGATAACAAATGATCTGGCTCTGGATTGGATTCATCTGCTTCGTTCTGGCCATGCTCGCCCTCGATCTCGGTGTTTTTCACCGCAAGGCCCATGTCGTGCAGATGAAGGAGGCCCTGGGCTGGTCGGGGGTCTGGATCGCCCTCGGCCTGGCTTTCTCGTTCTTCATCTACCATGCCTATAACGCCCACTGGTTCGGCCTTGGCACGGCCGTGGATGCCGTCGACGGCCTGGTCAATTCCGGACGCACCGCCGCTATCAAGTATCTGACCGGCTATGTCGTCGAAAAATCCCTGAGCGTCGACAACATCTTCGTCATCGCCATGATCTTCGGTTTCTTCGCTGTGCCGGCCATCTATCAGCACCGGGTGCTCTTCTGGGGCATCCTCGGCGCCCTGGTGATGCGCGGGGCGATGATCGGCGTCGGTGCGGCCCTGATCGCCAAATTCCACTGGATTCTCTATATCTTCGGAGGGTTTCTGATCCTCACCGGGGCCAAGATGCTTTTCATGCATGGCGGCGCCGAGGATCCGAACCGCAACGTCATGGTGCGGCTGGTGCGCCGCTTTTTCCCCGTCACTGAACGTTTTCACGGCCAGCATTTCATCGTGCGCGCCGGCTCGGCCGCCTCGCGCAAGGGGGTGCTTCCCGGCGATGACGAGGCCGACGACACCGTGGTCGGCAGCGTCAAAAAGGGGGCGGTGCTGCTCACCCCCCTCGCCCTGGCCCTGATCGTGGTCGAGGCGACCGACCTGATCTTTGCGGTGGACTCGATCCCCGCGATTTTTGCCATCACCGCCGATCCCTTTCTGGTCTTCACCAGCAATGTCTTTGCCATTCTCGGCCTGCGTTCGCTCTATTTCGCCCTGGCCGGCATGCTGGACAAATTCCGTTATCTCAAGGTCGCTCTGGCCGTGGTGCTGATGGTGGTGGGCGCCAAGATGCTGACCGCGACATGGCTCAAGAGTGTGCTCGGCGACCATTTCAATTTCATCCTGCTCGGCGTGATCCTCTCCATCCTCGCCGCCGGGATCCTGCTCTCCCTGCTCGCCAACCGCCGCGATGCGCGGCGGGCGGGCTGAAAGGCTTCACTCCAGCACCCTGATCACGATCACCGTCATGTCGTCGAAAGGGTGAACCCCGTTGGTGAAGGCCTGGACATCGGCGATAATGGTGTCGCGGATCTGCTGCGCGTTCATGGTGGCACAATCGAGCCCTCTGAGAAAAGTGAGCAGGCGCTCCTCGCCATAGAAAGCCTTGCCCCGGTTCATCGCATCCTGAATGCCGTCGGTTTGCAGGATAATGATTTCCCCGGGCAGAAGCCGCACCCGCTTATCCTGATAGAGATGGTTTTTACGCACACCGATGGGGTAGGGCGGGCCGCTGCCGCGCAGGATCCGCCATGCCCCTTCTGAGTAGAGGAGGGGTTCACTCAGTCCCGCATTGGTGAAGCACATGGCCCGGTTCTCCGGCTCAAGGGCGACCAGGCAGAGGGCGATGAAGGTGTGGCGTTCGAGCTTGGGGTAGAGGATTTCGTTGCTGCGCGTGAGCGCCTCCGCCGGGCTCTTGCCCTCCGCCGCTTCGGCATGGACGATGCCGTTGGCCATGACAGCGGTCATCGCCGCCCGCATCGCTTTTCCAGAGACATCCCCGATCATGATACCGAACCGTTTCCGGTCACTTCCCACCCAGGCATAATCGAAGAAATCCCCGCCGACCTGATTGGCCGGAATGCAGAGCCCCGAAATGTCGAATCCGGGCACCTGCGGCCCGGTGTGCGGCATTATCGCCATCTGCATTTCGTGGGCCGCGGAGAGTTCGGCTGCCATGCGGATAATGCCCAGGCGCCGGCGGAAATAAAAGAGGGCGATGGTGCAGAGGATGAGGAGGCCCAGGAGGCGGAACCACCAGGTCCGCCAGAAGGGCGGAGCGATGGAGATGGCGATCGAGCACCCCTCCTCGTTCCAGACCCCGTCGTTGTTGGAGCCCTTGACGCGGAAGAGATAGCTGCCCGCCGGCAGGGTGGTGTACTGCGCCACGCGCTGGTCCGCCGAGGTGGTGATCCACTCCTGGTCCAGCCCCTCCATTTTGTAGGCATAGCGGTTCTTCTCGGGCGCGGTATAATCGAGGGCGGCGAACTCGAAGGAGAAAAAGTAGTCGCGGTGGGAGAGCTTGAGGTGCCTGATCTCGGAGAGGGGGAGGTCGAGGCGCACCTGCCGGTTCATCTTTTTAAAGCCGGTGATGACCACCGGTGGGATATGGGGATTGTCGCGGATCTGCTCGGGGAAAAAGCTGTTAAAGCCGTTGATGCCTCCGAAGAACATTTCACCATTCGGGCTGAGAAAGAAGGAGCCGCCGTTGAATTCGTTGCTCTGCAGGCCGTCGCGGATGCTGTAATTTTTGCACTCTGCAGTTTCGGGATCGAAGCGCCCGATGCCGTTATTGGTGCTGAACCAGAGCCGTCCCCGGCCGTCCTCGAGGATTCCGTATATGGCATCGGAGGGCAGGCCGTCCCTGGTGCGATAAGCGGTGAAGATGCCGGTTTTACGGTCGAATCTGATCAGGCCGCTGCCCCAGGTGCCGATCCAGAACGTTCCCTGCCGGTCTTCATGCAGGCAGAAGACATAGTTGCTGTTGATGCCTCCCTGAGCACCCGGGGTGCTGCGATAATGGGAAAAGCGGCCGGCCGCGGCGTCGTAGCGGTCGAGTCCGCCGCCCTGGGTGCCGATCCAGTAGCATCCCTCGCGGTCCTTGTGGATGAAGCGGATGTAGTCGCTGGCGATGGAGTTGCTGTCCCCGGGATCGGAGCGGAGGTGGCGGAAGCGGGGGGAGGCGGTGTTGAGCTTGCGAGTATCGAGCCGGTCGAGTCCGCCGCCCTGGGTGCCGATCCAGAGGGTGCTGTCGCTGTCGAGAAAGAGGGCGCGGATCTCATTGTGGCACAGGGAGTAGGGATTTTGGGGGTCGTGCAGGTAGCGGACAAAACGGCCGGTGGCAGGATTGAAGCGGCAGATGCCGCCGCCGTGAGTGCCGATCCAGAGTTCGCCATCGCGGCCGGGTATGACCAGGCGGACGATATTGTGGCTGAGGGAATGGGGGTCGGCCGGGTTGGCGCGGTAATGGGTGTAGCGGCCCGTGCGGCGCTCGAGCCGGTCGAGACCGCCGCCATGGGTGCCGATCCAGAGGATGCCGTTGGCATCTTCATAGATCGACCAGATGATGGGCTGGCTGAGCCCCTCCGGAACCTCCGGCAGATATCGGTAATGAACGAAGGGCTTCGGCCGGGCGTCGGCCTTGCTGACCCCGCCGCCGTAGGTGCCCACCCAGAGCAGGCCGGAGCGGTCCTGGAAGAGGGAGCGGATCTCGTTATGGCTCAGGGAATGGGGATTGCGGGGATCGTTGAGCCAGGCGGCGAACTCGCCGCTGCGCGGGTCGAAGCGGTTGAGGCCCCCTTCGGTGCCAACCCAGATATTACCCTCGGCATCCTCGAGCAGGGCGTAGACGTGGTTGTTGCTGAGGGAGCGGGGATTGCCGGGTGCGTGGAAAAAACTCTGCAGGCGGGGAGGGCGGCCCGGCTCCCGGCGCAGGCAGTGCAGCCCGTGCACTGCGCCGATCCAGAGGGCGCCCGAGCGGTCGACCATGAGGGTGCGGATGGTGTCCTGAGCCAGGGCATTCCACTCCTTCTCCTGCATCTCCGGCACGGTAAATCGGGGTTTGTCGTGGAGGAGCTCCGCGGCCGGGAGCATGGCCAGCCCCTGGTCGGTTCCGGCCCAGAGGGTGCCGATGCTGTCGACGGCGAGGGCGCGCACATGGTCATCCCGGAGCGAGGCTTTGTCGCCCGGAGAATGAAAAAAGCGGTCAAAACGGCCCGATCCCTCTGCAGCGTGGGGATTTTTCATCCGGTTGAGGCCGTGATCGCACCCGACCCAGAGCTGGCCGGCGCGGTCCTGGACGATGGCGTAGATGAGGTCGTTGCTGAGCGAACTGGTATCGGCGGGAGCGGTGCGGAAGCGGATGAAACGGTTTTTCTCCAGCAGATAGCGGTTGAGTCCGCCGTTGAAGGTGCCCGCCCAGATCGAACCGGCGCGGTCTTCATAGAGGGCGGTGATCTGGTTGTAGCTGAGGCTGTGGGGATTGTCCGGATCGGTGCGCAGGACGGAAAAGCCGTAGCCGTCATAGAGATTGAGGCCGTCCTCGGTGCCGAACCAGAGATAACCCCGCCGGTCCTGCATGATGTTGGTGACGATGCTCTGGGAGAGGCCCTGCTCGACGTTGATCTGCTCAAAGAGCAGCTGCGGCGCCGCGGGTGCTGCGGCGGCCCCGGTCGAGAGGGTGAAAAGGCAGGATGCGGCGCAGAGCGCGAAAACGGGCATCGCGAAGCGATGAATACCTTTCATGCCGGCCTCCGGAAGTCTATCCAGTTATTGATACGTAATCCGGAGGGATTTTGCAACAAAAAAGAATTTGCACATGGCAAAAACTAGTGATAATTTAAGGCAGAGAGGAGGGTCTCATCATGAAAGTACGCAAACCCGCCTGGGCGGGACGTTTTTATCCCGCTGAGCCCGAGGCCCTGCGTGAGATGACCACTTCCCTGCTCGCTGCCGCTCCGCTGGAGAATGAAAACCGGCGCCTGCTCGGTCTTGTGGTCCCGCATGCGGGTTATATCTATTCAGGTTCGACCGCCGCTGCCGGCTACCGCCTCGCAGCAGAGGCAGGGATCGATACCGTCATCGTCATCGCGCCCAGCCACGGCCAATATGTGAGGGGGGTCTCGCTCTACGACGGGGAGGCCTATGCCACCCCTCTGGGTGAAATCGAGGTCGACGGGGAGCTGACCCGCCGCCTGGCTGAGGCCTCGCCCCATCTCCACCTCTCACAGGAGGGCCACACCCTCTTCGACGGCCGCCCGGAACACAGCCTCGAGGTCCAGCTTCCCTTTCTCCAGTCGGCCCTGAAGAGGACATTCAGACTGGCGGCTGCGGTCTTTCACGACTATGACTGGGAGATCTGCCGCGCCCTTGGCGATGCCATCGCCGCCGCATATCGCGAGGGCATGCTCATCATCGCCAGTTCGGACCTCTATCACGGCGAATCCCTCGCCGAGTGCCGGCTGGCCGATGACCGCACCCTCGGGATTCTCCTCAGGGGCGAGGCCGAAGGTTTTTGCCGCGCCCATGCCGCCGGCGAGGTGGAGGCCTGCGGGGCCGGCCCCATCGCCGCCCTGCTGCGCACGGGCGAACGCCTCGGCGCCTCCTCCGTTCGCCTCCTCGCCCGCACCAATTCGGAAGAGGTGACCGGCGAATCGAGCGGCTACGTGGTGGGCTATGCCGCCGCTGCGGTGGAGTGGCCGCGGTCATGAGGGAGCGCATTGCCCTGATTGGAGCGGGCAGGGTCGGCAGCAGCCTCGCCGGCGCCCTCCATCATGCCGGTCTGGAGGTGGAATTCATCGTCGACCGCGACGCCGCGGCGGCGCGAGCGGCCGCAGCGCTGTGCGGAGCGGTCCCGGCCGTCACCCTGGCCGCCCTGCCGGAGGGCGGGCCTGCGCTCATTTTCCTCACCGTCCCGGACGACGCCATCGCCGCGGCCGCAGCCGAGCTGGCCGCGGCCGCGAAAGCAGGGCCCGGGACCGCGGTCGTCCACTGCTCGGGCTCGCTCCCGGCCGCCATCCTGGCGCCCCTGCGGCCTCACACCCGCCGGCTCGCCTCCATGCACCCCCTGCAGAGCTTCGCCGGCCGCAAGCAGGAGTGGCGGCGCTGGCGCGGCATCCATATCGCCCTCGAGGGCGAGGAGGAGACCGTGGTGCTTCTCGAGGAGATCGCGCGGCGGCTGCAGAGCCGCCCTTTTCGCCTCACCGCCGGGGCCAAAACAGACTATCACATCGCCTGCGTCCTGCTCTCCAACTGCCTGGTCGGACTCTATGATGCAGCCGACGAACTACTCGCAGGGGTGGAGCTGCCGGCGGAAGAGAAGCGGGCGATGACCGAACCCCTGCTGCGGAATGCCATCGCCAACGTCATCGCCTCCGGCCCGGGTGCGGCCCTGACCGGCCCGGTCTCGCGCGGCGACACCGGCACCATCACTGCCCACCTCTGCGCCCTGGCGGCGGAGCGGCCCGGCCTCCTCGAACTCTACCGCACCCTCTCCCTCCGCCTGGTGAAATTGGCGGAACAAGAGGGCCGGCTGACGCTGTTACAAAGTGAACAGCTCCGCAAACTGCTCAATCATCCCGACGAATGACGCCATGCCCTTAAACCTGCGCAAACGAAGCGATCTGGAAAAGATCGAAGAGACCATTCTCGCCCCCTGGGCGGCCCGGAGCACCTGCTTCGCTCCGACCCGCCTCCATGCGGAGCCGGAACACGCCTATCGCACCGCCTTTCAGCGTGACCGCGACCGCATCATTCACTCCAGGGCCTTCCGGCGCCTCAAGCACAAGCGTCAGGTCTTCCTCACCCAGTCGGGCGACCATTACCGCACCCGCATCACCCACACCCTGGAGGTCTCACAGCTCTCGCGCACCATGGCGCGGACCCTGGGGGTCAACGAGGAACTTGCAGAGGCGATCGCCCTCGGCCATGATCTCGGCCACACCCCCTTCGGCCATATCGGCGAGGTGGTCCTCCACGACATTCTCAGCGGGACCGACACCCTCGATGGAACCCTTCCGGCCCGGGATGGCGGGGGATTCAAGCACAACTATCAGAGCCTCCGCGTTGTCGAGGTCCTCGAAAAAAAATATGCCTGGGACGGCCTCAACCTCACCGCCGCTGTGCGCGAGGGCATTCTCAAACACACCCGCCTGCGCCGCCAGGCGATCAACTATCCCGGTTTCAACCTCGAAGGGCTGCATTACGAACTCGACAATGCCACCACCATCGAGGGGCAGATCGTCGCGGTCTGCGACGAGATCGCCCAGCGCACCCACGATCTCGAGGACGGTATCCGCGCCGGATTCGTCAGCCTCGAACGTGTCCGCGAACTGCCGATCATTCGCGAAATCGACCGCCGCGCCGGCCTGAAGCTGGACGATCGCTTCATCTACCGCAACACTCTCATCCGCAGCCTGGTCAATTTTCTCGTCACCGACGTGATGGAGGCCACCCTCGAACGCATCGACACTTTTATGGGCCTCACCGGGCGGAGCAGCCATTTCGATACCCTGCTGGTCTGGTTCAGCGACCGGGTCAATCCCCTGCAGGAGGAACTCGACCGCTTCATTTCCAGCGAGATCATCCGCATCGCCTCGGAGGAGCGCAGCGATGACCAGGCGCGCGAAATCATCCGCACCCTCTTCAGAAGCTACTTTCTTCAGCCCGGTCTCCTGCCTGACTATCGCCTCGCCCCGGTGCTCACGGGGGAGGGCAAGGAGCTGCGTAAAGACAGTTCCTTCCTGCGCGCCATCGCCGACCATATCGCCGGCATGACCGACAATTACGCCGAACTGGAGAACCGGCGCATCAGCGAGGCCCGCCATGAGCGTTGACCTCCAGCTGCAGGATATCTGCTTCCGCTACACCGGCATCGGCGCTTCTGACCGCATGATCCTCGACCACATCACCCTCAATCTCGGCGGCGCGCCCGGCTGCACCGCCATCGTCGGGCCGAGCGGATCGGGCAAGACCACCCTCATCCAGCATTTCACCGGGCTGCTGCGGCCGTCCTCCGGCACGGTGCGGGTGGAGGGAGAGGATATCTGGGCCAGGGGCTATGACCACACCCTGCTGCGCCGCCGCATCGGCCTGGTTTTCCAGTTCCCCGAGGGACAGCTTTTCGAGGAGAGCGTCGCCCGCGACGTCGCCTTCGGCCCGCTCAACCTGGGCTGGAGCGAAGAGCGTATAGATGCCGCGGTCGAAAAGGCGCTGCGGCAGGTCCGCCTCGATCCGGTGCGCTTCCGGGATCGCTCCCCCTTCAATCTCAGCGAGGGTGAGAAGCGGCGGGTGGCCATTGCCGGGGTGCTCGCCATGGAACCCGAGATGGTTGTGCTGGATGAGCCCACGGCCGGGCTCGATCCCCGCGGCCTGCGCAGCGTCGAGGAACTGATCGAGGGGCTCATCGATCAGGGCACCGCGGTGGTGCTCATCACCCACAACATGGATTTCGTCAATGACCTGGCCGGGCGGGTCCTGTTGATGATCGGCGGCCGCATCGCTTATGACGGCCCCCCGGCGGCGCTCTTCGCCGAACCGACCCTGCTGCAGGCGGGGAGTCTGGAGGAGCCCCTCTTTCTCCGGGAGCGGGCGGCCCGCGGCGCGCACTGGCCGGCTCATTTCCGCCAGGCCGGCAGCCTGCGCGCCCTGCTCAGGATTGTGCGAAAATAATACAACCGGCTTGAATCTGAACAACCGCCGCGGTGCCCGGCACCCCTGCATCCCGTATGGCCGCGGGTGAGGGCCTACGCCGTTACGGCCGATCCGCCTAAGTCTTTGTCAGAAAAGTATTTAATAAATCCTAAATTATGCCGTGGTTGTGACCTGAGTCAATCGCCATGGGGAGGTCATGGCGTAGTATTTGCAGGTGCTGTCCAGGAGTGGGGAGAAATGTGCCGGGAGGTAGCATCATGAATTATCTGGACGAGCTTCAGTTGTCAGACTTGCAGCAGGAAGTAGAGCAGCAAAGACCCGACCTTTCCTTCTTTGAGACCTACTACCCCAAGCTGAGCCGCAGTCCGGAAATCCAGAAAATCTACAGTCTCATCGACAAGATCGCCCGCAGCAACGCCACGGTGCTGATCCAGGGTGAGACCGGAACGGGCAAGGAGCTGATTGCGGGTGCGATTCAGGCCCAGAGCCTGCGCAGCCGTGAGCCCTATGTGACGGTGAACTGCGCCGCCCTGCCGGAGCATCTGCTCGAGAGCGAGCTCTTCGGCCATGAACGCGGGGCCTTCACCGGGGCGGTTTCCAGCCATGTCGGCAAGTTCGAACAGGCCGACGGCGGCACCCTTTTTCTGGATGAAATCGGAGACATGCATCCCTCCACCCAGGCGAAGATCCTGCGGGTTCTGCAGGAACAGGCCTTTGTCAGGGTGGGAGGACAGCGCACGATCAATGTTGATGTCCGTATCATTGCCGCCACCAACAGGGATCTGTGGGAGGAGATGGAATCAGGAAGGTTTCGCACCGACCTCTATTACCGCCTCAATGTGGTCACTCTGCACGTGCCCCCGCTGCGGGAACGCAGCGAGGATATCCTCATCCTGGCCGACTATTTCCGTCACAAATTCGCAGCGGAGATCAAGAAACAGGTGGGCGATTTCGACGATGAAACCCGGCTGCTTCTGGCCAATCACTCCTGGCCGGGGAATATCCGCGAACTGCGCAACCTGATCGAGCGGGCCGTGCTGGTGGTCAATCCCAACCACACCGTCACGGCCAAGGATCTGGCGATGACCGGCAAGGATTATTTCGCCGCCGGCGGACGCGACCGGCGCCGCGACGAGAAGCGCGGCCCCAGCCTCTTCACCCTCAACCTTGAGGAGCTGGAACGCACGGCCATCACTATCGCCCTGCAGCGCAGCCGCTGGGTGCAGAAGGAGGCCGCCGCACTGCTCGGCATCTCGCCGCGCGCCCTGAACTACAAAATAACCCAGTACAAAATATCGCACGCGAGCTGGCGCAAGAATTCGGCCTGACCCTGCCGGCTTTTAGCCCGCCCGCTCAACGCCAATCCGGCGGAGCCCCTGCTGCTCCGCTCTCATCCTTGTATCATAACGGCATGACCATCCCTATGAACTGGAAATTCCTTGTCTTTGTCACCCTTCTGGGCGCCGCGCTGGCCGCTGCAGGGGACAACTCGATCTCGATCACCTGGTCCCGCAACACCGAGCCGGACCTGCTCGGCTACCGCCTCCATTTCGGCACCCGCCCCGGCGCCTACACGGCCTCCCGGGATGTGGGCGACGTCGCCACCTACACCCTCACCGGACTGAGCACCGATACCACCTATTATATCGCCCTCACCGCCCTCGACCACTGGGGCAATGAGAGCGGCTACTCCAATGAGGTCGAGGCCGCCCCCGAAGGCGGCGGCGGAGGGGGCGGCAACCCGGCCGTGCCGCGCCGGTTCGAACTCGAGAGCGCCTACCCCAATCCCCTCCGCCACGGCAGCGCCGCCACCCTGCGCTTCGCCCTGCCCGAAGCGCGCGAGGAGGTCACCCTGGCCGTCTACAACACCCTCGGCCAGCGCGTACGCACTATCTCCTCCGGCCCGGCCGCTGCCGGCTACCATCTGCGCACATGGGACGGCCGCGACCAGACCGGCCTTCCCCTCGCCGCCGGGGTCTACTACATCCGCTTCCAGACCGGCGTCAAGATCCTCACCACCCCGATCACCATTTTCCGCTAATCCGGGGCCGGACGGCTGTCCGGCCTCCCTGATTTCCAACCTGTAATTCTCTCCCACATTCTCGAAATGTTATCTCCCCCGCCCCGGGATTAGTCATATCTAACGGAAATAAAAACAATACCCCCGGCCCCTGTTTTCTTTGGCACGTCCTTTGAATAGCTTCTTTTCGACAATCATGGCAACCTCGAATATGCTACCAGGGAGAAGATCGGAATGAAGCGTGTTGTGAATGTGTGGACCGGGACAGCGCTGCTGTTGCTAACTCTAATGAACAATGCAAGTTGGGCCGTCGATGTCAAATTGAAATGGCAGGCCAATACCGAGGGCGATCTGGCCGGATACCGTATCCATTACGGGACCGCCAGCTCCTCCCTGAATCAGACCATCGATGCCGGAAATGTAACCGCCTATACTGTCACCGGCCTGGAGGCGAACCGGGGCTACTATTTCGCGCTCTCGGCCTACGATGCCAGCAGCAATGCGAGCGGGCGCACCTCCGAGATCTACGGCGTGGCGGGTGATGCCCAGGCCCCGACCCTGGTGGCGGCGGCCGCGGTCAGCCCCACCGAGCTGCGCGTCGCCTTTAGCGAAGCCCTCGAGAAAACGAGCGCCGAGACCCCCGCCAACTATACCATCTCCCCGGCGGTGAATGTCACCGGCGCCCTCCTCCAGAGCGACGGCAAGAGCGTGCTCCTGACCACCGCCGCCCATGCCGCCGGCGCGGCCTACACTCTCACCGTCAAGGGGGTCAAGGATCTGGGCATCCCCCGCAACAGCCTGGCCGCCGGCAGCACCCTCACCTACACCGCCCCCGGCGGGGCCGCCGACAGCGATGCCGAGCCGCCCACCATCACCCTGGCGCGGCTCACCTCGGCGACCAGCCTCTCGGTCTATTTCAGCGAGCCTCTCGATGAGGCCTCGGCCGTCGCCCTCGGCAACTATTTCATCAGCAATTCGGTCACCGTCAAGTCGGCCGCCCTCACCGCGGCGGGGAATGTCGTCCAGCTCACCACCAGCCCCCACAGCGCCGGCCAGAACTATATCCTCACCGTCAACAACGTCTGCGACCGTTCGGCGCGCAAAAATCCCCTCCTCCCCAACAGCTATTACGCCTATGCCTATGACCCGGGCGACCAGATCGGCCCGATGATCACCCTGGTCAATGCCAAGGATGCGGACCAGCTCGAGATCCTCTTCAATGAGCCGCTCGACGAGGCCAGCGCCGAGACCGTCGCCAACTATACGATCCAGGGCGACATCCAGGTCCTCGCCGCCGAACTCGATCCCTCTGGCCAGATCGTCTATCTGCGCACGAGCCTGCACAACCCCGACCGCCTCTACCTGCTCAATGTCCGCAATGTCTGCGACGCCAGCGCGCAGAAAAATCCGGTCGCCGGCGGTACCGCCTTCGGCTACGTCTTCAAGCCGGTCGACCACATCGGCCCGATGATCAGCCGGGTGGTGGTCAAGGACGCCACCCATCTCCAGGTCATTTTCAACGAGGAGCTGGAGCGCACGAGCGCGGAGAACCGCGACAACTATCGCATCAGCGACGGCGTGGTGGTGATGAACGCCGCCCTCGATCTGGAGGGCAAAAGCGTGGAGCTGGAGACGACCCCCCATCTCTCCGGCCGCGTCTACATCCTGGTCATCAACCGGGTGACGGATGGTTCGACGGTCGCCAATGAGATCCTGCCCAACAGCTCCTATGCCTACGTTCACGGCAACGATGATCTCGCCGCCGGCCCGACCATTGTGCGCGCCGCTGCCCGCAGCGCCACCCAGCTGGTGATCGAGTTCAGCAAGCCCCTCGAAAAGAACAGCGCCGAAAAGACGGCCAATTACCAGCTCAACCGCGGCGCGGCCGTCACCGCCGCCCTTCTCAATGCGGACAACACTTCCGTGACCCTGACCACCACTCCCCATGAGGCGGGCAAGGTCTATATCCTCACGGTCAATGAGGTGAGCGACGCCACCGTCTACCGGCGCACCGTGCCGGCGAACAGCGCCTACAGCTACCTTTACGAGGGCAGCGACACGGTCGGCCCGGTGGTCTCGCTGGTTCAGGTCAACAGCACCACCAGCCTCGATGTCATGTTCAACGAGCAGGTGGAGAAGAGCGGAGCGGAGAACCTCGCCAACTATACGATCAGCGGCAACGTCACGGTGCTCGCAGCCCGGCTGGACGGCTCCCAGCGTATCGTCCATCTCACCACCACCGCCCATGAGCCGCAAAAGCTCTATGTGCTGCGCATCAGCGCGATCCGGGATGCCAGCGCGGAGGCCAATCCGATCGCCCCCAACACCAGCTACTCCTATCTCTACGAGCCGGCGGACGCCCTGCCGCCCACCATCGCCATGGTGCGGGTGGTCGACCTCCAGCATCTCGAGGTCAGCTTCAGTGAGGAGGTCGAGGCGGCCACGGCGGGCAGCCTTTCCAGCTACGCCCTGAGCAGCGGCAAGGTTCTCAGCGTCAAGGCGGGCGGTTCAGGCCATCAGTACATCCTCGAGGTCGAACCCCTGACGAGCGGACGCATCCTGCTGCTCATGGTCAACGGGGTGCGCGACGGGGCGGGCAACACCATCGCCGCCAACAGCTCCTATGCCTTCAGCTTCGGCCAGATCGCCGCCGAGCCTGTGCCGGTGGTGACCGGAGTGACGGCCCTGAGCGAGACCCAGCTCCAGGCCACCTTCAGCGTGCCGCTCGACAAGGTCTCGGCGGAAAGGACGGCCAACTATCAGATCCAGGGGGTGACGGTGCTCTCGGCCAAGCTCGACGCCGCCAAAAACAAGGTCTGGCTGACCACCTCCCCCCATGCCCTCAACCGCATCTATGTGGTCTTGTTCAGCAACATCGGCCGCAGCGACCGGCCCGACCTGATCGTCGAGGCCAACAGCCCCTGTTTCTACATGGTGTCGAAATCCGCGGCTGCCGCCCCCGGAGTGCTGCGCATTGTCGCGGCCGGCGAGATGCTGGTCGAGGTCTGGTTCAATCAGCCGGTGGAGCGCTACAGCGCCGAAGCTCGCCGCAGCTATCATATCTCCGATGATGTGGCGGTGCTCGGGGCCGAACTCGATGCCGGCCTCAACAAGGTCACCCTCACCACCTCGCGCCATCGCGCCGGGCAGGCCTACACCCTGACCGTCTCCGGGGTCAGCGGTGCGGAGAGCGGCGCGGTGATGAGCGGGACGGTGCTGGCCTACACCTTCGTCCCTTCGCTGCAGGTCGCGCTGGCCGGCAGTGCGGAGGCGAATCTCTCCTTCGTCGCGGTGGGCTCCCCATACTACGTCGACCGCAACTATGTCATCACCTCGGCCCCCGAGGATCTCATCCACGCCAGGATGATCATGACCGCCAACAGCGACAAGGGCAGCAGCTCCACCGGGTTCATGCAGGTGACGGTGAGCCAGGCCACGGTGGTCTATGTCGCCTATGATGCCAGCGCCCAGTCGGTGCCGGCCTGGCTCTCCTCGCGCTATACCAAAACCGGGCTCAGCCTTGGGGTCTCCGAGAGCGGCGAAAAACTCAACCTCTGGGCGGCCTATTTCACCGCCGGCAACATCACCCTGGGCGGCAACAACGCCGCAGGCGCGCGCGGGGCCAAATGCATGTATGTGGTGCTGCTGCAGGAGCCGGCTTTCGCCCGCACTCTCAGCAGCGGCGAACTGGAGGGATTGAAGGAGATGAGCACGCAGCGGCCGACCACCATCACCCTGCTGCCCAACTATCCCAATCCCTTCAATCCGCGCACCTCGATCCGTTTCGAGCTGCCCTATGACAAGGAGGTGCGCCTGGTGGTCTACGACATTCTCGGCCGCCATGTCCGCACCCTCTACGAGTCCACCGCCTCGGCCGGGGTCCACGCCCTGATCTGGGACGGGGTAAATGACGACCAGATCCCGGTTGCGGCAGGGGTCTATATCTATCGGCTGGAAGTTTGGGAGAATGCGCAGCGCAACGGCGTCACCTATCGCAATAACTACGTCACCATCACGCGAAAGATGACCTATCTGAAATAAAGCAAAGACCAGCTTGCCAGCACGGAAGCGCCGGGTGCATCGGGAGGGAGCACACGGCGCTTTTTATTTGCCCCTCGCTCTAACCCGGTTATTCATTCAAAAAGCGACCCTCATCACAGGGTGCTCTCCGCAGCGGTGTTACCATTTCCCCTCGCTCCGACCCGGTTATTCATTCAAAAAGCGACCCTCATCACAGGGTGCTCTCCGCAGCGGT
>ERZ795059.1134-NODE-1134-length-30766-cov-11.920843_pt1 | contig 30766 bp, 28 predicted proteins | sample MGYA00375143_ERZ795059 | MGnify/ENA primary metagenome ERZ795059 (study PRJEB30188, sample SAMN05720168) | activated sludge metagenome | isolation source: Anaerobic digester | place: USA | collected 2015-01-07 ... | reverse complement strand
TGAGGCGCACGATCTTGCCATCCCACTGGCAGGCGTGGCGGTTCGGATCGAGCGTGAGGCGGCCGCGGACGATTGGCTTCTTGTCGCCGTCTTCCGGCGTCGCCGATGCGCCGCGCGAGCGGCGGAGGATGGCTTTCACCCGCTCGCCCAGCAGGCGGGTCGAGCACGGTTTACGGATGAAGTCGTCCGCGCCGATGTTGAAGCCGACGACTTCGTCGATCTCGTCGTCTTTCGAGGTGAGGAAAATCGCGGGCAGGTTGGAGGTCTGGCGCAGTTTGCGCAGCAGCTCCATGCCGTCCATCTTCGGCATCTTCACGTCGAGGATGGCGATGTCCGGCGGGGTTTCGGACAGGCCGGCCAGGGCGGCGGCGCCGTCATGATAGGCGCGAACCTGGTAACCTTCGGCCTCGAAGAAAGCTGTCAGCGCCTCAACGATGTTCTCGTCGTCGTCCACGAGGGCGATGGTAGCCATAGCGTCAATCTCCTGGCGGGCGTCCCGCCCCGATGCGTTTCGACATAATCGGGGGGTGCGGGCGCAAGGGCAAGTGCCACGAACGGCCCCCGAACACTAGGATTTTCGGTCCGGATCGCTCGTCTGGCACGCGAATTGAAGCACCCCTGATGCGGGAAAGCAGGCTCCGGCCTGTCTGAGCGCCGGAAAACCGGTCTCCGGGACATGGTGGAGGGTGGGATGCAGGTTGTTACGATCAGTGGTTTCAAAGGCGGTACGGGGAAAACCACCATTGCCTCGCTTCTGGGCGTGGCGGCGGTCAAGGACGGTTTCCGGGTCGCGAGTCTCGATCTCGACCGTAACACGCGGAACCTGTCCAGTTTCCTGACACTTCGCCGTGCCGCACGGCTACAGAGCCCTGACCATGTGATGCTCATCGACATGGAGCAGGACGTCAAAGTTAACGCCAAGCCCAGGCATTCGGGCCGTCTTGAGCCCCTGATCCGCATGGCCAAGATGGATGGCTATGACCTGATGATCATCGACACTTCGTCGGGCAACCTGGCGGACGTTTACGAGGCCCACCTTCTGGCCGACGTCATTCTGACGCCGATGAACGAAAGCCCGGCCGACATGCACGGCCTGTTTGCGCCGCTCGGCGCGTCGGCCGCCCCCAAGATCAACTATCGCGAGATGATCGATACCGTCCGTTTTGACCGCAAGCGCACCGGCCTGCCGGTTCAGCAATGGCATGTCGTTACCAACCGCGTTTCGGCCCTGCCGTCCAAGGTCAGCAATGTAATCAACGAGCGCTTGCGTGCGATGGCGGCGGAAGCCGGCTTCCAGGCTGTTTGGGCGCTGCGCGATCGCGTCGTCCATCGCGGTATTGCCCTCGAAGGCCGCACGGCTTTCGACATGCCGGAGAACGGCAAGCTGACGATGAGTGAACTGGCTGGCCGTTCGGAAATCCGCGCGCTGCTGTCGCTGATCAATGGCTCGCGGGCCGCGCACCAGCACCCGCCTCAGGCCCGGGCCGCCTGAGCTTCTCGTCTGCAGAAACGCCAATTGTACCCCCGGAGCGTGATGTTTCGGAGGGCTTTTGCCCGGGTGCGACCGATTAACAAACGACTCGGAAGTGTCGCATCGCTGGACTAGGTTCCCCCCGAATCTGAATTCGCGTGGGAGATACTCATGATCCGGACAGTGATTGCGACATCCATCATTGCGCTTGGCGCGGCGGCGTGCGCGACAACTTACCAACCCGCGCGGACAGCTGCGGCGCCAGTGCAGGCGCAAGACAGCTATTACGTCAAAGGTCACAATGCGGTGGCGGCGCGGGCGGCCGAGCGCAACCCGACGAAGGCCAAGAACGTGATCCTGTTCGTCGGCGACGGCATGGGCATCTCCACCATCACGGCGGCCCGCATCTATACGGGCCAGACGAAGGGGCTCGATGGCGAGAGCTATCAGCTTGCAATGGAAAAGCTTCCGTACTCTGCGTTCTCGAAAACCTACACGCATGACGCCCAGGTGGCTGACTCTGCGCCGACCGCCGTAGCGATGACGACGGGCGTGAAGTCGTACAACGGCTCGATCGGCGTCACGCAGGCCGCGAACCTGAAAGATTGCGCGACAGCCAAGACGAGCGGCACGACCTCGCTGTGGGAAATGGCGGCTGACGCAGGCATGGCGACCGGCATCATCTCGACCGCGCGCATCACGCATGCAACGCCTGCTGCGACCTATGCCGAAACGGTTGAGCGCGACTGGGAGAGCGACAAGGATGTGAGCGCTGAAGGCAAGGCTGCCGGTTGCGTCGATATCGCTTCACAGCTGATCGCGTGGCAGGGGCTGCACGGCAAGGGCTTCGACGTGATCCTCGGTGGCGGTCGCACCAACTTCCTGCCGAACACGATGGCCGACCCGGAATACCCCAACATGAAGGGTGTTCGTCTCGATGGCCGCAATCTGGTCGACGAGTGGAAAGCCGGCGCACCGAACCGCACATCTGTGATCGACCGCGCTGGCTTCCAGGCATTTGACTGGAAGGGTACGGGCCAGATCTTCGGCCTCTTCGAGCCGTCGCACATGCAGTACGAGCTCGATCGCGCCAAGGACGGCAAGGGCGAGCCTTCGATCGCCGAGATGACTACGGCGGCGATCACGCGCCTGTCGCAAGGCGACAAGGGCTATGTGCTGATGGTCGAAGGCGGACGCGTCGACCATGGTCTGCACGCAGGCGACGCGCAGCGTGCGCTGGGCGATGCCAAGGCTCTGGACGAGGCGGTGGCTGCGGCTGTTGCGGCGACCGATCCGAAGGACACGCTGATCATCGTGACGGCGGACCATTCGCACACGCTGGTGATGCAGGGCTATCCCGATCGCGGCAACCCGATCCTCGGCCTCGTGAAAGAGGGCGGCGCGATGGTGAAGGCCCGCGACGGCAAGCCGTACACCACGCTGTCCTTCGCCAATGGCCCGGGCTCGGTGTGCAAGGCTCAGCCGGACGGCAAATGGCTGTGCGATCGTCCGGACCTGACGAATGTCGATACGACGGCGCTGGGCTTCATGCAGCAATCGCTGGTGCCGCTGGGTTCGGAAACGCATGGCGGTGAAGACGTTGCGATCTTTGCGGGCGGTCCGGGCGCAAACCTGTTCTCGGGTGCTGTCGAGCAGAACGAGATCTTCCACGTCATGGCGCGCAGCCTCGGTCTGGTGAAGTAGGGGTCTGGTTAAGCCGGAGCTGGCGATCTAGGTTCCTCCTCACCTGAGGAGGAACCTATGCGCGCCCTGATGCTCGTCTCTGCTTCGCTGATGGTGCTGGCGGCTTGCCAGCCCGAGACGAAACCTGCCTCCGAAACAGCGGCCGCCCAGCCGACGCCGGAAGAGATGGGGCAGGATGATCCCAGCGTTGTGTTCGAGCCCGCGCCGGTGGGGCCACCGAAGACCTATGAGGCGATGTCGAAGACGGCGATGAGCTTCACGCCGGGCAAGCTGACCGTCACGCCAACGCCGCAGCAGTCGATCAACCTGCCGTCGGGCGCAACCTTCGCATTTGAGAACGGCATCAGGTACGAGACCGTGATGGTGCCGGGCGGGGCAGGCATGGGCGATCCGGTCTATGACTGGAAGGGCGTGTTCCCGAACGCGTCCGGCACGGTCGATGTCGGGGATATCGAGATGTACACGGTGGAGGCTGAGACCATTCCGCCGGGCACGCCGAATGGCGGGCTGTGCGACAAGCCCTTCATCTTCGCCGTCTATCCCCACATCGACTCGCAGGGCGAAGTGATCACCATTGCGGCGTTCACAGGGGACGGCTGGCCGCCGGAGAAGCCGGATACGGCGCTGTGCGGGACGTTCAGCTATTCGGCGGTGAAGTAGCTACTCCAGCGCAGAATAGATCAGCGCGCGGATTTTCGTCTGCTCTTCGAGCCCGTCGCTCGGAATCAGCTGTGTCATGTAGACGACGGTGAGATCTTCTTTCGGGTCGACCCAATAGACCGAGTGATAGGCGCCGCCCCAGCCATAGTCGCCGACAGAGCCGAGATTGCCCATCAGGCTCGGGTCTTTGGTGACGCGGAAGCCGAGGCCGAAGCCCTGGCCCGGCTGGTAGGGGGCGGACACAAGCGTGTCGTGCGACATCAGCTCGACCGAGGCGCGAGAGATGTAGCGCTTGCCATCGACTGTGCCGCCCTGGCGAAGCATTTCGAGGAAGCGTGAGTAATCGCCTGCGGTTGAGAGCAGGCCGGCGCCGCCCGCGAAGGCCTTGCACGGCCCGCCGGCGTAGTGGCCCTGGCCGATATGGCCCGAGCCTTCCCACTTGCCGGGGTTTGGCGCGCGTTCGGTCTTGCCGTTCTTGGCGGAGTAGACGACGGCGAGGCGGTTGGTCTTGTCGGAAGGCAGGCAGAAGGCCGTATCGACCATGCCGAGCGGGTCGGTCAGGCGCTCCTTGAAGAACACGTCGAGCGATTGGCCCGAAAGCTTTTCGACCAGCACGCCGAGAATGTCGGTGTTGTAGCCATAGACCCATGCCTCGCCTGGCTGGGCCGCCATGGGCAGCTTCGCCATTTTCGCGACGACGGCGGAGACGGGCTCGTTCTTGTCGGCGAAGTACCAGCCGTAGACGCCCGCATCGCGCCAGGCTTTCTCGGCCGGACCGTTGCCGTAGGAGATGCCGGCCGTGTGCGAGAGCAGGTCGCGGATGGTGATGGGGCGCTTGGCCGGGACGACATCATAGCCGCCTTTGGCATTGGCGACGGCAACGGTGGTCTTCTGCCATTCCGGCATGAACTTGCCGAGCGGATCGTCGAGTACGAGCTTGCCTTCCTCCATCAGCATCATGATCGAGACGGAGGTCAGCGCCTTGGTCTGCGAGGCGATACGGAAGATGGTGTCCTGCTGCATGGCGACGCCTGCCTCGCGGTCGCGCCAGCCATAGGCTTCCGAGAAAATCTCGCGGCCGCCCTGCTTGATCTTGATGACAGCGCCGCCGAGCTTCTCGTCGGTGATGTACTTCTTCATTGTTGCATCAAGCGCAGTGAGACGGTCGCGCGAGAGGGTCTGGTGCTCGGCCACGTCATGACGGATCGGTCCATGCTCCAGCGGCGGGGCCATCGGCTGGGCGTGGAGCGCGGGCGGTCGCTGGGTCTCGGTGACGGAGAGCATGCAGCCTGAGAGCGCGATCGCGCTGAGGCCCGCTAGCAGGGTTCCAGTAAGCCGGGTGTGAGCGAGCCGCATGTTTTTCTCCCAAAAGTCTTTGAAATGACGATGGCAGGCCCGTGCTGGCGGTCAAGCGTGCCGTTTCGTCAACCGGACAACGGAATTCGCCTGAATAACGGGTCAACGACCACGCGAAGAGGGTTGATCCTTTACGCTCTCCGGGGATTGTGCGGGGCATGAGCGAGAGCTTCGATTACATCATTGTCGGCGCGGGATCGGCGGGCTGCGTGCTCGCCAACCGGCTGTCGGCTGATCCGAAGAACCGTGTTCTGCTGCTGGAAGCGGGCGGCAACGACAACTGGATCTGGTTCCACATTCCGGTCGGTTACCTGTTCGCGATCGGCAATCCGCGCGCCGACTGGATGTTCGAGACGGACAAGGTGCCGGGGCTGAACGGGCGCTCGCTGAAATATCCGCGCGGCAAGGTCATCGGCGGCTCGTCGGCGATCAACGCCATGATCTACATGCGCGGTCAGAAGGCCGACTACGACAACTGGCGCCAGTTGGGGTTGGGCGGCTGGGGGTGGGACGACGTAAAGCCGTTCTTCCTGAAGCATCAGGACCACATGACCGGCGGCGAACATCACGGCACCGGCGGCGAATGGCGCGTCGAGCATCCGCGCATGCGCTGGCAGGTGCTGGAAGCCTTTGCGGAAGCGGCTGATCAGGCGGGCATCCCGCATGTCTCGGATTTCAATACGGGCGACAATACCGGCGTCGGCTATTTCCAGGTGAACCAGAAGGAGGGTGTGCGCTGGTCGTCTGCGCGCGGCTTCCTCAAGCCGATCCTGAAGACGCGGCCTAACCTGAAACTCGTCACCGGCGCGTTCGTCGAGAACGTGGTGATGCACAACAACCGCGCCGTCGGCGTGTCGTGGTTCCGCGAGAAGCGGAACGACGTCGAGCACAACGTCTCGCGCGGCGCCAACATCATTTTGGCGGCAGGCGCGGTACAGACGCCGAAACTGCTTGAGATGTCCGGCATCGGACAGGGCGGGCGCATCAGGGCGCTGGGCCTGCCGGTTGTGCATGATCTTCCAGGCGTGGGCGAGAATCTGCAGGATCACCTGCAGCTGCGTCCGATCTACAAGGTACGCGGCGTGCCGACGATGAACGAGCAATACGCCAACTTGCTGCGTCGTCCGGTGATGGCGATTGACTATGCGATGCGCCGCCGTGGCCCGATGACGATGGCCCCCTCGCAGATGGGCGCGTTCGCGAAAACCAATGAGCGGCACGCAACGCCCAACGTGCAGTTCCACGTCCAGCCGCTGTCGCTGCCGAAATTCGGCGAGCCGATGCATTCCTTCCCGGCCATCACCATCAGCGTCTGCAATCTGCGCCCCGACAGCCGCGGCGCGATACACGCGAAGTCGCCTGACCCGGAAGTCGCGCCGTCGATCCAGCCGAACTATCTCGACACCGAGAGCGACCGGATCACGGCCGTCGAATCGATCCGCCTTGTGCGCAAGATCGTCGGCCAGCCCGCGCTCAAGCGCTATTCGCCGGAGGAGTTCACGCCGGGCGCGCAGCTGACCACCGATGCTGAACTCGCGAAGGCTGCGGGCGATGTCGGCACGACGATCTTCCATCCCGTCGGCACCGCGAAGATGGGCGCGACGGGCGATGCTTCCGCCGTGGTGGACGAGCGGCTGCGGGTGATCGGCATCGAGGGCCTGCGCGTGATCGACGCCTCGGTGATGCCCAACATCACCAGCGGGAACACGAACTCGCCCACCATGATGATCGCCGAAAAGGGCGCTGCCATGCTGCTTGAGGATGCGCGGCGGTAGGTGGAGTGAGGGCGCAGGGTGCATCTTGATGCGCCGTGCCCGCTTCGGGCGCTGGCGGTGCATTTACGCTCCGCTTCAATGCACCCTACGATTTGGAGCCCGCAAAGCTGCCCATTTACCCTGAAAATAAAGGCATTTGTCGCGGAACCTTGCCCCGGCTGGCCCCCGGCGCTATCTCCGCCCATCGATAGCCGGAGCCTTCCCATGGCCATTGCCACCTACCTCGATTTCGAGAAACCCGTCGCGGACCTCGAAAAGCGCATCGCTGAACTCGAAGCCACCGGCGGCGAGACTGTCGAGGACGAGGTCGGCAAGCTGCGCGAGAAGGCCGGCAAGCAGCTCGAGCAGATCTACACGCATCTCAATGCCTGGCAGAAAACCCAGGTGGCGCGCCATCCTGAGCGTCCGCACTTCATGGATTATGTCGACGGCCTGTTCGAGGAATTCGTCGAGCTCGCGGGCGATCGCAAGTTCATGAACGACGACGCGATCATGGGCGGCCTCGCGCGCTTCCGCGGCAAGCCGGTTGTTGTGATCGGTCATGAGAAGGGCCGCGATACGCAGACGCGCCTGAAGCACAATTTCGGGATGGGCAAGCCGGAAGGCTATCGCAAGGCCGTGCGCCTGATGGAGCTGGCCGGGCGGTTCAATCTGCCGGTGATTGCGCTGGTCGACACGTCGGGCGCTTTCCCGGGCAAGGGCGGCGAAGAGCGTGGTCAGGCCGAAGCTCTGGCGCGCTCCATCGAGGCATGCCTCACGCTTGATACACCGATGATCTCGGTGATCGTGGGCGAGGGTGGTTCGGGCGGCGCCGTTGCGCTCGCCTCGGGCAACAAGGTGCTGATGATGGAGCACGCGGTCTATTCGGTGATCTCGCCGGAAGGCGCGGCCTCCATCCTGTTCCACGACGCCAAGCGCGCGAAGGACACGGCGGAAGCGATGAAGATCACGGCGCAGGACCTCGAGAAGTTCCGCATCGTCGACGCCATCATCGCCGAGCCGATGGGTGGCGCGCATCGCGACCCGAAGGATGCGATCGAGAAGGTGGGTGATGGCATCGAGGAAGCGCTGTCGACCCTGTCAGGCCTGACGCCGGACGACCTGCGCGCTCAGCGCAAGGAGCGCTTCTACGCCATCGGCCGTGAAGGCCTGGCCTGAGCGTTCGGGCGTAACGCCCGCGCTACTCGACCTTGTAGACCAGCGAGAACTTGGTCGCCGTATCGGTCGGCTCGAAGCCCAGCTGCGGGTTCGTGTCGTGACGCACATCGAGCGATACGCGGGCCGAGAGATTGCCCATGATGTTGGCGGTCAGCGCGGCGCCATTCATGACCTGCGTTGATGTATCGGATGTAACCACCTCGGTGGTGTCCGTGAATTTCACACGCTCGTTGAAGTTGTGGCTGAAGCGCGAAGCTGCGCGTCCTGAGACGCTTTCTTCGGTCGAAGCGATGCGCGTGGTTGTCGCGCGCAGATCATCGATCTTGTAGCCAGGGCCGCCTTCCAGCGTCCATTTGGTAGTGGGCGTGTCGACGGCCTTGAACGCGGCGCCGACACCGAGGAAGTAGCGGTTCTCGAAGCCGGAGAACTGGTCCCGCTCGCCCGAGAGACGGGTGTAACCACTCCAGTGATCTCCAAATGAGCGGTCAGCCTGGGCGGCAGCGAAGATGCGGTCGCGGCTTTCGATCTGATTCTTGTCGCCGTAATCGAACGCGAACTCGCCAAGCTGGGTCCACTTGTCGCCGGCATGCTTGACCTTCAGCACGACGCCGACATCGCGCGTCTCTGTGTTGCCTGAGGTGAGGCCTGCGTTGAAGGCGCCTTCGCCCGTCCACTTGTCTTCGGTTTGCGCCATGGCCGGCAGGGCAGGCACGGCGGCAAAGGCGGCGAGGGACGCAAGACGAACAAGCTTCACGGGAACACAACTCCAGACTGCAGACTGTCAGACAACATCAGTTCAAACTCGACGTGAAACTAAAGCCAAGTGTGACGACAATCTGGCGACCTAGCGGAGTTTTCTCGCCAAACAGAGAATTCGCCGCCGGAACATTCGACTTCCGGCGGCGATGCTTGTTCAGAAGGCTGGATTGCTAGTGGCGCTTGTCAGCGTCTTCGCGAGCCGGCGAGCCTTTGGGCTGCGTGAAGTCGATGTGGGCGCGCGTGCCGACATCCGGCTCTTTGCTGGAGTTCTTCGCGGTCCGGACTTCCCAGGCGAAGCGGATCGGGTTCTTGGTGGAGGCCCAGATGGCTGCATCGAGCAGGTCGAACTCTAGCAGCGCGATATCGGGATCGTTCTTGCCTTTGAACCACGAGGCGACGATGTCCGACCAGTAGAGGTCGATCTTCGCCGGGTCGCGGTTTTCGGCGAGATGGCCCATCAAGCAGGCGTGGTAATCCTGGTCGCGGCCAACGACGCAGAAGTGGGCGTGCTTGCCTTCGCCGATCTCGCGGAAGAGATCGCTCGAGCGCGACGTGAAGAACCACAGGCGGGCGGCATCGTCCGCGTCGGCGATGTGTCCCATTGGCTGCATGTGGCTGCTTGAACCTTCAATGCCCATCATGCCGGCGCGCACGCGCTCAAGCTGTTCGAACAGTTGTTGTTCGGGTTGTTCCTTGGCTCTCTTGGTCTGGCCCATGGCGTATCGCTCCTTGTTTCAGGGTGTCGGGAAAGCAACGGGTTGGCGGTGTGTTCGTTCCGGCAGATTGACTCGTGTAAGGAACAGGATCAGAAGCTCGCCCGCTCCCAGACCGGCGAGCGTCCCAATTCGGGTACTGCCTATGAGTGTCGTCAGCCTCTAGTTCGCGCCAGGAACCTGCCTGGCTTGGCCTTCGCGCCAATCGATGCGTGCGTCGCAAGACGTGCGCGCATGACACTTATGGAAGATTCCAATGTTCGAATTTCTGAGGCGTTCCTCGCCGCTATGGCGACACGCTGACTTCAACCGGCTATGGGCCGCGCAGATCCTGTCTGCGTTCGGCAGCCGGATTACGCGCACGGCCATCCCGATTATCGCGGTGAGCGTGCTGCTGGTGACGCCATGGGAGGCGGCTGTCCTCTCGGCGTTGAGCTATGCGCCCTACGTGCTCGCCGGCCTGTTCGGTGGCGGGTTTGTCGAGCGCTCCAACAAGACGCGGCTGATGGTGACGATGGATCTGGTGCGTTTCGCACTGGTGATCGCGGCGCCGGCTGCGTGGTTCTTCGGGTGGCTCAACTTCCCACTGCTGTGCCTGCTTGCTGCGGGCGTGGGGCTGGCGAGTGCGCTGTTCCAGAATGCAGACGTCACGATCCTGCCGCGTCTTGTGGGCAAGGATCATTTGGTCGAAGCCAACTCGCGCCTGCAGGCGACGGAGTCGATCGCTGAGCTGACGGGGCCGGGCGCGGCGGGAATACTTGTCGACCTGCTGACGGCGCCGTTCGCAATGGTGGCCGATGCGCTGACCTTCATCTGGTCTGCGTTCTGGCTGTGGCGCATCCCCAAGCAACAGGGCAAGGCGACGGAGGAGGCGACAGCCGAAGCCGCCGCGCGCCCGAATGTGTGGGCTGGGCTGAAGGCGGATATCGTGGTCGGCTTCTCGGCGGTCTGGCGATGCCGTCCGCTGCGCGCGATTATCTCGGGCAGCTTCTTCTGGTACATCTCAGGCGGCTTCTTCTTCGCCACGCTGATGGTGTTCCTGCTGCGCGAATTGCACATGGCGCCGTCGGTGGTCGGGATCATGATCTCGGTCGGCGGCTTCAGCGCCTTGCTGGGTTCGCTGTGCGCGCGGCCGCTGGCCAAGGCGATCGGCTACGGCCCGGCGATCGTGGCGGGCTTCTGCTTCAGCGTTGTCGGCCTGCTGATGCTGGTGCCCGCGGCGTTGTTCAAGGACTGGGCGCTGTTGTTCCTCGTGCTTCAGCAATTCCTCGGCGACTTCGGAATCATGATGTTCATGATCCTGTCGGTCAGCCTTCAGCAGAAGCTGTTGCCCGAAGAAGAGCTAGCGCGCGCTAACGGCTTCAACCAGGTGGTGAGCGGCCTCGGCATGACGATCTCGATCCTGATCGCTGGCTGGGTCGCCGAAACGATCGGCGTGTCCAACACGGTGATGCTGGGCGCGTGCATCGCAGTCATCGGGATTATCCCGCTCCTGACGCCGCATCTGCTTGGCATCAGAGACGAGCCGGCGGGCGAAGAAGCGCCGGCCCCCGCAGCCGGATAAGAAAAAGCCCCGGAGGCATTACGCTTCCGGGGCTTCTGTCTTTGTCGTGGTGTCCGCCTAGGCGCGGGCCACGGCTGTTACATCGCCATGGCAGTTCTTGAAGCGCTTGCCCGAGCCGCAGGGGCAGGGTGCGTTGCGCGGCGTCGAAGCCCAGGCCGCCGGCATGGTGTTCGCCGAGGCCTGTGATTGCGGCTCCTGCGGCGGCGCAGCCTGTTGCGGCGCGACCTGCGGACGCGAAGCCAGCTGCTGCGGCTGAGGCGTTTCGCCAGCGTCGGCGCCCGGCGGTTGCTCGGTCACGAACTGGCCGCGCATCAGCACGCGGGTGACGCCCGCACGCAGATCGCTTAGCAGACGCTCGAACAGGGTGAAGGCTTCGTTCTTGAACTCGTTCAGCGGGTCACGCTGCGCATAGCCGCGCAGGTGGATGACCGAACGCAGCTGATCGAGGTGCCAGAGGTGTTCGCGCCAGCGCGTGTCCACTTCCTGCAGCAGCACCTGTTTCTCGAGCCAGCGCATGCGCTCTTCGCCGACGGCGGCGGTTTTGCGGGCGTAGAAGTCGTCGGTCGCGGCAACCGCCTTGGCGGCGACTTCAGCCGTGGCTGCGCCTTCTTCGTTCGACCATTCGCGGACCGGCAGGGCGATGCCGAGCACGTCGGTCATCTCTTCTTCCAGATCCGTGATGTTCCACTGATCCTGGTAAGCCTTCTCCGGCATGTGGCGCAGGCAGATGTCGTTGACCAGCTGGTGGCGCATCTCCGTCACGGTGTCGGCAACGCTGGCGGCGCGCATGAACTCGATGCGCTGCTCGAACACGGCCTTGCGCTGGTCGTTGGTGACGTCGTCGAATTTCAGCAGGTTCTTGCGGATTTCGAAGTTACGCTGTTCCACGCGCTTCTGCGACGTCTCGAGGGCGCGGTTCATCCACTTGTGGGTGATCGCCTCGTTTTCCTGGATGCCCAGCGTGCGCATGATGCCGTCGAGACGTTCGGCGGCGAAGATGCGCAGAAGATCGTCCTCAAGGCAGATGTAGAATTTGGAGCGACCCGGGTCGCCCTGACGGCCTGTACGGCCGCGCAGCTGGTTGTCGATGCGGCGGCTTTCGTGACGCTCGGTCGCCAGCACGTAGAGACCGCCGGCGGCAAGCGCCTCGGCCTTCTTCGCATTGATGTCAGCGGCGATCGCGTCGTGAAGCGACTTGGCTTCTTCCTCGGTCAGTTCGCGGCCCAGCGACTGCACCTTGGCGGCGGTTTCTTCCTCGATACGCATTTCGAGGTTGCCGCCGAGCTGGATGTCGGTGCCGCGGCCGGCCATGTTGGTGGCGACCGTGATGGCGCCCGGCACGCCGGCCTGCGCGATGATGTGCGCTTCACGCTCGTGGTGACGTGCGTTCAGAACCTGGTGCGGGATCTTCTCGGCCGAGAGCAGGTTGGAGAGAACTTCTGACTTCTCGATCGACACCGTGCCGACGAGCACCGGCTGCTTGCGGCGCAAGCAATCGCGGATGTCGGTGATGATGGCTTTGTATTTCTCTTTGGCCGTCCGGTAGACGACGTCGTCCTCGTCGATCCGCTGAATCTTGCGGTTGGTCGGGATCTCGGTGACTTCCAGCTTGTAGATGTCCTGGAATTCCGCAGCCTCGGTCGAAGCCGTGCCGGTCATGCCCGACAGCTTGTCGTACAGGCGGAAGTAGTTCTGGAAGGTGATCGAAGCCAGCGTCTGGTTCTCGGGCTGGATCTTGGTCTTCTCTTTCGCCTCGATGGCCTGGTGGAGGCCTTCCGAAAGGCGGCGGCCCTGCATCATGCGGCCGGTGAACTCGTCGATGAGCATCACTTCGCCGTTCTTGACGATGTAGTCCTTGTCCTTCTGGAACAGCTTGTGGGCGCGCAGCGCCTGGTTCGCATGGTGGACGAGGGTGATGTTCGCCGGCTCGTACAGCGAGCCCTGCAGGATACCGGCCTGCACCATCAGCTCTTCGATCTTCTCATTGCCCGTTTCCGAGAACACGACCGAGCGCTGCTTCTCGTCGAGCGTGTAGTCTTCCTCAACCAGCGCGGGGATGATCGCATCGATCGAGATGTACAGGTCCGAGCGGTCGTCGGTCGGGCCGGAGATGATCAGCGGCGTGCGGCTTTCATCGACCAGAATGGAGTCGACCTCGTCGACCATCGCGAAGCGGTGGCCGCGCTGCACCATGTCGGCCAGCGAGTACTTCATGTTGTCGCGCAGATAGTCGAAGCCGAACTCGTTGTTGGTGCCGTAGGTGATGTCGCAGGCGTAGGACGCGCGGCGCTGCGCATCATCGAGGCCGTGCACGATCTTGCCCACCGACATGCCGAGGAAGCGATAGACTTGGCCCATCCAGTCCGCGTCGCGGCTGGCGAGGTAGTCGTTGACGGTGATGACGTGGACGCCGCGGCCTTCCAGGGCGTTGAGGTAGACGGGCGCCGTCGCGACAAGCGTCTTGCCTTCGCCCGTGCGCATCTCGGAGATGCCGCCCTTGTGGAGGACCATGCCGCCGATCAGCTGGACGTCGAAATGACGCAGGCCGAGCGTGCGCTTCGAGGCCTCGCGAACGGTCGCAAAGGCTTCGGGAAGGATGTCGTCCAGCTTGGCGCCATTGGCGACCTGCTGGCGGAAGTCCCGGGTGCGCTGCTTCAGCGCCTCGTCCGACAGGGCCTCGGTGACCGGTTCCAGCGCATTGATGCGCTGGATGATCGCCTTGTAGGGCCGGATTTTGCGTTCGTTGACGGAGCCAAAGAGTTTGGTGGCGATCCCGAGCATTACGATATTCCGCTGCCAGTCTGCCGCGATGGTCGCGGGCCCCTCGATATATAGTGTATCCGGGGGAATTATCCGGCCTCGGCTACGACAACGCCATGACGCGGAAATTCCTCGGAAAACCACCGGGGAAACGCCCTCGACTTGCGCATCGGCGAGACGTAAGGACCAGCTTACCCAGTGTCAATCTTGGGACTGGTAGCCCCGACCGCCTGAAGACAGCTTTAACAGCTTGAGGAACCCGGGAATGGCTTTTTGGACACGCCCGGGTCGGACACGCCCCACTCGGACAGGCATGGGCGTCGCAGCCACCGCCCTTATGGCCACGCTAGCCCTGACCGCCTGTGGCGGCGAGCAGGCGCCTTCCGAAAGGGAAAGCGTCAGCGTTGACCCGTCCGCAGAGGCGGCGACCGTCAACGGCCAGACGATTTACGTCTCGGACGTCGAGATGGAGGCCCGGATGAAGGGCCTGATCCGTGACAATGAGCGGCTGGAACCTGAAAGCGTAGAGTTCAACGAAATCCTGGACCAGCTGATTGAAATCAAGCTGCTGGCCATGGAAGCCCTGAGCCGCGGCCTCGATGAAGAGCCTGAAGCGCAGCACCGTCTGCAGACCGCGCGCGACAACATTCTTGGCAACATCCTTCTCGAGCACATCGCCGACGACAAGGTCGACGACGCGGCAATCCGCAAGATGTACGACGCCCAGGTCCAGCTGCTCGTGCTGGGTGACGAAGCGCATGTTCGCCACATCCTCGCGCCCACCAAGGACGCAATCGACAAGATTGTGGCTGAGCTGAGGGGCGGGGCAGAGTTCTCCGTACTGGCGGCCAAGCGTTCGACCGACCAGGCGACACGCATGGATGGCGGCGATCTTGGCTACATGACGGCTGACGACGCGACGCCGGAGTTCGCGAAGGTCATCCGCGAAACGCCCAGCGGCGGGATCTCGCGCCCGTTCGAAGACCAGATGGGCTGGCACGTTGTGAAGATCGACGAGGTGCGCAAGGAATCGCCGCCCTCGCTTGAGGAGTTGCGTGGCCCGATCGTGCAGTTCCTGCGTCGCACGCAGTTGGAGGAAATCCTCAAGCAGCTGCGCGGCGAAGCCGAGATCAACAAGAAGACCAGCCCGCGCAATTCGCGTCTTGATGCGCCGGTTGAACCCAAGCCCGCGCCTGCCAAGCCGGCGGCTGCCGCGCCCGCACCCGCCGTGACAACACCATCGCCCGCATTGGCGACGCCGGCGCCTGCAACGCCGTCACCGTCAACCGCCGTGCCGGCCGCCCCGCCACTGTCGACGGAAGCGCCGACGGTGATCACGCCCAAGCCGCAGGCGACAACCCCGCCCAAGCCAGCTGTCGCGCCGCCTGCATCTGCGCCTGCTGCGACGCCGGCTCCGGCATCGCAACCGACCACGCCTGCAACACCCCAGTAAATCGCCTGTCGTAGAAAGCAGCACGCCCTTGGCCAGCAATATGGACCTGCCTGTTTCGCCGCTCGCGCCCGAGCGGTTCCCGGTTCTGCCGAAGGTGGGCGGGATCGAGATCACCACGCACTCGCTGGGTCTCTACAAGGGCAAGGTGCGCGACGATCTGCTGGTGGTTCACTTCCCGAATGGCGCGTTCGTCGGTGGCATCTTCACCAACTCCTCGACGCGTTCCGACGATGTGGATCTGTGCCGCGCCAACCTGAAGACCGGCGGCGGGCACGCGCGCGTGCTGGTCGTCAACACCGGGAACTCCAATGCCTTCACAGGCGCAGCCGGCATCGCGAAGAACCGCGCCACGGTGGCGTCTGCGGTAAAGATGTCCGGCTGCAAGGACGGTGAAGTCTTCATCTCGGCCACCGGCGTGATCGGCGAGCCGATGCCGCCGCACATCATCTCGGGTGGTGTCGAGAAAGTCTGGGGCCAACTTGGCGCGCCGGATTGGGAAAAGGTCGCCAACTGCATCCGCACGACCGACACGTTCGCCAAGGCCGCAGGCGAGGTGGTCGATCTCAACCGCCGCAATGTCGCGATCGTCGGCGTCGCCAAGGGCTCGGGCATGATCCAGCCGAACATGGCGACCACGCTCAACTACATGTTCACCGACGCAGCCCTCGGCCCGAAAGTCTGCCAGGCGCTGATCTCGAAACTTGGCGACATCACCTACAACTGCATCACCGTCGACAGCGACACCTCGACCTCCGACACGCTCCTGTTCTTCGCAACCGGCGCTGCCGGCGGCGAGCCGATCGACGATCCGGCAGACCCGCGCCTCGAAGGCTTCATTGAAGCCATGCACCGCGTCCTGCTTGATCTTGCTACGCAGATCGTACGTGACGGCGAGGGCGCCTCCAAGATCATCGAGATCACCGTCGAAGGCGCCGCCAGCGACGCGTCCGCGAAAGTCATCGCATGCTCGATCGCCAACTCACCGCTGGTGAAAACCGCGATCGCGGCGGGCGACGCCAACTGGGGCCGCGTCGTCATGGCCGTCGGCAAGACAGCCGAGCCGGTCGAGCGCGACCGCATCACGCTGTGGTTCGGCGATCATCTCGTCGCGAAGGACGGCGCCCGCGCGCCGGAGTACTCGGAAGAAAAAGCCACGAAGACGGTTTCCGGCCAGGAAGTCTTTATCCGCGTGGATGTGGGTGTTGGTAAGGGAAAAGCGCGTGTCTGGACGTGCGACTTCACCGATGGTTACGTGAAGATAAACGGCGCCTACAGAAGTTAATTAGACGCCTTGAACCCGAAATTCACCTCGACATGACAGAACAGTCCCGCGCCAAACCGTTGGTCCTCGTAGCCGCGGTGGCGCTTGTGCGAAGTGATGGGCGTTTGCTGCTTGCGCAGCGGCCCAAGGGAAAAGCTATGGCGGGTCTCTGGGAATTCCCAGGCGGCAAGGTCGAAGCCGGTGAAAGCCCTCAGGGCGCGCTCACGCGCGAACTGCGGGAAGAGCTTGGCGTTCACGTTGCCGAAGCCGACATGACTGCCTTCTCCTTTGCCTCGCATGCTTATGAGAACTTCCATCTTCTCATGCCGGTTTTTCTCGTTCGGCGTTGGGAAGGCGAAGTTGAAGCCATGGAGGGGCAGCAGCTCGCATGGGTCTCGGCCGCGGAGATCAGGAGCTACCCAGCTCCTGAGGCCGATCTGCCCCTGTTCGAGCAATTCATAGATTGGTCGAAGGCGGGACGCGCATGAAAAACCTCAAGAAGCTTCTTCGCGTAATCAAGGACCGGTCGGGCGCGACCGTTATCGAGTATTGCCTGATCGCCGGGATCATTTCGTTGGCGATTATCGGTGGCGCTACAATACTCGGCTCGACAACCAACGACGCGTTCACGACGGTAAAAACGAAGGTCTGGGGCGCCTAGGCTCTCAGCCTTTCGGCCCCGTCTTTTCGCCTGCATTCCGTTCCTTGACGCCCAGCGCATCCGCCAGCCGTACGCTCGCGCTACCCGGACGCTTTGCAACCGGCTGATCCGGCCCCGGCGCCCATCCCGACAGCGTGACGAACTCGAACGTCGCCCGCACGCGCCCATCAGGGTCAGAAAAGCGCTGCGCATAAATCTCCAGCGCGCGCATCAATATCCCCCGCGTCAGCGGCGGTCCCGAGCGATTGGCAAACGCCGCCGTCTCACCCATGCCGCGCAGATCGCCCAGCAGCTTGAACGGATGCGAATAGCGCACCGTACGCGCATCATTGTCCGCCACCGGCATGGCGAATTGCGTCCGCTGCAGCAGGCCGGCCGCATCGATCACATCCATCATCGGCGACACGCGGTTCATCGCCCCGCCACGGATTTCCTCCTCCGCCGCCAGCAATGACTGGCGCAGCTCCGTCAACGTCCGCCCGCCCAGCACGGTCGCAACGAACAACCCGTCCGGCTTCAGCGCCCGCCTGATCTGGATCAGCGCCCCCGGCAGATCGTTCACCCAGTGCAGCGACAGCGCCGACACGATCAGGTCGAACGATTGCGGCGGGAAGGGCAGCGCCTCCTCATCCACAATCCGATGGCCGAACGCCGACGACAGATCCGTCGAGGTAATCTCACCCACGCGTCCGGCGACAATCGGATCGGCTTTCAACGTACGGGCGAGTGTGCCGTCGTGGGCGCCCAGATCCAGAACGTGCTCGAAGGTGCGGTTGATCGCCGACAATCGGAACGCGATGTCTTCCGCCGCCAGCTTTTTCAGGAAAGAGTACTCCCCGAAGCCAGCCGCCGCCCGCGAGCGCCTCTGCGCATGCAGGCCGCGGTCAAAGATCCGCATGGGATCTGCGGAGGGTTTCGTGGGGGGCGGGGTTGGATCAGTCATCACCGGGCTATGTAGCGACCCCGCGTCGAAAGCGTAAGCCGCAGCGACGAACGCGCGGACCCGGCTTTGCCGCCGTGATCTGGCCGCAACGCTCGCTCCTCACCAACCGCGAAGTCCCTGGCCCCGGCGCGCTCGAGCCCAACCTCTGGGCCAAGCTGCAATTTCTTACTGATCCCCTCTGCGCCCGCTGTGGTGTGCCTTTCGAGATCGCCGTCGACCCCGGCCAAGTCTGCGCCGCCTGCCTAGCCAGTCCGCCTATCTATGACCGTGCCCGCGCCGCGCTGATCTACGGCGATACGTCCCGTGATCTCGTCCTCAGCCTCAAATACCAGGGCAGGCGCGACGGTCTCTCCGTACTGGGCGGCTGGATGGCCAATGCCGGTCGCGACCTCCTCGCCGACACCGACCTGATTGTGCCGGTCCCACTGCACTATTTTCGCCTTGTCCGCCGCGGCTTCAACCAGTCCGCCTGGCTCGCTGCCGCCATCTCGCGGGCGAGCGGAGTGCAGCTCTCTGTCGACGCCCTCAAGCGCACCAAAGCCACCCCCATTCAGGGCGGTCTCTCCGCCGAGGGCCGTCGCCGCAACGTACAGGGCGCCTTCAAGGTCCGGGGTTCGCGGGAGAAGCTGGTCCGTGGTCGTAAAGTCCTGCTGGTCGATGATGTTCTGACCACAGGGGCCACGGCCGAGGCCTGCGCCCGGGCGCTACGGCGTGCCGGCGCGGCATGCGTCGATGTGGTTACACTTGCCCGTGTTGCGGGTCCACGGTCCGTCACCATATAGAATTTGAACGATTCCAGAGCCAAGCCGCTCTGTATTCGGGAGTTGTTCAGCCTCTTCACCAAAGATTGGCTGACAGGATCAGATCAGGAGTTGCCGGTGTCGGCGCGCGTTGAAATCTACACTCGTGACTTTTGCGGCTACTGCACGCGGGCGAAAGCCTTGCTGTCGTCCAAGGGCGTGTCGTTCATCGAATACCGCGCCGGCGACGACGCCGAGAAGCGCCGCGAGATGATCCAGCGCAGCAACGGCACAACCTATCCGCAGATCTTCATCAATGGCCGCCACGTTGGCGGTTCTGACGACATCCACGAGCTCGACTATAACGGCAAGCTCGATCCCCTGCTGGCCGAGCCGGCCGCAGCCTAAAAGGAACACCAGCTGACGTGATCCGCTATTCTCTCCAGTGCGTGGGGGAGCATGAGTTCGAGACGTGGTTCTCGGACTCTTCGGCGTATGACAAGCAGCGCAAGAAGAAGCTCGTCGAATGTCCCGTGTGCGGCTCGACCGAGGTGAAGAAGCAGATCATGGCGCCGTCTGTGCGCTCGTCCGACAAGGCGGTGCCCGCTGAAGTCGCCGCCGCGAAAGCCGCCGCCGAAATCCGTCAGCACATCGAAACCACGCACGACTATGTCGGCGACAAGTTCGCGGACGAAGCGCGTGCGATGTACTACGGCGAAACGGAACACCGCCCGGTCTGGGGCGAGGTCACGCCCGATGTCGCCAGGGATCTGATCGATGAGGGCGTGCCAGCCATGCCCCTGCCCAAGCCATTCGCCCCCGAACCACCCAAGCGCAAAGCCAAGATGAACTGACCGGCTTCGGGCCTTTTCAGCCCGGATTCGCAAGGTTCGCCCGCCGTGCTATACTGGCCTCCACGGTTGGCCCAAGGGCAGAAACCCGAGATTTAGACCCATGACCACTTCAGCCTTCATTGACGCATCAGAAGCGCCTTCCCGTAATACGGGGCAGATCAAGCTGCACGGACCTGATGCGTTCGCGGGCATGCGAAAGGCGGGAAGAATTTCCGCTGAATGTCTCGACATGTTGGCCCCCTATGTCGTGCCGGGCGTGTCCACAGCGCGGCTCGATGATCTGGCGCGCGAGTACTTGCTCGACAACGGCTCGACGCCTGCTTGCATCTTTTACAGGGGGTATCGTCACACGGTCTGCACCTCGGTGAACCATGTGGTGTGTCACGGCATCCCCGGGCCGAAGCTTCTGAAGGAAGGCGACATCGTGAACATCGATGTCACCGGAATTGTGGATGGCTGGCACGGCGACACGTCGCGGATGTATGCGGTGGGCGAGACGCCGCGCAAAGCGATGCGTCTGATGGATGTTACCTACGAATGCCTCATGAAAGGCATTGAAGCGGTCAAACCGGGGGCTCGCGTTGGCGATATCGGCGCCGCTATTCAGGCGCATGCCGACCAGTTCAAGTATTCGGTTGTCGAAGCGTTTTGCGGCCACGGCCTCGGCCGCATCTTCCACGACGCGCCGAACATCCTGCACTTCCACAAGAAGCGTCCGAGCCACATGCGTGGCCGCGAGGAGCAGGAAGATGAACGCGAAGGCGGTCTGCCGCTGCTGCCTGGCATGATCTTCACGATCGAGCCGATGATCAATCTCGGTCGCTCCGAAGTGGCGCTCCTGTCGGATGGCTGGACGGCCGTCACGCGCGACCGTTCGCTGTCGGCGCAGTACGAACACTCGATCGGCATCACCGAAACGGGCGTCGAGATCTTCACCCTGTCGCCCACCGGCGCGCATACCCCTCACACTTCTGGTGGAACGGGCTGACGGATAGGGATGGGGGACGCCAGTTTGGGGGATGGTGGAAAATCAAAGACCGGGACGGCTGAGGGGCCGACCAGGCACTATCACGGCCATCGCGAACGACTTCGCCAGCGTATCATGGAGGGCGATGGTTCAGCCCTGCGCGATTACGAGCTGCTCGAGCTGCTGCTTTGCGCCTTCATTCCACGTGTCGATACAAAGCCGATCGCCAAGGAGCTGATCGCCAGGTTCGGCACCGTTTCGGCCGCCCTCGGCGCCTCACCCGAACGGCTGATGGAAGTGAAGGGTATTGGCGAGACTGCCGCTGCCTATATTCGCGCCGCCAATCTCCTGATGCAGCAGGCCGCGCGCGACGAGATCGTGGATCGCCCCGTCATCTCGAACTGGGCGGCCCTGCTCAACTATGTCAGCCTCAGGATCAGGCACGAGAAGTCCGAACAGGCCCGCGTTCTCTATCTCGACCGCAAGAACAAGCTGATCGCCGACGAGAAGGCCGGGCAGGGCACGGTTGATCACGCTCCCGTCTATCCCCGCGAGATCGCCCGCCGCGCGCTGGAACTCTCGGCTTCCTCCATCATCCTTGTTCACAATCACCCCTCGGGCGATCCCACGCCTTCGCGCGCCGACATCGACCTCACCCGCGAGATCGAGCGCGCGCTCGCGCCGCTGGAGATCAAGGTTCACGATCACCTTGTCGTGGGCGCCAGGGAAACGATCAGCATGAAGTCCAAGGGACTCATCTGAAACGTCGCGCACGTATGCAACGACAGCCCAAACAAGCAGAGCAGCCACTCTGTGCTGCCCGCGCGTATGCTGCAGCGCAGTAGAAAGCTCGCGCTTGCCCACACTCCGATCGTCGCTAGGGTACGCTGCGGAACGGGTGCGCCAGTTGCCCGTGGGAGGTCCATTTGGCAGTTGCACCAATGTCGGCGGGCGATGCCCCGGCCGGCGGACAGAATTACGGCACAGCGCAATATCGCGGCTACGTGCTGTTATCGCTGACCCTCGTCTACACCCTCAACTTCATCGACCGGAACCTGCTCGGCGTCGTCGCGCAGCCGATCATTGCCGAGTTCGGGCTCACCGATACGGAATACGGCTTCCTCAACGGGCCTCCGTTCGCGCTGTTCTACGCGCTGATGGGCATTCCGATCGCCATCGCCGCAGACCGCTATAACCGCGTCGTGATCATGGCGCTGTGTATCGCCATCTGGTCGCTGATGACCGCGCTGTGCGGCTTTGCCTCCAGCTTCGTCTTCCTGCTGATCGCCCGCGTCGGCGTCGCCATCGGTGAAGCGGGCGGCACGCCGCCGTCCAACTCCATCATCGCGGATTACTTCAAGCCGAAGAGCAGGGCCAACGCACTCGGCATCTTCGCCATGGGCGTCACCCTCGGCGGCGCGCTCGCCAACGGCTTCGGCGGTCCCATCGCCCAGCTCACGGACGAGACGGTGGTGAAATTCTTCGCCAGCGTCGGCGTCGGCGACATCCACGAACAACTCGGCTGGGGCCAGAACTTCGGCTGGCGCTTCGCTTTCATCGCGCTCGGCCTGCCGGGCGTCGTGATTGCGCTGATCCTGCTCTTCACGGTCAAGGAGCCACCACGCGGCTACTCGGACCCGCCGGGCACGCAACGCGTTCAAAAAGCCAGCATTACCGAGACTCTGAAGGAACTCGGCTCCAAACCGACCTTCTGGACGATGTCGCTCGGCGCCGCTCTCGTGGCGCTCGTCGGCTACGGTCTGTTCGGCTTCCAGGCCCCCATGATGCAGCGTCTGCATGGCATGTCGCCGGGCACGTTCGCGCTGCAGTATGGCGTGCCGCTGTCGCTGGTCTCGGCCGTCGGCACCTTCCTCGGCGGCTACCTCACCGAGAAGCTGTCGCCGCGTTCGGCCACCGCTGTCGCCTGGATTCCAGCCGTCGGCCTTGGCCTCGCGATCCCGCTCTACATCTTCGGCTTCTACATGGAGCCGGGCACGCCGCAGATCGTCGTGTGGGGCATCGCCGCCGCCTGCCACTATGCCTATCTCGGCGCGCAGTACACGATCGGGCAGGGTGTGGTCTCGCAGCGTTCACGCGCTTCGGCGATCGCGATCCTGCTGTTCATCATCGCGCTGATCGGCAACGGCCTCGGCCCGCAGATCGTCGGTATTCTCTCCGACATGTTCATGAAGGCGCAGATCGATGCTGGCGGCATGGCCGACACGCTCACCACCACGATCTGCCGCGCCCGCGACCTCTCTGCGCTCACCGATGCACAGCAGGCCGTCTGCGTCACCGCCTATGGCGAAGGCCTGCGTCAGTCGATGTCAGCCGTCGTGCTGTTCTTCATTCCGGCGGCAGCCTTCTATCTGCTCGCAGCTCTCACGCTGAAGAAGGACATGGTCGCCAAGCCGGTCTGAGGCTTGCTGCCCAAAACGTAGCCATCGCTACAGCGGCCGGGTGCATCACAGCGCCCGGCCGTTTCTTGTTGCGATAACGGCGTTGTCAGCAATGCTGCGCCGCCATACCGGCGATTCGGGGTGGACCCGCCCCAACAAAGTTGTCAGCCTCTCGCCAACACATCGGTCCGTCAGTGACCGGGGATCGGGAGAAAAAGATGGGCACGCATACCGGCGTCGCAGGCGCCGATACCCCCGCGTCGGATTCCCAGGGCCATCTCACCGGCTATGGAACGAAGCAGTATCGCTCTTACGTCCTCAACGCCCTGCTGTTCGTCTACATCCTGAACTTCCTCGACCGCGGCCTGCTCGGCATCGTGTCAGAGCCGGTCATGAACGAGCTCGGCATCACCGATGGCGACTTCGGCCTGCTAACCGGCATCGGCTTTGCGCTGTTCTACTCGATCGTCGGCATCCCGCTCGCCCGCTATGCGGAGGTCGGCAACCGCACCTGGATCATGACGATCTGTATCGCGCTGTGGTCCGCCGCCACCGCGCTCTCCGGCATGGTCGGGCCCGTTGAGATCGGCGGTGTTGTCATCTCCGGCTTCGTCATGCTGCTGCTCTGCCGCGTCCTTGTCGGCGTCGGCGAAGCAGGCTGCACGCCCCCCGCCAACTCTATCATCGCGGATTACTATCCGCCCGCCCGCCGCTCCACCGCGCTTGGCTACTACGCCATGGGCGTCACCGCCGGCACGCTATCGGCTAATCTCATTGGCGGCCCCGTCGCCGATGCCTACGGCTGGCGCGTCGCCTTCATGCTGATCGGCGCGGCTGGCGTCGTCGTCGCCATCGCCTTCCGCCTCACCGTGAAAGAGCCGCCGCGCGGCTATTCCGATCCGCCCGGCACTGTCCGCGCGCAGAAAGCCACCTTCGGCGACGCACTGAAGGAACTCTCCTCCAAGCGCTCCTTCTGGCTGATGGCCGCCGGCGCCACGCTCGCCTCTTTCTGCGGCTACGGCATCACGACGTTCCAGACGTCCTTCCTCATCCGCACCCACGGCGTCACACTCACTGAAGCAACGTTGCTCTTCAACGTCCCCTCGGCTTTCGCCGCATCGGTCGGCGTGGTGATGACCGGATGGCTCGCCGAGAAAACGGTCAAGCGTCACCCCAACGCCATCGCCTGGCTCCCCGCCATCGGCCTCGTCGCCTGCGTGCCGTTCTATCTCCTCGGCTTCAGTGCAGAGAATAAATGGGTCGCGCTCGCCGGTATCTGCATGGGCGCAGGTATCAAGTACGGCTACCTCGCCGCGCAGTACACGATCGGCCAGGGCGTCGTCGGCGCCCGCACCCGTGCGACCGCCACCGCCATCCTGCTCTTCATCATCAACCTGCTCGGCTACGGCGCCGGCCCGCCCTTCATCGGCTACGTCTCGGACATCCTGTTCTCGATGTCCGCCAACGCCGAAGGCTTCACCGATCTCGCCCGCGCCTCGTGCAAGGGCGCAGCGCTGCAAGCCCTGCCGGAAGCAGCCCAAGCCTTCTGCCGCGGCGCCGAAGCCAAGGCGCTGCAGAACTCCCTGCTCATCACCTCCGTGCTCTACGCACTCCCGGCAGTGTTCTTCATGATGTGCATCAAGACGCTCCAGAAGGATCTGATCGCGAAGTAAGGGTGCTGGCCCATTAGGTGGCTAACAAAGTAAGCCGGATCGGCTAGGTGTCGGGGCATGAGACGCCTCGACACCCGCCCGCTCAAGAAGCTGCGTAATCCGCAGCGCCACCTGCGCGCGCTCGCGAAATGGCCCGCGCAAATCATCGACCAGCTCCCCGACGCCGATCTCCTTGCCCGCATCCACGCCAGCGGCGACCGCTTCTGGAACTACAAAGTTCCCGTCTTCTCGAAACTCGTAGAGCCTCCGCACGCGACGCCCGAAGCTCAACGCGCCTGCATCGCCGCCATCCTCGCCGCCGCTGAAGCTATCGAGACCTCGCCGCACCGCCCGCCCAACTGCCGTGTTGCCTGCCTCGTCACCACGCCCTTCCTCTTCCAGTCGGAAGTCACGCTCTTCTTCGACGACGATTACTTCCGCACCTTCCTGCCGCCGAAGGAGAAGAGCAGGGCGAGCTATGACGGCGGCTGGGTCGAAGCCGAGCCCGCTGATCCTTCAAGCCTCGCGGCCATCCGCCCCGCAGACCACGCAAAGTTGGAATTCCAAGGCGGCACGCGCCTGCGCGAATATGATGAAGCCTGGGGCCGCGATAGCGACCGTATCAACTGGGTCTGGGCCTACGCTTGGCGCTAGCCGCCGCCGGCAAGGCTAGCTCGCCAGCGCATCGCGCATATAGGCGCGGCTCATCGATTTCACCAGCTCGTCGATCAGCCTGTGCTGCAGGTCGCGATCCGATCCTTCCGCGCTGCGTCCCTTCGTATCCAGCGCCTGCAGGAAGGTGATCGCCCCCACCGCGTTCGAAGGGTCGAATACCGGCATGGAGATGATCTTCACCTTCATGGGAGCGCCATCGATGAACGTGCCGATCATGCCATCATAATGCCGCTCGCCACGCAGTGCGCGCCCACTCGGCCAATCAGATGCGGGAATGGTGGCCCCGCCTGCATCCTTGAAGTTCCAGCGGGAGGCCTCGCGCGCGTCGAAAGAGGGCACGTGCGTGCCAAGCAGCCCGATCATGCTGCCGGTCTTGCTGATCAGCCGGCCCATCGGCGAGACGAGCACCACGGCCACGGGCAATTCATCGAGCACCGCTGCGAGGCGGAGCGACAGTTCCAACATGACAGACTCCCGCTTCCAGCGGCCCCGAAGGGCGTGACGGACTAGCCCGTCTCTCGAAGCACACTTGTTTCGCGCGCCGCATTGTCTGGAGCCGTGCAGGCCTATCGAGACGTTATGCGGATAACCAACCACAGCCGGGCGTACAAAGCCCGACGACATACGTGCAGGTAGCGAACACTCACGCGGAATAGAAGGTTAATACTGCATGCGACGCTGGCGACCAGACGCCTCATTTCCGCTACGTCAACTGCCCGAATTCGAGCCCGGATAAGGAAACCGCCCCGGAATCCTGAGATTCCGGGGCGGCGCCGTCGCGGGTAGAAGTCAGACGGTTCTGAACTGGATGGTCAGTTCAGCCCGCGCAGAGAGAAAGGGATCAGCTCGCGAGCTTCTGGATGTAGTCGAACTCGCGGGCGCGGCGTTCGCGCTTCTTGGCGGGCTGGAAGGCCACGCGGGCGTGCTCGGCGCAGTAGGGCGAACCTTCTGCCGACGAGTGGCCGCAGAAGCCGAAGTTCGCATCAGCCGGGTCGCCGATCGGCCATTTGCACATGGAGTCCTTCACCGTCAGCACGGTGACCATGTCGCCGTTCGACAGGCGCTTGGGCTCGATATTGGCTTCAGCTTCAGAAATGTGGGTCTGCACCGGCTCCGAGCGGATGGCCAGGGCGGTCGAGCCACGCGCCACCGGGGCGGCGCTGGCCTGACGCGGCATCTGCTGCTGCGGCTTGGGCCGGGCAAGGCGCGGCGGGCGCTTGACCGGACGCGACGGAGTCGCCCGGCCGGAGAGTCCCAGGCGGTGAACTTTGCCGATCACGGCGTTACGGGTAACCGAGCCCAGACGCTTGGCGATCTGGCTCGCACTGTGCCCTTCGGCCCAGAGTTTCTTGAGTTCTGCGACGCGTTCTTCGGTCCAGCCCATAGAATGTCTCTCCACAGCCTTGGGGAATCATGCAAGACACAAGATGTAGGTTGTGCCGCTGCCGACCCATTTCCCATTTTCAAGGGATAGTAGCTGGCGCTGGTGGCGCCGCAATATGCTGGGCTCGTTCCTAACAGGTTAATCAATATATTGGGGTTGTACACAGGCTCCATGAGTCACGGCGTCGCAAGGCGTGTTTTGGCAGGCTGTGTCCGTCAGGACTCAACTTTCACGCGAGGTTCCCCAAGCGTTGCGGCTTCGGACTCACTGTGGATGTTTCACCCGAGGGAAAGTCCTGACTCCCGATATGATTGAGCCTGCCTCCCTTGCGCCGGGACCAGAACGCCAACAAATCCACGCCAGCACATCCCGAAACGCCCCTTACAGTGGCGCGCACGGCTAAGGGGCATAAAACGCGGCCATGGATCAGACCCTGACAAAACCGCCCACCGAAGCCGCCGGCCCCGGCCTCGCCGCTCCCCGACAGTATGGCGCGGTCAACTGGCTGGGCCTGTGGACGCTCTGCCTGCGCGAAACCCGCCGCTTCTGGAAAGTCGGGATGCAGACCCTGTTTGCCCCCGTCGTCTCCTCGCTCCTGATGCTCTTCGTCTTCAAGCTCGCCTTCGACCGGGGCGGCAGCGCCACCAGCCCCGGCGGCGTCTCGTTCGAGACCTTCCTGGCCCCCGGCGTCGTCATGATGGCGATCCTGAACAACGCCTTCGCCAACACCTCGTCCTCGCTCATCATCGCGAAAGTGCAGGGCAACTCGGTCGACTTCCTGATGCCGCCGCTCTCTCCGATGGAACTCACCGTCGGCTTTCTCTCAGGCGCCGTCACACGCGGCATCCTCGTCGGCCTCGTCACCTATGCCGCCGTCTGGATCATGCAGATCACGCCCTTCCAGGTCGCGAACCTCTTCGCCGTCATCTACTTCGCGATCGTCGCCTCGCTCTTCATGGGCGCAGTCGGCCTGCTCGGCGGCATCTGGGCGGAGAAGTTCGATCACATGGCCGCGGTGCAGAACTTCGTCATCATGCCGCTGACGATGCTCTCCGGCACCTTCTACCCGATCAGCCGCCTGCCCGAGCCCTTCGTCACGATCAGCCACTTCAATCCGTTCTTCCAGATGATCGACGGCTTCCGCTACGGCTTCACCGGCCACGCCGAAAGCGACCTCGTCTTCGGCGGCCTGATGTCCCTCGCCATCACGCTGGCCCTCTGCGCCCTCTGCTGGCGCTGGCTCAAGGCGGGCTACAAGCTCAAGGCATAGGCGCCACAACCGCCCCGCCAAACCCATATGTCATGGCCCGTTCATTGACATAACGGGCGCACGGCCTCATTGCTCCGCGCTTCGATTTGACCCCCGAAAGAGGTCCCTACTTTCCCCACCCGGCGTCACCAGGAGATGCCCACATGTCGAACGCAGTGCTTCCCGTCTACGGCCCCAGCCCGGTCGTCTTCGAGCGAGGCGAGGGCGTGCGCATGTATGACGACAAGGGGAAGGTCTATCTCGACTTCATCGCAGGCATCGCCGTCAACTCGCTCGGCCACTGCAACCCCGTCCTCGTCAAGGCGCTCACCGACCAGGCCAACAAGCTCTGGCACACCTCCAACATGTTCCGCGTCCCCGGACAGGAACGCCTCGCCCAGCGCTATGTCGACCTGACCTTCGCGGACTTCGCCTTCTTCACCAACTCGGGCGCTGAATCGATCGAAGGCTGCATCAAGATCGCCCGCCGCTATCAGTGGTCGCAAGGCCAGGCTGACCGCATCGGCATTCTCTCGTTCGAGGGCTCGTTCCACGGCCGCACGCTCGGCGGCATCAACGCCGGCGCGCAGGAGAAATACCGCGAGGGCTTCGGCCCGCGCCTGCCGGGCTTCCGCTCGATCCCGTGGGAAGACCTCGAGGCCCTCAAGGCCGAGATCGTCAAACCCGATCTCGCCGCCGTCGTCATCGAGCCCGTGCAGGGCGAGGGCGGCGTGCGCGAAGCCAGCCACGATTTCCTCCGCAAGCTGCGCAAGCTCTGCGACGATAACGGCGTCCTGCTGATCTATGACGAGATCCAGTGCGGCGCGGGCCGCACCGGCAAACTCTTCCACCATCAATGGGTCGATTGCGCAGCGCCCGATCTGCTCGCCGCAGCAAAAGGCATCGGCGGCGGCTTCCCGATGGGCATGATCCTCGCGACCGAGAAGGCCGCCTCCGGCATGGCCAAGGGCGTCCACGGCACCACCTTCGGCGGCGGTCCGCTCGCCATGGCCGTCGGCAACGCCGTGCTCGATGTCATCACCGGCGAAGGCTTCCTTGAGCAAGTCCGCCGCGTCGCCGGCACGATGCAGCAGGGCATGGAAAGCCTCAAAGGCCGCTATCCCGAACTGGTCAAAGACATCACCGGCGCCGGCATGCTGCGCGGCCTGCGTATGCGCGATGATCCGATGCCGCTGCGTGGCACGCTGGCAGAGCGCGGCCTCCTCGTCGGCACGGCCGGCAACAACACGCTTCGCCTCGCGCCGCCGCTGGTCGTGACCGAAGATGACGTGCGCGAAGCGCTCGACATCATCGACCAGCAGTTCGCCACCATGATGACGGCCGCAGGCTCGTAAGGTCCGCACACATGAACCACTTCCTGGACTTGTGGCCCCTCGCGTCAAGCGAGCTGCGCTCCATTCTCGATAACGCCAAGTCGCGCAAGGCGGCGCGCAAGGGCCTGCCGAAAGGCACGCCTGACAAGGACGCGCCGCTCGCCGGCCACACGCTGGCGATGATCTTCGAGAAGAACTCCACGCGCACCCGCGTCTCGTTCGACATGGCGATCCGCCAGCTCGGCGGCACATCGGTCATCCTCACCGCGGCGGAATCCCAGATCAGCCGCGGCGAAAGCATCGAAGATACGGCCCGCGTCATGTCGCGCTATGTCGACGCCGTGATGATGCGCGCCAACCGCCACGCCGATATCGAAGTTTTCGCGCAGTTCGCCACGGTGCCGGTGATCAACGGCCTGACAGAAAAGTCGCATCCCTGCCAGATCATGGCAGACCTGCAGACGCTTGAGGAAGCTGGCCTCACGCTGAAGGGCGCGCGTATCGCCTGGGTGGGCGATGGCAACAACATGGCGAACACGTTCATCCACGCCGCGCCAAAATTCGGCTTCTCTCTCTCGGTGGCTACGCCTCCGGGCTACGACGCCGACATGGCCGATGTTGAACGCGCCCGTGCAGAGCAGGGCCGCATCGACCTCTTCCGTGATCCGAAGCAAGCCGTCGCCGGCGCAGACGTCGTCGTCGCCGACACGTTCGTGTCGATGGGCGACAAGGACGCCGACAAACGCCTGGCCGATCTCGCAGCCTACAAAGTCAGCGGCGACCTGATGAAGGCCGCCAATGGCGGCGCCAAATTCCTCCACTGCTTGCCCGCGCACCGCGGCGAAGAAGTCGACGCCGAAGTCATCGACGGCCCCCAGTCGCTCATCTTCGACGAAGCCGAAAACCGCCTCCACGCGCAAAAAGCAATCCTTGAGTGGTGCCTGCGCGGCTAACCCCAACACCGCCCCGACGCCAATTCCTCGCCCCGCTCCTCCCGACGAAAGTCGGGACCCAGGGGCGTCTTGTCCCGCTGTCCAAGACCAACCCCAAACCCGTAGGGTGCATCAACGATGCACCGTGGCAGGCGCCGGCGGTGCGGTGCATCGTTGATGCACCCTACGACGCTGGAATTGGGGGATAGAGCGGAGCCAATTCGTAGGACAGCCAAAAACCATCCCGCCTGATTTCAATCACCTGCACACCCAAACTGTAGGACGGACCACCCCAAATCCCGCACCCCCATGGCCCAGGGTTATACTCCCACCCATGGGTCA
>ERZ795059.1130-NODE-1130-length-30825-cov-10.439844_pt1 | contig 30825 bp, 32 predicted proteins | sample MGYA00375143_ERZ795059 | MGnify/ENA primary metagenome ERZ795059 (study PRJEB30188, sample SAMN05720168) | activated sludge metagenome | isolation source: Anaerobic digester | place: USA | collected 2015-01-07 ... | reverse complement strand
GGGTTGCCCCGCTGGAACCTAAATCCAGTGCGTCTACCAATTCCGCCACACCCGCATTGGTAGGCTGGCGCGTCATAGAGCCGTCCGGGGCGGTACGCCAGCGACTTTCAGCCGCCCGGCCTGCCCTTCTGTTCCTAGGGCGTGAGATCGCGGAGCTGGACGGTCAGGTGCTCGCGCGGGGCGATGTAGGTGTTGAGCGCCTTGAACGTGAGGCTGAGCCTCGACGGGTCCGGCACGTTCTTGATCAGGACGGTGAAGGTCGAGCCGGCTTTAACGGTAATGACGTGGGCTTCGTCGTACGCGCCCTCTGCGCCGACATTCTCCAGCATGTAGTCGACGGGGCTGTCGTTGATGATGCTGACGGGCGTGACGGTGGTGCGCGGGAGCGGCTTGTCGACTTCGATGCGGAGCGTGGAGCGAACGACCGCTTCGACGTTCTCTTTGCGGCCGACAAGATTGTCCTTGTAGATCGCGACGGTTTGGCCGGCCTTGAGCGCTGCCTTCAGGCCATCCGGCGTTTCGGACTTGGTGAGAACGAGCGTTGCCGTTCGATGGCCGCCGCCAGCGAGATCGAACTCCCAGTCGATAAGACCATGAATGTCCGACGTGCCGAGGATGGTGAGGTTGTTGTCGAGGGCCATCTTGAAGGCCTCATCCGACATATCGAGGCCGTTGACGACTTCGATGCCGTGCAGGAGACCGCGCTTGATGAAGTCAGCGTGGACGGGCGTCATGCGGGCGATGCCGTCCGGCGTCTGGGCGTGCCAGTACGGATGGTTCCAGAAGGTGAAGGCGCCCTGCGCGTTGGCGGCGGTAAGCTGGGCCAGCGCGTCGCCGGTCTTGAGCGGGTTGGCGTCGGTGATGAAGACCGCGTTGATGTGCCCTGCGGGCATGGCGGCCTTGGTGATCTCCGAACCGTTGATGACCATCAGTGGGTTCTTGTTCACGCCGCCAGCATCCGGCTTGACCTCGGCGGCTTTGCTCGCGAGCTGGTAGGAGCGATTGCGATCCGGGTGCGGGATGTCAGCGATCTTGGGCTGGTATTCGAGGTGTTCGGAAACCGCCATGGCGAAGAGACCGTCGCGTTTGGCTTCTTCCACACGCACGTCGGGCCAGACCATGCCGTCCGAGAAAACGCTGTGAGTGTGGAGGTCGACCGCGAGGACGGAGCGACCGTCCAGCAGCTTGGGGAAGGTTATCTTGCGGGCGGCGGCAATGGCGGGACCATCGTGCGCGATGGCTGGCGCGGGCGCGAGAATAGCGAGAACCAGAAGCGACGCGAACAGTTTGCGCATGAAGCCCTCCAAAGTGCTGGAGGCCTGAATGCCCCGTCTACATAACAGTCGCGTGACGGCGCTCGTAGAGTTCGCGGATGGCGGCATGGAGAGCGGCGTCCAGATCTTCCGCTGCCAGTCCCGGCCCGGCGCGCAGACCGGCGTCGCCGTGGAGCCACGAGGCGGCGGTGGCGGCTTCGAAAGGTGGGAGACCTTGCGCGAGGAACCCTCCGCAGAGGCCGGCGAGGACGTCGCCTGTACCGGCGGTGGCGAGGAAGGGGCTGGCGTGCGTGTTGACCGTGGCGCGGCCGTCTGGGGCTGCGATGACGGTGTCGGCGCCTTTGAGGAGGACGACGGCGTTGACCTGTCGGGCGGCGGCGCGGACGGCTTCGATGCGGTTGAGGGAGGTGGCGAGGAGGCCGGGGAACAGGCGTTCGAACTCGCCGGTGTGTGGGGTGAGGATTGCGGGGGCGGTGAGGATTGAGCGAAGGTGATCAGCCTGGCCGGCGAAGACGGTGAGTGCGTCGGCGTCGAGGACGAGGCTGCGCCCTGCCCGCGCGAGCGCTTCTACATTGGCGCGGGTGACGTCTGTGATGCCGGCGGCGGGGCCGATGACGATGGCAGTAGCGCGCTCCGTCTGGGCGACGAGATCGTCGGGGCTGGTGAAGCTGTTGGACATCACGGCGGTGACGGATGCGGCGACGACCATCAACGCAGATGGCGGGCACAGAAGGGTGGCGAGACCTGCGCCGGAGCGGAGGCCGGCCTGCGCTGCTAGGCGGGCAGCGCCGGTGTTGGCGAGGCCGCCGGTGATGACGGCGAGACGGCCGCGCTGGTGCTTGTGCGATGTGGCTGTGGGCCAGCGGAGCTGGTTGGCCCAGAGCGCCGGGGTGTTTTCGTGCAGGCGGCTGTGGCTGACCTCTTCCACGAATTTGCCGAAGCCGATTTCGGCGGGGATCACGTCGCCACAGAGCGAGGCTGCGGGCTGCAGGACGTGAGCGGGCTTCTTGGCGCAGAAGGTGACGGTGACGTCGGCGCGGATGGCGGGGCCGCTTATCGCGCCAGTGTCTCCGTTGATGCCGGAGGGCACGTCGATGGCGACGACTTTGGCGCCGGAGGCATTGACCTGCTCGACGGCGAAGGCGGCTTCGCCCGTGAGGTCGCGTGAGAGGCCAGCGCCGAAGAGGCCGTCGAGCACGATGTCGTCGGCATGCACGCGCATGTCTTCGAGAGGTTGGCGCGGGCCTGTGCTGGCATTGACGGCTTGCGCGCCTTCGGGCGTACGGACGGCGGTGGGCGCGAGGTCGTAGAGGAAGACGTTGCGGCCGAGATCGCGCAGGCGCTGGGCCGCCACGAACGCGTCGCCGCCATTGTTGCCCGGTCCGGCGAGAACGATGACGCGGCCGTTTGGAAACTCTGCGTGGAGAACGTCGGCGCAGGCCTGCCCGGCTTTCTGCATCAGCGCCCAGAGGGAGATGCCAGTGTCGACCGCGCGCTGTTCGGCGGCGCGGACTTCATCACAGGTGAGAATGGCGAGGCTCATGTCAGGTGATGATGGTGGCGGCTTCTGCGCCGAGTTCCGTGACGACGAGGTGGCCGCCACGACGGTCGAGTTTTGTGATCGAGGCGTGGCCGGGTTTGAAAACGACGACGCGGTCGTCATTCGTCAGCAGGCTGACGAGCGCGTTGATTGCGACGAAGTGGGAAAACACGGCCGTTTCATCCTGCAACCTCTCGACCGAGGTGAGGACTTTCTCGCGCCAGGCCAGGAGGTCGGAGCCAGCTTCGGTCCAGGTTCCGGCCATAATGCCCCGCAGCCAGGTGACGCGATCCTCTATGCCGGGAGGGGTGATGATCTCGCCGACGCCGGCTTCGATGCGGGCGTGGGTTTCCATGACCTTTTCGAACTGAGCCGCGGTCTCCCGGCTGCGTGCCAGTGGCGAAGTTATGGCCCGTTTGGCCCCGGCCTTTGCCAATGTTTCAGCCGCCGCCAAGGCCTGCCGCGTGCCGAGTTCTGTCAGTCCGGGGTTCGGATGGGCGCCATAGGCCCCTGCCGGCTCACCATGTCGGATGAGATAGATCATGCGCGAAACGCCCGTGACTGTTGCGATTTTCGAGGTCTAGCACGGTTTTGACGTAGCGGTCTGTGGATAAACCGGAGCGGCTGTGCCTGATTTTTTGGCGCCAACGCACGGTTTTTGATCGGCTCTGATCGCGACGCGCGATCTTTAGGCGCCTGATCTTTCTCCCGCCCGGACTCATCGTGCATGGAGTCAGGCGCTCTCCGACGCCGCCAAGGCGCAGCTCAGGAACAAGTGATGAAAAAAATCGAGGCCATCATCAAGCCGTTCAAACTGGACGAAGTGAAGGAGGCCCTTCACGCCGTCGGCCTGCAGGGCATGACCGTGCTTGAAGCCAAGGGCTTTGGCCGCCAGCGTGGCCACACTGAACTTTATCGCGGCGCTGAATACATCGTCGACTTCCTGCCCAAGCTGAAGATCGAGGTCGTCGTGTCCGACGCCCAGCTCGAGGCGGCGCTCGGCGCGATTACTAAATCAGCTCACACAGGCAAGATCGGCGACGGCAAGATTTTCGTCTCCGAAATCGCGGAAGTGATCCGGATTCGTACGGGCGAGACTGGCGATCAGGCGATCTGATCTCTACAGCATTTTTGGATTGGGTCCGCCGGGACCCAGGGTGAAAACGAGGGAGACACTAGGTGTCGGACGCTATCTTCAAGACCATCAAGGAAAAAGACGTTCAGTACGTCGATCTGCGTTTCACCGACATGCGCGGTAAGATGCAGCACGTCACCTTCGACCTCTCGATGGTCGACAAATCGCTGTTCGAAGACGGCACGATGTTCGACGGTTCGTCGATCTCTGGCTGGAAGGCCATCAACGAGTCCGACATGCTGCTGATGCCGGACCCCGCCTCTGCCCGCATCGACCCGTTCTTCCAGAACACCACGCTCGCCATCATGTGCGACATTCTGAACCCGAACGACAACACGCCATACAACCGCGACCCGCGCACGATGGCGAAAAAGGCCGAGCTGTACCTGAAGTCGGCCGGCATCGGCGACACAGCCTACTTCGGCCCGGAAGCCGAGTTCTTCGTGTTCGACGACGTCCGCTGGAACACCGACCCGAACAACACGGGCTACTCGTTCGACGACCGCGAGCTGCCGTACAACACCGGCCGCCAGTATGAAGGCGGCAACATGGGCCACCGTCCGGGCCCGAAGGGCGGCTACTTCCCCGTTCCGCCGGTCGACAGCCTGCAGGACATGCGCTCGGAAATGCTGACGCTGATGGGCGAACTCGGCCTTCAGCCTGAGAAGCACCACCACGAAGTCGCCCCGGCCCAGCACGAACTCGGTATGAAGTTCAACACGCTGGTCACGATGGCCGACAACATGCAGCTGTATAAGTACATCGTGCACAACGTTGCGCACTCGTACGGCAAGACCGCCACCTTCATGCCGAAGCCGTACTACAAGGACAACGGTTCAGGCATGCACGTGCACCAGTCGCTCTGGAAGGACGGCAAGCCGCTGTTCGCCGGCGACAAGTATGCCGACCTCAGCCAAGAATGCCTGTGGTACATCGGCGGCATCATCAAGCACGCCAAGGCGATCAACGCCCTGTCGAACGCCACGACCAACTCCTACAAGCGTCTCGTGCCGGGTTATGAAGCCCCGGTTCTGCTGGCCTACTCGGCTCGTAACCGTTCGGCTTCGGTCCGTATTCCGTGGACCCCGAACCCGAAGGGCAAGCGTATCGAAGTTCGCTTCCCCGATCCGGCGTCGAACCCGTACCTGACCTTCACGGCCCTGATGATGGCCGGCCTCGACGGCATCAACAAGAAGATCGATCCGGGTCCGTCCATGGACAAGGACCTCTACGCGCTGCCGCCGGAAGAGCTCAAGAACATCCCGACCGTCTGCGGCTCGCTCCGCGAAGCTCTGTCGAGCCTCGATGCCGACCGCGACTTCCTCAAGGCCGGTGGCGTCATGGACGACGATTTCATCGATGCCTACATCGACCTCAAGATGGAAGAAGTCCTGCGTATGGAAACGCACCCCCACCCGGTCGAATTCGACATGTACTACAAGTCGTAATCGACCTTATGCCTGGCGGTCCGCCGTCAGGCTTGCCGGGGGGCAAGGAAGCGGCGCTGGAGCAATCCAGCGCCGTTTTCCTTTTGTGATGTAGGCGGGCTATGAGGGCGTATGACCCTGCGCGCCATTCTCAGCCTCGCCCTCGTTGTGCTTGCAAGCGCCTGCGTCTCGGCGCCCGCGCCAGACGCCAGAGCGCCGATCACAATCCTGGTTTCGATCGACGGTTTCCGTGCGGACTATCTTGATCGCGGACAGACGCCGACGCTGTCACGCCTCGCAGAGACAGGCGTGCGCGCATCGATGCGGCCAAGCTTTCCCTCGGTGACCTTCCCCAACCACTACACGCTGGTGACGGGCAAGCGACCGAACCGGCATGGGATCGTCAACAACACGTTCGAGGACCCGCGCTTTCCGATGCTGTTCTCGATGGATGCGAAGGTCGCATTCGATCCGCGCTGGTGGGAACAGGCGACGCCGATCTGGGTGAGCGCTGAAAAACAGGGCGTGCAGGCGGCGACAATGTTCTGGCCGGGTTCCGACTTTGCGCTGGAAGGCGTGCGGCCGACGCGGTGGCGTTTGTTTGACCAGTCGCTTCCCGGGTTCTCGCGCGTTGACGCCCTGCTCGGCTGGCTCGATGACGCATCGATCTCGCCGCGCCTGTTCACGCTGTACTTCGATCTCGTCGATACTGCGGGTCACTATTATGGCCCGGACTCTCCTGAGGCGATGGGTGCAGTCGCAGAAGTCGATGCCGCTATTGCGCGTCTTGTGGCGGGACTGAAGCAGCGCGACCGGACGGTGAACCTTGTCGTCGTCGCAGATCATGGCATGGCGGCGATTTCGACCGAGCGAACGATCGATCTCGGCGTCGCGCCGGAAATTGCGCGCGTGATCTGGGCCGGACCGTTTGCCGGTATCGCGCCTGTGGCGGGTCGCGAAGCAGACGCGGAAGCGGCCCTGCTCGGCCGCAAGGAGCATGGCGAATGCTGGCGCAAGGGTGAGATGCCGGAGCGGTTGGCGTATGGGACTAACTCGCGGATACCGGCGATCATCTGCCTTGCTGACGTCGGCTGGACGTTCAGGTCATCGCAACTCGCGCCCTACTCCCGCGTCTCGCTGGGTGCGCATGGCTTTGATCCAGCGTCGCCGGAGATGGCGGCACTGTTCGTGGCCAATGGTCCGGCGTTCAAGGCCGGCGTGACGCTTCCGGCGTTTGACAATGTTTCGGTTTATCCGCTGCTTGCCCAGCTGGTCGGCATCACGCCGGAAGCAAACGATGGCGCGTTGTCGGATACGGCTGCGGGATTGGTTGGGCGCTAGACCTTCCAGTCCAGCATTGCCGCGCCGCCCATGGCCGGATCGCTGGTCAATGCGCCGCCGATCTCGTGGCGTCCGGCATAGCGACGCTTCCACGATGGATCGCCTTCGCGCGTCAGCACGAAATCGTACCAGCCGCTCGTTTTCATGAGACTCCAGCGGTGTTCGATCAGCGCCGGCTTGCCTTGCGCGGGCGGCGTGAGCGCCTTGGGCGCGAGATGTTCGGCGTAGGCGGCCGGAGTCGCCTGGATGCGATCCTTCGCGCCGCGCGTCGTGATCTCGAAGCCGAGGGTGAAGTTGATCGGGCCACCGACCATTGGCTCGATACGCGCCGCCACCAGCGGGCGTTTCGCGTCAGCGCTGTTGCCGACGAATGAGCGGAAGAAGCCGTTCGGGCCATAGACGCACACGTCATACGCCCCGCCCTGCCAGTCGCCTTCCAGCGATTTTCCGGGCTCTACCGTGTAGCGACGCGGGGGGTGATCGAGACGCTGGCAGTCATACGCGTGGAAGACCGCAGCGGCCTTGCCCTTGTTCTCGAAGCGCAGGCGAAGCGGACCGTTGGTCGCCAGTTCGCGGACATCCAGCACGTATGGCAGCGGTCGCGAACGGCGGACGCCGGTGGCCTGGATCGGCGCGAGCGGCTCAGCGGGCGTGGGCGGCTTTGTCCGGCCCGGAAGGGCTTTTGCACGCTGAGCGGTTTCTGCGGTGGCGGGAAGTTCGGCGACCGCTTCGTTGGGCGTCTTGAAGTCGAAGCAGCTGGTGAGGTCGCCGCACACGGCGCGACGCCAGGGCGAGATGTTGGGCTCTGCGACGCCGAAACGCGTCTCGCAGAAGCGGATGACCGAGGTGTGGTCGAAGACTTCCGAGTTCACAAAGCCGCCGCGCGCGAAGGGCGAGATGACGTAAAGCGGAACGCGCGGGCCGAGGCCGTAGGGGCGATCCATGAGGTTGTCGCGTTCCGACGTTTTCTCGCTTGCGGCGCGGACGAGGTGGTATTCGCCGGCGGTGTCGACGGTGGAGCCGCCGAGCATCTTGCCGGCTGCATCCTTCGCGGGCGGCGCTGGCGGCGGCATGTGGTCGAAATAGCCGTCATTCTCGTCGAAGTTCACGAGCAGAGCGGTACGCGCCCAGACATCGGGGTTCGAGGTCAGGCAGTCCAGCACGCGCGCGATGTAGTCGGCGCCCTGGGCGGGGCTGGAGGGGCCGGGGTGTTCGCTGTCGAAGGATGGCGCGATGACCCACGAGACCTGCGGCAGCGTTCCGGCGGCGACGTCTGCGCGCATGACGTCGAGGTGCTGTGTCGAATGGCCCTTGGCGGCAAGCGCGGTGTTGCTGCCTGGAGCTTTGGCGATGCTGTCGCGGAATGCCTTGAAGCCGACGAGCGGGTTGTCGCCGAAATTGTCGATCATGTCCTCGTAGATCTTCCAGCTGATGCCAGCGGCTTCGAGGCGTTCGGGGTAAGTCGTCCAGGTGTAGGGCTCTTTGGCGAGCGGCTGCTTCTCGGGCAGCGTGTCGTGCGAGTTGGAGATGGACGGGCCGCCACGCGTGCCGAGGCCGTCATTGGTGCCGGACCAGAGGAACAGGCGGTTGGTGTTGGTGCCGCCCGTGAAGGAACAATGGTAGGCGTCGCAGATGGTGAAGGCGTTTGCGAGCGCGAACTGGAACGGGATGTCGGCCTGTTCGAAGTAACCCATCGAGTGCGGGTTCTTGTGGTCGGGCCAGTTCGTCAGCCTGCCCTGATCCCAGCCGTATTGGGCATCAGGCCAGGAGTGCGGCGTGCCTTCGACGCGCATGTGGGCGAAGGTCTGGGCGGTGTTGAGTGGGAATGGTGCGATCTGCTTGGGCTCGCCCTTGGTGTAGGACTGACGCCAGACGGTGCGGCCTTCGGGCAGCGGGATCGGGAAGCGGTCGCCGAAGCCACGGACGCCGTTGAGCGTTCCGAAGTAGTGATCGAAGGAACGGTTTTCCTGCATCAGGATGACGATGTGGTCGATGTCCTTGATAGTGCCCGTCTTCACCTTGGCGTCGATCGCCCAGGCTTTCTGGATGGCGGGCGGCAGCGTCAGTGCTGCGGCTCCGAGGGCGAGAAGGCGGCGGCGGTCGATCTGTGTCATTTGAACAGGCTAGCCGGTTCGTATGACGGGGTCATGTCCCTGTCGCAGGCCATACTTTCGTGACGGGGGCGCTTTCCGTTTGGGAATGGGCCGCTAGGGTATGCAGATGCGAGTCTTCCTCACTGCCCTTTTGGCGATAGCCCTGTCGGCCTGCACGTCGCTGACGGACCGCGCGTCGCGATCCCTGAATGCGCCGGGACTGGAGGGGACGCGCTGGGGGCTTGTCGTCATGACGATGGACGGCAAGGAACTGATCGCCATTCGGCCGGATGAACGCTTCACGCCGGCGTCCAACACGAAAATCTTCACGGTGGTGGCGGCGTTTCATCGGCTCGGGGATCTGACGCAAGTCGACCCCACGATGGGAACTTCGGTGCGGCTGGTGAACAGCGTGAGTGGGACGCCCGATCTTGTTCTGGTGGGCGGCGGCGACCCGGTGCTGGTGGATGGCGCGGACTGTGTGCGCGACTGCCTCGCCTCGCTGGCGGACATGGTGGTGCAGAACGGTGTCACGCGCGTGCGCAACGTGGTCGGCGATGACCGGCTCTATCCGGATCAACCGTGGGCGCTGGGATGGAGCTGGGAGGACCTTGTGACGCGTTCGGGCGCGCCGACATCGGCCCTGACGGTGAACAGCAACGAGGTGGGGATCATCGTGCAGCCGGGCGCCGCAGTTGGCGATCCTGCGGTGGTGACATGGCGACCCAGCGATGTGCTCGACGGAAACCCGCCCTATGCGCTGACGAATGAGATGGTGACGGTGGGATCGGTGAATGGTGATCCAGATGCGTTGATTGGATTGGAACGGCCAGCGGGATCTTCGGGCATTCGCGTCTATGGCCGCGTCGAAGCGGGGTCCGCGACCCGGACGATACCGGTGGCGATGACCAGCCCGGCCGAAGCGGCGGCGTGGCGGTTCGCGCACCTGCTGCGCGAGCGTGGCGTGACCATCGAAGGTACCGCTCAAGCAGCGCATCGGCCGCAACAGCTTGAGGACAACTCGAAGTATCGGGGAGATCGCTCTGTCCCGTTGCCCGCCATGGAGGGCGTCGAGATCGCGCGGCTACTGCCCCCGCCGATGATCGAGGACGCGATCTTCCTCATGAAGCAGAGCCAGAACCTGCACGCGGAGCTGTTCCTGCGCAGGGTTGGACGCGTTGAAGGCAGCGGGTCTGTCGAGGATGGGCTGGCTGCCATCGAGCAGATGCTGACCGGGATCGGCATCGATCGCTCGGGTTGGGACTTCTCGGACGGGGCGGGCATGTCGATCTACAATCGGGTCACGCCGCGCACCGTAGCCAAGCTGCTGCACTGGTCTACCAAGCAGAGCTGGGCCGATCAGTTCCGTACGACCCTGCCCGTGGGCGGCGTGGACGGAACCTTGCGGCGCAGATTTGCAGGAACGTCCCTTGAGGGCCGCGTGTTTGCAAAAACAGGTACGCTGAACGGGGTGAACGCACTCTCTGGCTTCATGCTGACCAAGAGCGGCAAGACATTGATTTTCTCGGCCTATGCGAACGATCGGCCCTCAGTGGCTGGCCCGGCGACGGCCGCGATGGATGCTGCGCTGGTTGAGATTTCGGAAACGAACTGAAGCGACTTACTGCTTATGGTTGAAGCGGCTTTAACCGTGTTCGGTTATGGTGCCGCCCATGGGTCGGAAGCTTTTCCTTTCAGCGATTGCCGCGCTGGGCGTCAGCGCCTGCGCCAGTGCGCCTCAGCCGTCGAACGCCGAGATCGCGGACGCGTGCATGCTGCTGAAAGAGAACAAGCCCTGGCATGATGTGATGCGCGAAACCGCCCGCCGGTGGGGCGCGCCGATGGGCTTCCAGCTCGCCGTCATCAAGCAGGAAAGCAGCTTCGACAGCCGCGCTCTCGCCCCGCGTGGTGAGCGCGAGTGGTTTGGCCTGGTCGAGGGCAAGCGCGTTTCGTCGGCGGCCGGCTACAGCCAGGCGCTGGATGGCACGTGGGAAATGTACAAGCGCGAGACCGGCCGCGGCGGCGCGAGCCGTCATAATTTCGCTGACTCGTCTGACTTCATCGGCTGGTATTACAACACGACCGGCAAGCGCACGGGCCTCGGTCCGTACGATTACCGCGAGCACTATCTCGCCTACCATGAAGGCGCGACGGGCTATCTGAAGGGCTCGTGGAAGAGCAAGGGCTGGTTGATCAGCACGGCCGGCCGCGTGGCTCAACAGGCCGCGCGATATGAGAGCCAGATCAGCACCTGCGATGCGCTGAAGCCGCAGAAGTTCCTCGGCATCTTCTAGGGTCTGATCGAGGACTGGGGTTTGCGCTCGCGCGGCGGCGCTTTCGCCAGCACGCTTCCCAACGCGATCGCCAGCACAACAAGCTCGATGACAAGCGGCAGAATTGAAAAAGCTGAAGCTTCATCAAACCAAGACAATATGCCCCAGCCGGTTCGTATTTACTTGCCGTTGCTGTGGATGACCTGCTCGGGGAAGCGTTTTACGGCTGTGACATCGCTGGATTACAAGGGTTTCTTAAACACCGGAATTGTCCAGTCGGCAGCCTTCGGGCTATCTCGCAGCTCGCGTTTCCGGCGCTGATTCGGTCTCAGGAAAATCATGGCTAAGAACAACCAGGCAAAGATGTTCGGCGGCGAAAAGGACTCTTCGTCCGACTACACCGCGAAGGACATCGAGGTTCTTGAGGGCCTGGAGCCGGTGCGCAAACGCCCCGGCATGTATATCGGCGGGACCGACGAGCGCGCCTACCACCACCTGTTTGCCGAAGTGCTGGACAATGCCATCGACGAGGCGGTGGCTGGCCACGCCTCGCGGATCGACGTGACGCTGGACAAGGACGGCTTTGTGACGGTCCGCGACGATGGTCGCGGCATGCCGATCGATGCGCACCCGAAATTCAAGAACAAGTCCGCGCTCGAAGTCATCTTCACGATGCTGCACTCGGGCGGCAAGTTTTCCGGCAAGGCCTACGCCACGTCGGGCGGCCTGCACGGCGTCGGCGCATCGGTTGTGAACGCGCTGTCGGACAAGATGGACGTTGAGGTCGCGCGCGACCGCAAACTTTATCGCCAAACGTATTCGCGCGGAAAGCCGACGTCGAAGCTCGTGCCTGTCGGCGCGGCGCCCAACCGACGCGGCACGCAGGTCAGCTTCCATCCCGATCCAGAAATCTTCGGCGACAAGCTGCACTTCAAGCCGGCGCGTCTCTACGCGATGTCGAAGTCGAAGGCATATCTAAGCCGCGCCGCCGAGATCCGCTGGAGCTGCGACCCGTCGCTGCTGAAAGAAGGCGACACGACGCCAACCGAAGCCACGCTCTCCTACCCCAACGGCTTGGCCGACATGCTGAAGGAGCTTGTGACAGAGTCCAAGCTCGTCCTGCCTGAAGCCTTCAGCGGTCGCGTGGAAAACCAGGGCGGCGGCGCTGTCGAATGGTCGGTCGTGTGGTCCGCAAACGGCTTCGGTGAAGCCGACGGCTTTGGCCGAACCTATTGCAACACCATTCCGACGCCCGAAGGCGGCACACATGAAGCCGGTATGCGCTCCGCTCTCACCAAGGGCCTGCGCGCGTATGGCGAGATGGTTGGCAACAAGAAGACGGGACTCATCACGGCTGACGATGTGATGGGCACGGCTGGCGCTGTGCTCTCCGTCTTCATCCGCAACCCGGAGTTCGTTGGCCAGACGAAAGAGAAACTGTCGACGCAGGACGCTTTCCGCATCACGGAGAACGCGATGCGCGACCGGTTCGATCACTGGCTCACTGCATCGACGGCCAACGCCAACCGCCTGCTCGAATGGGCGATCGGCCAGGCCGAAGACCGGATGCGCAAGCGCAAGGACAAGGAAGTCGCGCGGCAGTCGGCAACGCGGAAACTGCGCCTGCCGGGCAAGCTGGCGGATTGCTCCAACGGATCGGCGATCGGCACCGAACTCTTCATCGTCGAAGGTGACTCGGCCGGTGGTTCAGCCAAGCAGGCGCGTAACCGCGAGACGCAGGCCGTGCTTCCGCTGCGTGGCAAAATCCTGAACGTCGCCAGCGCGGGCGACGAGAAGCTCTCGGGTAACAAGGAACTCAGCGACCTTGCGACGGCGCTGGGCACCGGGCTCGCGCATCGTTTCCGCGTCGAAGATCTCCGCTACGAGCGCATCGTCATCATGACCGACGCCGACGTTGACGGAGCTCACATCGCGGCGCTGCTGATCACGTTCTTCTATCGGCAGACACCGGGCCTGATCGACGGCGGCAGGCTCTATCTCGCCATGCCGCCGCTCTACCGCATTAGTCAGGGCACCAAGTCGATGTACGCGCGCGATGACGCGCACAAGGAAGAGCTGCTCAAGACCGAGTTCAAGGGCAAGAACCCGGAGATCGGCCGCTTCAAGGGTCTGGGCGAGATGATGCCGGCCCAGCTCAAGGAAACGACCATGAACCCGGCAACGCGCACAATGGCGCGCGTGCAGCTGCCGAAATCGCCCCAGGCGATCGAGGAACTGGTCGAGACACTGATGGGCAAGAAGCCGGAACTTCGCTTCAAGTACATCCAGGACAACGCCAAGTTCATCGAAGAACTGGACGTCTGATACCCCCCCCGATGGTTGTCGCACGCGTCAATCTGTGCGCATCCAGTCGGTGACTGGAGTGTAACAGGATGAGCGAAAGCAACGGCGCGACCGAAGCGGCCAACTGGGCAGGCCACCACGCGTCCCAGATGGTGACGCGCGCTCCCTACGCCGTGGCTCTGGGCATGAAGTTCCTGTCGGCGTCGGAAGATGGCCGGGGGGCGATCCTCCTGCCGTGGCGTGCGGATATCTGCGGTATTGATGGCAGCGACATTCTTGCGCCGGGTGCGGTGACGGCGCTGATCGATCATGCCTGTGGGCTGGCGATCATGGCGGCGTTCGGCACGACAGCCAGCCCGGCTACGCTCGATCTGCGGATCGACCATATGCGGCCGGCAAAGCCGCGCATGGACGTCATCTGCGCCGCCCATTGCTACAAGGCTACGCGCACGATCGCCTTCCTGAGAGCCGAAGCGTGGGATGTCTCGCAGGACGATCCGATCGCGACCGCGCAGGCTGCTTTCATCCTCAACCGGCGCGAGGGCTGAGCGATGGCGGATATTCATCAGATCATCTCGACCTCGCCCTTTGGCCGCTTCATGGGCATTGAGACGAAGATCGACGAACGGGGGGTGCTCGCCATCCTGCCACCGCGGCCAGACCTGATAGGCAACCCCAGCATTCCGGCATTGCATGGCGGCGGGATAGCGGCCTTCCTTGAGATCACCTGCCTGCTGCAGCTGGCGCACGAGATGGGGACGACCGCCCCTGCCCGCTCGATCGACTTCAGCGTCGAATACTTGCGGCCGGGCCGACCGGAGATGACCTTTGCCCGCGCAGTCGTGCGCCGGATGGGACGGCGGGTGGCTACCGTCCATTCGGAGGCCTGGCAGCGCGACGAGGCCTCTCCCATCTGCTTGGTGAGGTGCCATTTCCGGTTGCCTGAGCCGCGTATCGAGACACCAGCGAACGCCTGATCTGCGCAAAAGCCGATCCGGTATGCTTAAGACGACGCGGAAACGTCGTGGAATCGGGCTATATTGCTCGGAACTGGCTGCAGGATTGACTTGGGGCCGGGGGGGTCTATTCCTCCGCCAGTTCCCGTAAAGCCACGTGTTTCCGCTCGCGGCCCGGCCGACGAGCCTGAAAAGACATTGTAATGACGTTTGACGAGCTGAGCCTCGACCCCCGCATTCTGGAAGCCGTAAAAGGCGCTGGATACACGACGCCAACGCCCATCCAGGAACAGGGCATCCCTGCCGTGCTCGGTGGGCGCGATGTGACGGGCATCGCCCAGACCGGCACGGGCAAGACCGCCGCCTTCGTTCTTCCGATGATCCACAAGCTGGGCCAGGGCCGCGCCAAGGCGCGCATGCCGCGCTCGCTGATCCTGGAACCGACCCGCGAACTTGCTGCCCAGGTGGCTGAGCAGTTCGAAAAATATGGCTCGGGCTACAAGCTGAACATGGCGCTGCTGATCGGCGGCGTGTCGTTCGGTGACCAGGAAAAGAAACTCAACGCCGGCGCTGACGTTCTGATCGCCACGCCCGGCCGCCTGATGGACCACTTTGGCCGCGGCGGCCTGCTGATGACCGGCGTGCAGATGCTGGTCATCGATGAAGCCGACCGGATGCTCGACATGGGCTTCATCCCGGACATCGAGAAGATCTGCACGCTGCTGCCGAAGACGCGCCAGACGCTGCTGTTCTCGGCGACCATGCCGCCCGAGATCACCAAGCTCGCCAAGCAGTTCCAGAAGGAGCCGGTGCGTATCGAGGTTTCCAAGCCTGCGACGACCGCTTCCACGATTACGCAGTATGTGACGCACTGCCCGTCAAACGAAGATACGGTCAAGCGCGCCGTGCTGCGCTCGATCATCAAGTCCAAGCTGACCGATCAGGGCATCGTGTTCTGCAACCGCAAGACGGAAGTCGATATCGTAGCGAAATCGCTGGCGAGCCACGGCTTCGACGCCGCCGCGATCCATGGCGACCTGCCGCAGAGCCAGCGCATGGCTACGCTCGACCGCTTCCGCAACAAGGACCTGAAACTGCTGGTCGCCTCGGATGTGGCCGCACGTGGCCTCGATATTCCGGAAGTGAGCCAGGTCTTCAACTACGCCCCGCCGCCGAACTCGGACGATTACGTCCACCGCATCGGCCGCACCGGCCGCGCTGGCCGTCTGGGCCAGAGCTTCACCATCGTCTCGCCGGGCGACACGCGCCTGTGGGATGCAGTGCTCAAGCGGATCGGCAAGGATGTTGAGCAGTTCGTGCCGGACGGCATGGACGAAGCAGTAAGCGAAGCCCGCAGCCGTGGCCCTGCCCCGGGTCGTGACCGCTTTGACAAGGGTCGTGGTGGCGGTCGTGGACGCGGTCGCGACCGTGGTCGTGGCAGCGAGCGTCGTGAAGAGCGGGCGCCCCGTGAAGATCGCCCGCAGGCAGAACCGGCGGCTATCGTCGCCGCGCCATCGTTCATTCCGCCTCAGGTCGAGGACATGGAAGTCGATCAGATCGCGCCGGGCATCGATGCGGAAGAACCCGCTCGCGAAGAACAGCCCAAGCGTGAGGGACGCAGCCGGGGTGGCCGCAATCGCGACCGCAACCGTGGCGGTGACCGTAACGAGCAGCGCGGTGATCGGAACGAATCGCGGGGCGACCGCGACAGAAGCGATCGCGACAGGGGCGGACGGAATCGCCGTGGCGAACTGGTGCCCGGCGACCCGCAGGGCGGCGACGAGAAGTTTAAAGGAATGGGCGACCACGTTCCGGCTTTCCTGTTGAGAACGCTCGGGAAACGCGAAGAAGCCTAAGAAACCGGGCAGCCTTGGCAACCACAGACTTAACGCCGATCAATCGATTTTAGCCAATCCGTAACCGCTTCCGTTCAGTAATTGCCTACGAGACTGGCGCCCACGAAGCGGGCCAGTCCTAGGGGCAAGATCGCGATGCTGAACACCCAGCTTCAAGGGCCGGAAGGCCTGGCTCTGGGCCACCGCACGGTGGATGAGATGGGCCGACAGCTGCTGCCCGTCAGCCCGCAGAACTACGAAGTCTGGCTTACCTACATCACCCATTCATCGCCGGACTTGCGTCAGGCGCTCGACAAGCTTCTGGCAACGGGCAAGCAACTCACCGCCGACGACATGGAGCAGCTCTACGAGCGCTTCTTCTCGACGACGCACCTGTCGACCCAGGTCATGGAAACCGGCTCGCGGATCGCGCACGAGATCGCGGACGCTCTCGATGCCCTGAAGAAAGCCGGCGCAACGACCGAGCGTTATGGCGTGACCCTGAATGTCGCAGCCGACTCGCTGCAGAATGCCACCATCGATGGCGATGCGCTGAAGCGCCTGATCAACGTGCTTTCGTCCGCCACGACCGAAATGTCGAAGCAGAACTCCAACCTGTCGCACAAACTTGCCCAGTCGTCGCAGGAAATGGAAAAGCTGCGTACATCGCTGCGCCAGGCCCGCGCCGAAGCGCTGACCGATGCACTCACCGGCATTGCCAACCGCAAGCTGTTCGATGAGACCCTGCGCCTGCGCAAGGAAGAAGCTGACAACGAGAAGACCGATCTTGCTCTGCTGCTTTGCGACATCGACCACTTCAAGTCATTCAACGACACCTGGGGCCACCAGACGGGCGACCAGGTGATCCGCTTTGTGGCCTCCGCCCTCGCCAAGTTCGCCTTGCCCGATCATCTCGTGGCGCGTTACGGCGGCGAAGAGTTTGCCGTGGTCATGCCGCGCACAACGCTGAAAGATGCCGGCCGCATCGCTGAGCAGATCCGCAGCGCCATCGAGGCCAAGCGCCTCGTACGCCGCTCGACCAATGAGACGATCGGCGCTGTTACTGTGTCGTTCGGCGCGGCCATGTACGCCGCCGGCGAGAGCGTCGGCCAACTGATCACGCGCGCGGACGAATGCCTCTACATGTCCAAGCGCAATGGCCGCAACCGCGTCACGCTGGAAACCCAGATGCCGCCAATGGCCAGCAGCGCCGCTTAGTCGATAACCACACCGTCTTCATCGCGTATCACGCCCCCACACCTGTCGCGCACAGCGCGGAGGATACGGATCGTCAAAATCCGGTCGTCCAGCCCATCGCCTGCGATGTCGGCTTGAATACTGCTGTTGAATTCGATGTGCGGGATAAAATGGAAGACTGCGCCAGACTGGTGCACCGACGCCGTCGCTCGCCAGAAATCGCCGCCAGTGAAGGTCGCGATCACTGCATCGTCAGGACCAAACAGCACCCACGGATTTCTCCGCCTGGGCAGTAAACGGTCCAGCGCCTGCTCTACGCCCAGTGATTCAGTGTCAAAAAAGTAGGATCGCACCTACAGCACCACCGCCATCAGGAAGCCGTCATAGCCTTTGACGCCGACCGTCTGTACAGCGGTTGATGAGACACGCGGCTCGTTGGCGATCATGTCGAACATCCGACGCACGCCCTGAACGCGTTCATCGCCTTTGGGGTCGGTAACGGCACCTTCGCGCACGACGTTGTCGACGATGATGATCGAGCCTTTGCGAGACATGCGCAGCGCGTGAGCGAAGTAGGCCGCGTTGTCTTCCTTGTTGGCGTCGATGAAGGTGAAATCGAACGGACCGCTAAGCGCCGGCAGCAGGTCGATCGCCGGACCGACCTTCACCTCGACCTTCGCGGCGGGCTTGGCGCGAGCGATATTCTTGCGGGCGACGTCGGCGTTGTGGGGCTCGAGTTCGAGCGAGATGAGCTCGCCGCCCGCAGGCAGGGCGCGGGCCAGCCAGATGGTGGAATAACCGCCGAGTGTGCCAACTTCGAGGATGCGCTTGGCGCCGATGGAGAGCGCCATCAGGTGCAGCATCTTTCCCTGCGCTGCCGATACGGCGATGGCGGGAAGGCCCGCGGCAGCGCTATCGCGGACCGCAGCCGATAGTGCTTCGTCCTCGGTCACCAGACGGTCTTCGATGTAGGCGTCGACGTCTCGCCAGATCCGTTCGCTCATTTCTTTGACCTCGCTTTTGCTGGCGCTTTGGCAGACTTCTTCGCGACCACCTTCTTCTTCGCGGGAGCTGCCTTCTTGGTCGCCTTGATCTTCGCCGCCATCGCGGAAATCGCGAACGAGCGGCGAGCCAGCGCCACCGCCTCGTCGGGATCATCTGCGGCTGTGTCAGGCAGGCTCCAGTAGGCGATGTCGCGAACCGTACCGTCCTTCTTGACGGAGTAGCGCCAGGGCTTGCTGCCCTGCTCCTTGAACTCAGCGCCCATCGCCGCGTCGACCTTCAGGAAGAACGTGTCATCGTCCAGAATCGCGAAACTGACGCCCTTGTGAGAGAGCAGCGCGCCGCCGAACATGCGCTTTATCTCGAGCTTGCCGAAACCGGCGAGAAGCTCGAGCACATAGTCCGGAAATCCGGGTGACAGCGGCATGCCGCCTTGTCGCGCTTAATTGGAATGAACACCAGAGGCCGGGCGCTATTCCGCCGCTTGCGCCGGAACGATCGTCACGCTCTCGCCGCAGCCGCAGGCGTCGGTCTGGTTCGGGTTGGTGAAGCTGAACTTGGAATGCATCGGCGTAACTTCGTAGTCGATCACCGAGCCAAGCAGGAACAGAACCGCCTTGGCGTCGATGATGATCGACACGCCATTGTCCTCCACCCGCTCGTCCAGCGGGTCGGCGGCGTCGGCATAGCTCATCGTATATTCCATGCCCGCGCAGCCGGCGTTCTTCACGCCGACGCGCAGGAAGCCCGCGCCTTTTTCGGCCATGAGGTCGCGAACCTGCGCCGCGGCGGCGTCAGTCAGGGTCACAACCTTGGGGCGAGGACGTCTGGCCATATGGCTTAAATGGATATCCTGAAACCGGCTTACAACATGTTGAGCGCGAGGCGGGCCTCATCGCTCATGCGCGAGGGGTCCCATGGCGGATCGAAAACGATGGTCGCCTTGGCCGAACGGACGCCTTCGACCTTGCGGGCGGCATCTTCCACCCAGCCGGGCATTTCGCCCGCCACGGGACATGCAGGGGCCGTCAGGGTCATCTCGATGTCGACATGGCGGTCGTCGTTGATATCAACCTTGTAGATCAGGCCCAGCTCGTAGATGTCGACCGGGATTTCCGGGTCGTAGACCTTCTTGAGCTCCTGGATCAGGTTATCCGTGATCGTATCCAGCTCATCCTGCGGGATAGCCGACGGCTTCGCATCGCCCTCTGCAGGGGCGGCGGTGTCAGGCATCTGATGCTTCAGGTCGTCAGCCATTACGCACTCTATGACAGCATCTTCCGGGCCTTGGAAAGCGCCTCCACGAACACGTCGACTTCCTCGAGCGTATTGTAGAGGGCAAAGCTCGCCCGGGCTGTAGCACTAACCCCTAAATGGGACATCAAAGGCTGGGCGCAATGATGGCCGGCGCGAATCGCGACGCCGTGGCGGTCCAGAATCTGAGCCAGATCGTGGGGATGCGCCCCCTGCAACGAAAATGACAGGACGGGCCCCTTGCCCAGAGCCGTCCCGTGGATGGTCAGACCGTTGATGCCCCGGAGGGCCTCCGTGGCCCGCGCCATCAGCGCCTGTTTGTGCTCTTGGATCGCGTTGCGGTCCTGGCCTTCCAGCCAGCCGATGGCGGCGCCGAGGCCGATGGCTTCCACGATCGGGGGGGTGCCGGCTTCGAACCGGTGCGGCGGGGCGTTGTAAGTGATCCGGTCGCGCGTGACGGTCTCGATCATTTCGCCCCCGCCCTCGAATGGCGGCAGCGCTTCCAACTTCTTCTTCTTGCCGTAGAGCACGCCGATGCCGGTGGGGCCGTAGAGCTTGTGGCCCGTGAAGGCGTAATAGTCGGCGTCGAGATCACGGACATCCACCTTCACGTTGACGATCGCCTGACAGCCATCGAGCAGCACGTCTGCTCCCACGCTGTGCGCCATGTGGATCGCGCTCTTCACGTCCGGCACCGTACCCAGCACGTTGGACATGTGGGTGAGCGCGAGGATCTTGGTCTTCTTCGTCAGCTGTTCTTCAAGGCTGCGCAGATCGAGCGAGCCATCCGGCGTCAACTCGACCCATTTCAGCACCGCGCCTTTGCGCTCGCGCAGGAAATGCCAGGGGATGATGTTGGAGTGATGCTCCATCACCGACAGCACGATCTCATCGCCCGGCTGGATGCTCGCGCCGATGCCGGCGGCGACGATGTTGATCGCCTCTGTGCCGCCCTTGGTGAAAATGATCTCGTCGATCGAGGCGGCGTTGATGAAGCGGCGGGCGGCCTCGCGGGCGCTCTCATAGGCCTGCGTGGTTTCGTTGGCGAGCGTGTGCAGACCGCGGTGCACGTTGGCGTAGCTGTCGCGCATGACCTCCGTCATGGCGTCGATCACTGCGTTCGGCTTCTGGGCCGAGGCCGCGTTGTCGAAATAGACCAGCGGCTTGTCGTGGACCTGACGGCCGAGGATGGGGAATTGCTCGCGGATTGCGTTGACGTCGAAGCTCATGACGCCACTCCCAGCCAGCTGTCGATGCGGGCTTCGGCTTCGGTGCGGATGGCCTCGTCCAGCCAATCCGGCAGCGCTTCGATCAGGAAGGCGCGGGTGATCATGGCGCGGGCCTCGATCTCCGGCAGGCCACGCTGGCGCAGATAGAAGATCGCGGCTTCATCGAGCTGGCCTGACGTGTTGCCATGGGCGCATTGCACATCGTCGGCATAGATTTCGAGTTCGGGCTTGGCGAAGACTTCGGCGCCGTCCTCCAACAGGAGCGCGTTGTGCTCCATCTTCGCATCGGTCTTCTGCGCGACGCGCTCGACCTTGAAGCGGCCCTGGAACACCCCGCGACCGCCCTTGCGTGCGGCGCCCCGAACGATCTGGCGGACTTCGGTATGATCGGCGTTGAGGATGACTTGGCTGGTCAGATCGGCATGATTGCCCTGCCCGACCAGATAGACACCGTTGAGCTCGACCTTGGCGCTCGGGCCTGCAACATCGATCTCGGTTTCGATGCGGGCGTAGCGAGCGCCGCCCGCGATGATGAACTGACGGAAGGTGGCGCCCTTGCCCAGCCGCACCTTGCGGTGGGCCAGCGAGACGTCGCCTTCTTGCTGGATCGTCACAAGCGACAGGCTCGCGCCTTCGCGGACATCGATCTCCAGCGCGCGTGTATCGAGGCCATCGTCGCCGACACGCTCGATATCCGTGCGGCTCTCGCCTGCGTTGACCACGATGCCACCCATACGGCGTGCGCCGATAGCGATGCGCGCCAGCACATGGCGGTCGCCCGGAATGATCGGGACTTCGCGGCCTGCGAGGGCGGCGCTGAGATCACTCCAACGCCAACCTTCGACGCGCCGGTTCGGCAGGGCGTCAGCAGCGATCACGGCGTGGCCATCACAGTGTCATAGCCGGACTTCTCCAGCTCATGCGCCAGTTCAGGTCCACCCGACTTCACGATGCGGCCCGCCGAGAGAATGTGGACGCGGTCGGGTTTGATGTAGTCGAGCAAGCGCTGATAGTGCGTGATGACCAGCATCGAGCGGCCTTCGCCACGCAGCGCGTTGACGCCTTCTGCGACGACTTTCAGTGCGTCGATGTCGAGGCCGGAATCCGTCTCGTCAAGGATCATGAAGCGCGGCTGGAGCATCAGCATCTGGTAAATTTCCAGACGCTTCTTCTCGCCGCCAGAGAAGCCGACATTCAGCGGACGCTTCAGCATCTCGGGATCGATACGCAGCTGCTGAGCAGCCACGCGCGAGAGCTTGAGAAAATCAGGAGCAGATACTTCCGGCTCGCCGCGCGTCTTGCGCTGCGCGTTCATGGCGGCGCGAACGAACGTCATCACCGGCACGCCGGCTATTTCGAGCGGGTACTGGAAGGAGAGGAACAGGCCCTTGGCTGCACGGGCTTCCGGCGGCAGGGACAGCAGGTCTTCGCCTTCGAAGATCGCCGTGCCATCGGTGACTTCATAACCGTCGCGGCCGGTGAGCAGGTAGGACAGCGTCGATTTGCCTGCGCCGTTCGGCCCCATGATCGCGTGCACCTCGCCCGCAGGGACGCTGAGCGAAAGCCCCTTGAGGATTTCGCGCGCAGGGCCGTCCTCGGGGACGACGCGGGCATGGAGGTTGTTGAGTTCGAGCATCAAACGCCTGCAAACACGGGATTTTCCGTAATCCCGGACCCTCTAGATAGGCCCTGTCCCCCATCTACGCGAGGGCTGGCCCGGTGGTTCGCAGGGTGTTTCAGGCCGTGGGGCCGAAATGTCCAGTAGCGGGGCCTAAAGGCTGCTATTTGAAGATCTCGGTAACCACGGATTCGGCGCAGAACTGGGCCTTGGCCGTGTCGACGGTCAGGCCGGCTGCGGCCACGCCGCCATCGTCCGTCACGTCGCAGGTCGTGCCGGTGATCTTGTCCGGCTCGCCCTCCGCCGTGATGTCGGCCGTGGCGATGGGTTCCAGGGCATCCCCTTCCAGCTTGTAGAACGAGATGCTCCACTCATTGGCGCTGGAGCGGGCCGCCGTGGCGATGTAGCCGCTGGCTGTCTTGACGATAGAGACGCCGCTGGGCTCGCCCACGCGGACGAACTTGCCGGCATCGAGCTGGCGCCAGGCGGCCCAGGTCGTGTTCACATTGCCGGTTTCGAGCGGCAGCAGAATGTCGAGCTTGCCGTCCTTGTCGAAGTCTTCCAGCGACGGGCCGTTGAACGTGTTGCCCATACGCTCATCGATGGTCTGCAACGTGGCGTCGCCGGGGGCCACGACCTGAACATTGATCTGGGTCGAGTCGTCCTCGGCAGGCGTATAGCGCGCTTCGATGGCCATGCCGGACTGATCGGCGAACATCAGGCGGCAATCAGGGTGCGTCCAGCCATCAGCGCCGGCATCCTTGGCTTCCACCGCTCCGCAATCCGGCAGCGGCATGCGCTTGGCGGCGGGCACAGTTCCGGCGTCGGCTCCAGCGGTCTCTGGCGCTGGCGCCGGCGAGCAAGCTGAAGCGACGAGCGCGATGGCGCAGATTGCAAGGCGGAGTTTCATGACCGTGCCCCTCGTGTTGAGCCCGGAATAGATCAGTTGGCTGCCACATGCCAGCTTACGCTACTGTAATGGCTGGAGACCGGTTTGCCGGGTTCAGATCGCGATGGCCAGGTAAAGGCTCAGGTCCGTCCGCACCTTGGCCGGGTCATCGCTCCAGTCGCCATAAACCTCCAGCGACATCCAGATGCGGCGCAGGCCCCGCTCAGCGACTTCGGCATGCAGGGCGTCGTAGGTCTCACGCATCTTACCGTAGTCGCCCCAGTGCGGCGCGGTGATCACGCGACCACCGGGGACGTGGGCCGGCTTCACATCAGGATCAGCTCCACCCGGCTGACGATCCAGTACGCCGATCAGCAGCTTGCCGCCCTCCTTCGTCTCGCTCGAGTAGAGGATGAAGTTGTGGCCATGGCCGGGCGCCAATGCGCCGGGCTTGTAGAGGCGATCGAATGTTGCGCGGATGGTGGGGACGAGATCTGGCCATTTGGCGTGGACCTCGATGCCGGCGCCAGCCATGGGAGCCATGTCGATGATTTGCGCGTCGGTCACCTTGCCTCTCACTTTCGACCGAGGGAGTGTAGCACACGGCGACGGTCTTGCGCAGTCACGCGCACCATGGGGGACAACACGATGAAATGGAAGCACGCTGGCGCGGCGATGATCCTGGCAATGGCGGCAGGCTGCTCGCCTGCAGCGACACCGCCGGCGGTTGATGCCAATGCCGCAGCTAGCACAGTGACGCCAGACGCCAGCAAGGTAGCCGACGAAGTCAAGGCGGCGATCGCCGTTCAGGTCCAAGCCTACGCCACGCGCGATATCGAGGCCATGCTCAGCGTCATGGCGCCCGACTACGTCTGGATCACCTATGGCCAACCGAACGCCACCGGAGCCGCCGTGCGAACGGGCGTAGAAGCACAGTTCGCAGATCCGGCGCTCAAGCTCACAGTCGCTGACGAAACAGTCGACGTCGCCCAAGCTGGCGACATGGCCGTGTACCATTCGACCTACACGTACACATACACCGATGCGACCACCAAAGCGCCCGTGACAGAGCCTGGAAACTGGGTCGCGATCTTCAAGCGTCAGCCAGATGGATCAATGAAGCTCGCCCGCGACCTGATCGTCGCGCTGCCGGCATCGAAGTAGACTGGAGCCCTACCCCACGCTGCCTTCGAGACTGACCTCAAGAAGCTTCTGCGCTTCTACCGCGAACTCCATCGGGAGTTTCTGCAGCACATCACGAACGAAGCCGTTCACGAGCAGCGCGACCGCCTGCTCTTCGCCGAGGCCACGCTGGCGGGCGTAGAAGAGCTGATCTTCGGAGAGCTTGGTGGTGGTGGCTTCGTGTTCGAGCTGCGCGTCAGCGCGGCGGTTCTCGACATAGGGCACGGTGTGGGCGCCGCAATCGCCGCCGATGAGTAGCGAGTCACACTGGGTGAAGTTGCGCGCCTTTGCAGCCTTGCCGTGGATCGAGACGAGACCGCGATAGGTGTTGTTGGATTTGCCGGCGGAGATGCCTTTCGAGATGATCCGCGACTTGGTGTTCTTGCCGAGGTGGATCATCTTCGTGCCGGTGTCGGCCTGCTGGCGACCGTTGGTCACGGCGATCGAATAGAATTCGCCGGACGAGTCATCGCCGCGCAGGACGCAGCTGGGATACTTCCAGGTGATTGCGGAGCCCGTTTCAACCTGCGTCCACGAAATGCGCGAGCGGGCGCCACGGCAATCGCCGCGCTTGGTGACGAAGTTGTAAATGCCGCCCTTGCCTTCCGCGTCTCCCGGCCACCAGTTCTGCACGGTCGAGTATTTGATCTCGGCGTCCGCCAGCGCGACCAGCTCGACGACGGCTGCGTGCAACTGGTTCTCGTCGCGCATCGGCGCGGTGCAGCCTTCGAGGTAGGACACGTAGCCGCCCTCATCGACGATGATAAGGGTGCGCTCGAATTGGCCCGTGCCCTTCGCGTTCATGCGGAAGTAGGTCGACAACTCCATCGGGCAGCGAACGCCCTTGGGCACGTAGACGAACGTTCCGTCCGAGAAGACAGCAGAGTTCAGCGTGGCGAAGAAGTTGTCCGTCACCGGCACGACAGAGCCGAGATACTGCTTCACCAGATCCGGATACTCGCGCACGGCTTCCGAGATCGACATGAAGATCACGCCGGACTTCGCGAGTTCGGCGCGGAAGGTTGTCGCGACGCTGACGCTGTCGAACACGGCATCGACAGCCACGCGGGGCGTCTCGCGCGCTTCAGCGGCTGACTCCATCGCGCCTTCAACGCCGAGCAGTACTTCCTGCTCCTTCAGCGGAATGCCGAGCTTGGCGTAAGTCTCGAGGATTTCCTTCGGAACGTCATCGATCGACTTGTACTTCGCTGCGCCCTTGGGCTCGGCGTAGTAGTGTGCGTCCTGGTAGTCGATCTTCGGATAGTTGATCATTGCCCAGGTCGGCTCGGTCATTTCCTTCCAGCGCTGGAAGGCTTCGAGCCGCCACTGCAGCATCCACTCCGGCTCTTGCTTCTTGGCGGAGATGTAGCGGACGGTGTCTTCGTTCAGGCCCTTGGGCGCGAGTTCCATCTCGATGTCGGTGACGAAGCCCTCGGCATACTTGTCGGCTTCAAGCGCACGTGCGGCATCGACCGTTCCCTGGTCGATGCCTTCCTTTACCAAGAGTTCTTTGCCCTCAGACATGAGCGTCCAGTTTCACCAGTTGCGGCCGCGCGCGGGCCGCGTGTTTGATCCAGGCTTGCGCCAGTAGGTCGAAGTCTTGCGGCGCACTCGCCCAGCCGAAGCTTGCCCGGATGGCAGAGCGTGCGGCGGTATCGTTGAGACCCATCGCGGTCAACACGCGGCTGGGTTTCACCTTGCCCGACGAGCAGGCCGATCCGGCGCTGACGGCGAAACCCGCCAGATCCAGACCCATTATCTGGGTCTCCGAGGGCAGACCTTCAACACCGAAGCAGGACACACCCGCCACGCGAGGCGCCTGGCCACCGTGTACCTGCAGCGTGGGCGCAGCCGCTTTCAAGCGCGCTTCCATACGGTCACGGTGCTCTGCCAGCCCCTGATAGCTCTTCAAGCTGGCGAGCGAGGCATCCACGGCGCCAGCGAAGCCTGCGACGCCTGCGACATTCTCGGTACCAGCGCGGCGGCCGAACTCCTGCCCGCCTCCGGTCTGCACTGAGGCAAACGGGGCGCCCGGTCTCACATAGGTTGCACCGACGCCCTGCGGCCCGCCGACCTTGTGGGCAGAGAGCGAGAGGTAATCGACTTCGAGATCGATGATCGACACCTCGATCTTCCCCAGCGCCTGGATCGCGTCGCAGTGGATCAGGCCGCCCGCGGTGTGAACGATCTCCGCAGCTTGGGCCACGGGCTGGATCACGCCGGTTTCGTTGTTCACCAGCATGAGCGAGACCAGCGGCTTCACGCCTTTCGCGGCCATTGCGTCGACAACGCCACGCAGCCAGTCGAGATCGACGACGCCATCAGCATTTACGGGCCAGCCTGACACGTCTCCCGCAATCGTCGTGACTGCGTCGTGCTCGATGGCCGATGCTATCACTGCGCCAGGCGCCGCCTTCAGCGCGCCGCGCAGGGCCAGAGCGACGGCTTCGGTACCGCCACTGGTGAAAGCGATGTCGTCCCGGCAGGCGCCGATGGCGGCGGCGATGGTCTCTCGGGCGCCTTCGACGAGAGCCCGTGCACGGCGGCCTTCGGCGTGGACGGAGGACGGATTTCCGGTGAGGTCCAACGCAGACGCCATGGCGGCCTTCGCTTCGGGGCGAAGGGGCGCGGTGGCGTTATAGTCTGCGTAGATGCGTGGACCGGAACTCATGTTCCGGGCTCATACGCCAATTCCTAGGAGGCTGACAGGCCGTGATCCACGCCGTCGGCCTTCCCGTCATTGGCGTCCCGCAGGAAATCCTTGAATTTACCGGAGAGCACGTCGCTGATCGCCACCCCCTCGAGGAAGTCGCGGATATGCTCGTCCAGGGCGGCCCAAAGGCCTGCCGTTGCGCCGCCGGACCAGTCCCGGCCGTTGTGTTCGGCGTTTCCGGTCTCTTCAACGGCCCGGAAAACCTCTCCGACCGTGATTTCGTGTCCGGAGCGCTGCAAGCGGTAACCACCGCCCGGTCCGCGCGAGGAAACGACCAGTCCGGCTTTCCGGAGCATGGCAAACAGCTGTTCGAGGTAGGACAGCGATATTTGCTGCCGTTCGGCCACTTCGGCGAGGGCCACGGGGCGGGACGCCGAATTTGCGGCCACATCCACCAGAGCAATCACGGCGTAGCGACCTTTGGAACCAACGCGCATTCGACAACCTTTTGACGGCAATTCGGGAGTAAATCCCCGGCTTTCGTGGGGTCTACGCCGGTGGGAGCAATAAGGATCACACGAAATGCTTGAAATTCGACTCCGAAATGGTGTTTGACAACCGCTCTTGGCTTCGAAGCCATCGAAACGGCCGTTACGCGGCCCTGATCACGCGAGCACAGCATGGGCGAACTGATCATTTCCGGACCTGCAGGCCGGATTGAGGCAAGATATACACAGGCGCCGGGCGATAATCCGCCCATCGCGCTGATCCTCCATCCCCATCCCAAAGCAGGTGGGACGATGCAGGACCCGGTCACGATCACCCTGTTCGAGATGTTCGCGGCTCATGGTTTCTCGACCATGCGCTTCAACTTCCGCGGCGTGGGCCGCAGCCAGGGCACGTTCGATGCCGGCGTGGCCGAACTCTCGGACGCCGCTTACGTGCTCGACCACCTCGAATCGCTGAACGAGGCGCCGAGCCAGTGCTGGGTCGCCGGTTCGTCCTTCGGGGCTTACATCTGCCTCCAGCTTCTGATGCGCCGTCCGGAGATCGACGGCTTCGTCGCGGTTGCACCGCCGGCGAACCATTACGACCTCTCCTTCCTCGCGCCCTGCCCGGCTTCGGGCATCATCATCTCGGGCGACAAGGACGTCGTGGCTCCTCCCGCCGACATCGACCGCTCGCTGACGAAAGTGCGCGTGCAGAAGGGCGAGATCATTGATCGCGCGACTGTCACCGGCGCCAACCACTTCTTCCAGGGCAAGCTGGACGAGATGGAGAAGACTGCCGCGACTTATCTCAAGCGCCGCATGAAGGCTTTCGAGAAAGCGCAGAAGGAAGCGGCCGAGGCGAAAGCCATCAAGGACGCAGCCAAGCTGCCGCCGCCGAAGCCGGCGACCTGATCCAGCACCAGTCGGGGGAGCATCATGGCCGTCGCGGATTCTGGCGCCGTAGACGCGGTGGGCATCGATCCGGAAACGGGCGACGCCATGATGGTTATCGTGGACGATCTCGACTGGTCCGATCCGATGGCGCACATCAATGCGCTGCAGGCGAAGATCGGCGCGTATCTCGGCTTCATGAATACCGGACAGCTCGATGAGGCGATGCCCGAGGGCGCAGACCGCAAGCGGCGGATCGCGATCTTCCAGCAGTATGAACCGCCCGGCCCGATGATGCAGATCCTCGACCAGCTTGGTGAACAGCTCGAAGCGTTCGACGTCGCTTTCGGCTATGGCCCGCTGCCGGAAGGTTACGAGCAGCCAGCCTGAACCGGGCGAGCTTGACCTGAGCTGCTCCGGCGGCCTATCACGAGCCCATGTCGCACCGCGCCACCTCTGCGTATTACTACCGCACGCTGAAATAGCGGGCGGTGCGATTGTGCATGCCGCCCTGACCGGCGGCATATTGAGATGGCCTCCGGTCGGACAGACCAAATGGAGCCTCTCGTGACCGTTCTGAAAATCCCGCCGCAGTCGCAATTCCTTCAGCAGATGGATTCGCGCGGGCACATCTATCAAGTCACGGACGATCAGGGCCTCGACACTTACGCGGCGAGCGGACAGCGCGTGGCCTATATCGGCTTCGATGCGACGGCGCCGTCGCTGCACGTTGGGCACATGGTGTCGATCATGGCGCTGCGCCGCTTCCAGCAAGCGGGCGGCAAACCGATCGTTCTGATCGGCGGCGGCACGACCAAGATCGGTGATCCGACCGATAAAGAGAAGTCGCGGCCGATTCTGACGGAGGCGGAGATCGCCTCCAACGCGGCCGGTATCAAGGCGGCGTTCCGGCCCTTCCTGAAGTTCGGCGACGGACCTTCGGACGCGATCATGGTCGATAACGCCGAGTGGCTCGATACGATCAAGTACATCGAATTCCTGCGCGACTACGGCAAGCATTTCACGATCAACAAGATGATCGCGCAGGAGACCGTGCGGCGCAGGCTGGACAATGAGGAGCCGTATACCTTCCTTGAGTTCAACTACATGCTGCTGCAGGCCTACGACTTCCTGGAGCTGTCGCGCCGCTTTGACTGCAAGCTGCAGATGGGCGGGTCGGACCAGTGGGGCAATATCGTCAACGGGATCGAGCTGACGCGGCGCATTGCCGAGAAGCAGGTGTTCGGCCTGACGACGCCGCTGATCACGACGGCTTCGGGCGTGAAGATGGGCAAGACGGTTGGCGGAGCGGTCTGGCTCAATGCAGAGATGCGCAGCCCTTACGACTACTGGCAGTTCTGGCGGAACACGGAAGACGCGGACGTGGTGCGCTTCATGAAGCTGTTCACCGACCTGCCCGCTTCCGAGATCGAGGAGCATGCGAAGGCTGAAGGCGCGGCGATCAATGACGCGAAGAAGCGCCTGGCCGATGTGGCGACAACCATGCTTCACGGCGAGGAAGAGGCCAAGAAGGCTGCGGCGGCGGCCGAAGCTGTCTTCACCGGCGGCGGCACGAGCGAAGGCATGCCGACGTTTGAAGTGCCGCGCGCGGAGATCGTAGCGGGGTACGCCCTGCTCGACGCGCTCGTCACGGCCAAGCTGGCGGCGTCGAAGGGCGAAGCAAAGCGCGCGGTCGGCGAGAAGTCGGTGAAGCTGAATGGCGAGACAGTGAGTGATGTTGCTGCGGTCATTGGCGAGGCGGCTCTGGACGCGGAAGGCTCTGCGCGGTTGTCGGTGGGCAAGAAGCGGCATGCGCGACTGAAGGCTGTGTAGGAGCGATCCCAGAAGCTACGCTTCTGGGGCAATCAGCAGCCGGCATTAGGCAATTGAGAGATGCAAGCGGAGGTCCGCGCGTGCGCAGGCATCCGCGTGCGAGCACGCAGCCCCCTCCGTCTTGCGCGCAAGAGCGCGCAATCCACCTCCCCCGCGCTTTGCGCGAGGGAGGACTGGCGCCGGTGATTGCGTCCTCCACCACGCAAAGCGTGGGGGAGGTGGATCTATGCGGAGCATCGAGACGGAGGGGGCTGTCGCGGAGCGACGGACTGAGGCTTTCCTCGCGACGCATGCGTTCCGCGCGTCTCGCGGCGAGCTTATCGAGATTGTCGAAATTGCGCGCTGACTGCGCGAGGCGTTTGAAGAGCTGGTGCATGCTCTTCGGGTGGCGGATGTGCGGGTTGCGCT
>ERZ795059.1127-NODE-1127-length-30846-cov-7.717840_pt1 | contig 30846 bp, 27 predicted proteins | sample MGYA00375143_ERZ795059 | MGnify/ENA primary metagenome ERZ795059 (study PRJEB30188, sample SAMN05720168) | activated sludge metagenome | isolation source: Anaerobic digester | place: USA | collected 2015-01-07 ... | reverse complement strand
CTACACTGGATGGTACACTCTTTCCCTACACGACGCTCTTCCGATCTTATTTTGGCGGACCTTGGCGCAGGCCGGATTTCATGTGAATGCTGGCACCCGTCGGGGCGCTTTTTCGTGGCATGTATTTCTGGTTCGGCACCGGGCCTGGGACAGCTTCAGGCAATAGAGGCGGCTCCCCCCCACCGCCACCATGTTCTCTATGAGGGAGCGCTTGACAGCCGCCCGGGAGCGGCAGTATCGCGGGATGGGCGGTGGGCGGTTGCCGCAATGACACGGGGGGAAGGTTCATCCGTTCTTTTCGTTGATTTAAGTATGCAGCTTTTTAAGGAATCCGAGACGACATAGTGAGCAAGACTCTCCAGGAAAAGGCAACGGGTCAGGAGCGAAAGCGATGAGTTCAGGCACAAGCAGTGCTAGAGAAACCTACGTATTTGGCAAATATGAGATCCTGGACACGGCAGGTTCAGGGGGCATGGGCGTGGTGTATCGTGCGGTGGATCGTGCTCTGGGCCGGACGGTGGCGTTGAAGGTATTGCGGGATGATTTACGGAATCAGCCGCATTTGGTGGCGCGATTCCAGCGGGAGGCGAAAGCGTTTGCCGCGCTGGATCATCCGAATATCGTGCGTATATATTCGGTGGGGTTGATAGGCCGGATTCCGTATATTGCGATGGAACACATACCAGGGGAGCCGTTGAGCGAGATTCTGTTGGATCGCGGGCCCATTTCCTGGGGAGAAGCGCTTATGATGGGCGCCGAGGTGGCGGATGCGTTGGCGTGCGCGCATGACTCGGGAATTATTCATCGCGACATCAAACCGGGCAATATTCTTATTGATTCGGAAGGGCATGCCCATGTCACGGATTTTGGCATTGCCAAGATATTGAGTGAGACGACGCAGTTGACGGTGGATGGTGCGCGTCTGGGCACACCGCAGTATTTGTGCCCCGAACGCTGTCAAAACAAGGAAATTACGCCATCGAGCGACATTTATTCGCTTGGGGTGGTGTTGTTTCAGTGCATTTCCGGACGTCTCCCGTATGAAAGCGCGAGCACGGCAGATTTAATTCAGCGGATTGCCGCGGAGCCTCCCGCCCGGCTTCGTCAATTTGTTCCGGATGTGCCCGATGCAGTGGAACGGTTGATCGCGCACATGATAGAGAAAAAGCCCGCAGACCGTCCGAAAGATGCACGAACGCTTCGCATGCTTATTGATCGCGTCCGGGATGGCAAGCCATTGGATGAACATGCGGAGGAAATGGCAGCGGCGTTGGCTTCCTTCCGCAAGTCCCTGCCATCCACGCCGGCGCATGGGGTGCGTCCGGATGCCACAACGGAAAAGGTGCCGCGTTTAGGCAAGGGGGGAAAGCAGATCTGGGCATGGCGGCAAAGCCATTTTATAGCACTTGCTTTTGTTTTGGTGACGGCGGCCGTTCTGGTATGTGGAGGCTTGGTTTATTCTTCATTTATGGAAAAGTGGATGTTGAAAACCGGGTTTGATGTGACCCGGCTGGATACGTCGCCGGAGCAACACCTGGATCGTTGGACGTCCGTGCAGCCGGTGGCGGTGTTTTCTGAAGAGACGCCGGGGGTGTATTTGGCGCGATTGAATTTGAAGGAATTTACGATTGGTGGGATTCATTGGGCAAGAACCTCAGGGGAAGTGGTGGTGGGGTTGCAGGGGGTCTCCGGCAGTTCAAGGGAAGGCCAGTATTCGGTATGCAGAGTAGATGTAGAAAAGCAGGAAGGAGCCGTGCTCCTCTCCCCCACGTTTTCCTTGATTTCTGTCTCAGGGACGGTTGCGGCGAATAGCGGTATTCCCCGTTATTTAATGCAAACGGAACATGGATTGATGTTGGGCTCGCTGTCTCCCTTGGAGAAGATGCGTGTGCCGGCACTGGAACACGCAGTGAGTGTTGTGGGAATACAGGGGGATGGATCTGGAATAGCCTATGCGCGTCAAGAAGGGAGGGGTTGGAGTATTGTGGAGCGTTCTTTGGCGGATGCTTCGGAAAGAATATTGGCGGCGAATCTACAGGAGCGCGTGGATTCCATGGTCTATAGCATGGATGGCAACCGTTTGGTCTGGATTTGCAGAGGAAATGAAAAGACGTCAACGCTCTGGATGTTGGAGCGGAACTCCACTGGACCGGCGTCAATTCTTGCAGAGGGCAATTTGTCTTTTTCCAGCGGGGCGTTTCATCCCGATGGGCAGTCTTTGGTGATCGAATCAGAGGGGGTATTGCAGCAGATACAGGCATCGAATGGTCAGTTGATGAGGGAATTTGGCCGGGGGCGCAGTGCGGCATGGCATCCTTCCGGGAAGTATGTAGTGACGGTCTCGGAGGATCGGGCGGGCCGGGCGCAACTTTGGACGGTTCCTTTGGAGTCTCAAGATCCTCCTGTGCAACTAACCTATCTGGGCTCAGGAACCACGGGGAATATTGAAATATCGCCTCGTGGAGACTATGCCATGTCGATAGAAGCACAAGGGGCCGCATTGGTGGTTGTTCGATTGGCGCATTAGGGGTATTTGTGCTGGGCCGTTCGGCTATGCTATAAAATTACGCGCCACATGATTCAATTTAGTACAAAGGGATAGACTATGCGATATGTGTTGATTTTTGCATTGATAGCGGCCGTTGCAATTACAGGCTGCACGCCCAAGGCTCCTGAACCTGCCCCGAAGCCGGAAAATTTACCGCCGCCGGATCCGACGCCGGAGGAATATTTTAACAAAGATTTGAAACCGATACTGGATGTGCTCTCGCGTCAAGCGAATGGAGGGGCGCCGTTGCAGCCAGCGGAAAAAGACGAAGCGGTAGGCAAGGTCGGTAGCGCAAAGTCGCGGTGTTCGGCGACGGAAAATGGCCGTCAGGCATTGGTCCGGATGAAAGGGGCAATCGAGGACCTGGTGAAAAAGGGCCGGGATGGCAATATGTGGTTGGTGGTGAAGGGGTGTTGCCAGGTGTATTCTGCATTGCAACCGGGGAGTGATCGGTATGTGAAGCTTGAACAGCGAGCGGAATTGATGTTGAAACGGCCGGTAGTGAAGGTGCAGGGATTTTTTAATATTGACGGGCAGATTTATGCATTTCTACAGGTGACGGACCCCGGGGCGGCGAAGCCGGAGAGTTGCAAAGTCCGGGAGGGGGATGAATTTCATGGGGTGTTGAAGTTGGTGCGGATTATCGGTGATCGGCAGTCGGTGGAAATTCTATACATACCCGTGAATGACACCTGGATCGTAGAAGGACCGCGCGAAAGTAAATAGCGCCGTGTTTCCCATGGCGGTACAGGCATAAAACGGCAGTCAATCCATGATGCATGAGACACAATTTCGTGTTTTAGCGCTTGCCGCTGTGGGGCTGGCAGGGTGCATCGCATATGTCAACACCTTTGACGGGGGATGGGTATGGGACGATGCTTCGTCCGTATTGTTGCATAAACATGTTCAGGATCCGTCGAAGATTTTTCAGTTATTTCGCGAGGATCAACATGCTTTCGGGCGCGGTTCGGGGAATTTTTACCGGCCCTTGGTGTCGGTCAGTTTCATGGTGGATTTTTTGTTGTCAGGGGCGAAGAATACGAGTGTATCGGGGTCGTATCCCGACATTCCTCCTTTATTATTCCATATGACCAATCTCCTTTGGCATCTTGGCGCGGCAATGGTGTTGTTTGCGCTGTTGACGCGTTTGGGGGCGCCGCAAGGTGTGCGGGCCGTGGTGGTGGTGCTTTATGTGCTTCATCCGCTTCATACCGAGGCGGTGGCGTATATCAGCGGGCGTGCGGATATGATGTCCGCGGCGTTTATGTTTGCAGGGCTGTGTCTGGTCTTGCAGGAAGGCAAGGCAAAGAAACGATGGATTGCCATAGGATTGGGGATGCTTTGTTTCTGCGGGGGCTTGTTGTCTAAGGAATCTTCCACCATTTTCCCGGTGCTGTTGGCGATCATTCTTCTCTTGCCGATAATGGGGGAAACGGATTCTGTGTCGCGGAAGGCCATGCTGAAACATCGGGGTGTTCCTCTTGCACTTTCGGGAGGAATATTACTGGTGTATGCGATTTTCCGGATGACGGTGTTGAAGTTCTCTGAGGCGGGGGCAACGCAGGTTTCAGGTTTGGGACAGCGGCTCGTGGAAACGGGGCAGGCATTTTTCTTTTATTTGGTAAAGCTTTTCATACCCACGCATTTGCACATGGAACAAACGCTTGCGGGTGTGCCAGTGTGGCACGCAGCGGCAGGATGGCTGGGGCTGGCGGCATGTGTGGTTTTTCTGATTGTGGCGGCAAAGCGTCAACAGTTCCGGATTGCCTTGGGTTTGGCGTGGTTTTTAGCGGCGTGGCTGCCGATCTCCGGAATATTTCCACTGAATGCGCCCATGGCGGAGCACTGGATGTATGTGCCCATGGCAGGATTTTGGTGGGCATTGGCGGAGGCGGTGTACTTGGCGGTACAAGGTCCGTGGGCGCGGCGCCTGGCGTTGGCGGGCGCGGCGGGGCTCGCGCTGGTGTTCTTGGCGCTCACTATCCAGCGCAATGAAGACTGGCATGACAATGAACGTTTATTTGTTTCGACACTGAAAGAAAATTCCAACACGTTGCGGGTGCGGTACAATTTGGCGGTGGCGTATGAAGATATCCTGAAAAACTGGCCGGCGGCGCGGCGGGAGTATGAATATGTGTTGGGATTATATGGGGAACAGAAACGGCCGGCGAAGGGAGACAAGGCTGCGTATCTTTTGCCGGAAGAAGTGGATGTTCATTTATCTCTGGGACGCCTTGGGATACGGGAAGGCGCCTATAACCGTGCGATGAAGCATTTTTCCATGGTGGCGGCAGTGCAGAAGGCTGCGGAGTATCGTGCGCAGTGCACTGTTGCGGAGATCGGGATGGGCAAATGCTTTTTGGCTTTGGGTGAAGTGTCTGAGGCCAATACGTGGTTTATGAAAGCAATCACGCTGGATCCAAGTTGTGCGTTGGAAGTGGATGCATTAATGACGGGGAGGCCGGTACAACAAGAATAGCAGGGTGTGTGGAAAACCTTGGCTCAGGGTGGCATGGGGGAAGTTAAAGCACTGTAGATCCGGGTTCGTCTGCAGCAAGTTGCCGATAGCGAACCCGATAGCGATAGCGATGCCGATAGCGATAGCGATAGCGATAGCGAACTCGATAGCGAACCCGATAGCGATAGCGATGCCGATAGCGATAGTAGGCCGGGCAAGTCCTGTGGGGTAGAAATGAGCACATGTGCTGGCAAAACCTGTATTTCACAGTTTCTGCAGAATTCCGTGGTTGTCGATCTGAACCTAACAGAAGCGATTGAAGTGCAGGAAGTTGAGGGGGATTCCGGAGACAAAAAAAGGTGAGAGTTCTCTTGACACACTACCCAAGCCGTGCTAGAATGCAAAGCATACCATGGGTTTGTGTATCAACTGAATGGATGCGAAACGGAGGTAGGTCTAATGGCCGATAAAAAACCGAATGGCAAAGAAGGCGGGGACATGTCGAGTGATTCCGGATTGGGCAATCTGCCGCCGTTGAGCGATTTCGATTCCAAGGGCAGTGGTGGCGATTCGGGGCTGCCGCCGCTGGGTGGATTTGATTCCCCTATGAGTGATGAAGGCGGCCTCCCCCCCATTAGTGATATTGATGTTGAAACGCCTCAGCCTACCGGCGGGAACATCAAAGCAGCGCCCCCGGGCTTTGAGAGCAAGGTGGCGAGCACGTTCTCTTCGGGTCCGCGCCCAGGCGGCACAGGTTTTCAGGATCTCGCAGCGGACAGTGATTTCTCTCCGGAGACACCGGAAATCGGACCGGGTCCGGGGCAGGATTCACCCATGGACACGCCAATGTTTGACAGCGCTTTCGGCGGTGGTCCAGCAGCGTTTGATTCTGGGATGCGGACGCCGGCGCCGACACAGGCGATGGAAACGCCTATGTTCGGCGGGAGTCAGGGTCCTGCGCGCGGGGCAGGTGGCGGCATGGGGTTTGATCAAGGAGCCTTTGGCGGGGGAATGGATTTTGGCGGCGGTACTCCCCCACCGGATTTCTCGCCAGACACGGATATGCAGCAAGCAGCGGCTCCTGTGGAAATGAAAAAAGGCAAGGCAAAGAAGCCCGGTGGCGGCAAGATGGCGGCAGTCATCACGCTGGTGGCGGGTTTGATCATTGGTATTTTGGTTGGCCCCATGGCATTGAGTTATTTGCCGTTTGATCTCCCCGTCCCCAATCCGGTTAGAGACAAACTCTTGGCGGCGCAAGCAGAAAACAAGAGCCTGAATGAACGGCTGCAAAAATATATAGCGAGTGTTGGCGAACCCGGAGAAGGGAAAAAAGTCAGCCTGACGAAGGAGGAGCGGGATAAGCTTGAACAAGACATTCTTGCCAAGAAAACTGAACTTGCTGATGTTACCACCAAGCTGGATGGCACAAACGCGGATTTGAGCAGCAAGCAATCGGCGCTTACGGCGATAGAGCAGGATATCAACAAGAAGACTGAGGAATTCGTTACGGCGCAGGAGCAATATGAAGATCTGCAAAACGAGACCGCCATTATTCAAGCGCGCCAGAAAGGTCTTGTGGCGGAAGTGGATCGGTTGACCAGCCTGGTGGGCCAACTGGATGAGGCGAATCAGCGCAGTATGTCGGTGAAAGAAGCATTTGCGCATAATGTGGATCGGTTGATAATTCAAATAAAGGAAGGGATTCCGCTCACGCCGGAGAAGTATTCCGCGGCAAAGCGGCTTGCATCCGCGGAGGATCTGCGGGACATGGTGTCCAAAGCCAAGTGGGTCACACCTGAATTGCAGCAGGAATATACTTCCTTGTATCTGAAGGAAATGGAGATAGCGGCGTCGAACGATTATTTCTTTGCAAAAGTGGTGGTGAAGGATCAATTCGGGAATGTGGTGAACAAGTGGGCGGAATGCCTGATGCAAGGGAATTGGGGTGTCTACTTCAGGACGTTTGACGGGCGCAATATTGGCGTGTATGAGAACATCGGCGCGGCCGATGCGCCGCAGTGGGTCTTCAAGGAAGATTTTACGGCGGCGGTGCGCAAAGACATCAATGGCCGTATTGTGGCCGCGCGTGTTCCCGGCTATGAAGAGAAGATTAAGGTGCTTACGGAGAAGCAGGTGGCTCAAAATGAAGGAAGCACCTTACAGCAGAATTTTGATTCGCTGTAATATGTAAAGCAGTCTAAGGGCCGCGCTGACGGTGGTTGGCGCGGCTTTTTCTTTACAAGAAAGGAACACGGTATGATTTCTGGCGCATCATTGCTGATATGCTTTGTTGTTGCGCAAAGCACGCCCCTGTATGAAGCGGAATTTATTTTTCCGCCAAATGATAAACACAATCATGGTTCGAGCATTGTGGAAACCGCCGGCGGTGATCTTCTGACGTGTTGGTTTCATGGGTCCGGGGAGCGCAATTCGGATGACGTGATGGTGCAGGGGGCACGGAGACGGGCAGGATCAAAAGATTGGTCTGAACCTTTTCTGATGGCGGATACCCCTGATTTGCCCGACTGCAATCCCGTACTCTTTATTGATCCACGCGGCGTATTGTGGCTTATTTGGATTACGGTCCAGGACAATCAATGGGGCGGCTCACTGTTAAAATACCGCACCGCGGCGAACTACACAAAAGACGGCCCGCCTGAATGGGATTGGCAGGATGTTATTCATGCGCGCCCTGAAAAGCTGGAAGAACTCTATGTGCCGATGGTGGACAACGCCAAGGATGTTTTGGCGCCGCTTTTGGCGGCGGTGCCCGATTTTGCCAAGGAAATCGACGATGCACGGGATGCCGCAACGAACAAACTCCGTCGGCGGCTGGGGTGGATGACACGCCTTCACCCTATTATGACTTCGCCGAATCGGATGATGCTGGGATTGTACTCCGACGTATTTAATTGTTCTCTTGCAGGCTTCACGGAGGATTGGGGCAAGACCTGGACCTTTAGTCAGCCCATTCTGGATCCGGCCCCTAATCTTTTGGGCAATATCCAGCCGAGTTTTGTCCAGAAAAAAGATGGGGCAATCATGGCATTCATGCGGGATAACGGAATCCCAAATTACGTGCGGACCGCTACGTCCTCTGACAACGGTGTTACATGGTCGAAGCTTGGCACATTGGAAATTCGCAATCCGGGTTCGAGTGTGGAATGCATTGCGCTGAAAAATGGGCATTGGATATTGGTGTGCAACGATACCACCGATGGGCGGCACCTGCTGTCTGTCTATGTCTCTGAAGATGAAGGCACAACATGGAAGCTTTTACGACGGCTCGAAGAGGTTGAAAAAGGAAAAGGAAGTTTCTCTTATCCTTCCGTGATCCAGGCCGTGGATGGTTCGATTCATTGCACGTATTCTTATTCAGGGAATGGCATAACAGGGTCTACCATAAAACACGTCCGATTCATGGAACAATAGGCCGCTAAACGCGGGAACGGACTGATCTCATAACCGATACTGTTTGACTAATTTGCAATGATATTGCATACTATATGCAATGTGGATAGAAAGAGACATATCGGATATTTTACGGAAGGCGTTTGCCCAGTTCCCGGTTGTAGTGTTAACCGGCGCGCGGCAGACCGGAAAAACGTCCCTTGTGCATTGGCTACATCAAGTCAAGGCGATTTAACCGGGGTATTTTTTACAGCGTCAAGATAGTCCAACAGCAAACGAGCATTCTCATTAAACCGGCCCATTTCGATAATCGGCGTGGTTTCCGGCAGGTTGTGTTGTTGGAGGTCTTCTTTTTCGATGTTCCCAGGGCTGGAGAGCCAATACCCTTCTTCGCTTAAGGATTGACAGCATTTTTGGATGCCGGATTCCATGCTTTGTGGACTACGCGGCGGTTTTGGGGTGTTTTTTTCTTTCATCCAGCCCTCACGCCCCAAGGTCTGTATGGTTTCCAGCGCTTTTTTCGCCGCATGGGGATACCATTCCCCTTGCCAACTGTAGCCGGAGCATGCATTAGCGAAATCGTAGACCGGTTCAGCTTTGTCCCGGCGTCCATAGACCGGGCGTTGCGTTCCGGGCTCGTAGAGCCGGGCGAATTTTCCATTGGGCAAGCGATGGGCGTCGTACCATGCAAAAGCGTTGGGAAGGGGTATGAGAAATCGCTCTTCGCCGGTTGCGGCATAGAGATCAATCAAGGTATCGCATACCCCAATCGATTCCGCGGGAGAATAACCGGGTGGCTCGAATTTTCGCGCCCATGCCGGTTTTAGGGTTTCAGGATCATACTGCTGCGCCCAGATTTCCTCTCCGGGTCCGCCTTGGAGCCGGAGGATGCATTCCCCGCCTTTTTTCGCGGCCTCTAGATAGCGCGGATCATTTGTAAGGTCATATAGACGCAATAATGCGTCCAGAATTCTGTTGATGTTATTATCATTGAAGGTGATGCATCGTGCATAGTGATCTTTTGGGGGCGGATAGGCCTGTGGCCATCCGCCGCTGTCGGGATATTGCGCTTTCAGGATAAAGTCCCCCACTCTCTTTACTTCTTCGAGATCTTCCGGTGCTTGCGTAGAGTGCGCCCATTCCATCAGAAACCGCAATGCGGCCGTTGTGGTATCGTCGTCAAAAGTTGCCGTGGGATGGTTCTTCAATGCGGGATCCCCTTCATGAGGGAATCCACCATCGGGGGTTTGCACCTTCAGCAGGGCGTCTTTGGCGCACCGAGCGCATTCCCGGTACTTGTTTTCGTGCAAGACCTGCGCGGCCCGCAAGAATGTATTCGCCGTTTCCGGCGTAGCAGGGGGCTGGACCGTGATCCATGTGGAGGGAACCACGCGGTATTCCCCCCACATGAGCTGGTTATCCTTGGTATAGGCTCTCCCCCACCCTCCGTATGGTTGTAATTTTGAAACGGCGTCCAATGCCCGGTGCACCGTGGATTCCGCGCGTTGATCCAGGGATTGTGCATGGGCAGAACACGTGAGGGTGAAGATGCCTGCAACGATCAAGATGAAACGCATTGTAGGATTACCTGGGTTCGGGAAAGTAATGGGCTTCGATGAGGGCGCAGAGGGTGTGCCAGAGGACGATATGGGCTTCCTGGATGACTTTGGTGGAATCGCCGGGGGCTTTGATGGGGATGTCGGCGGATTGGGCCATTTTCCCGCCTTTGGGACCTGTCAGGGATACGGCAGTGCCGTGTTTGGCCTTCGCGACACTCATGGCCATGAGACAGTTGCCTGCATTGCCGGAGGTGGAAAGGGCCAGCAGGACATCGCCGGGGCGCATCAATGCATTGAGTTCCTGGGCGAATGCCATATCGCGCAAGGGGGAATCGTTCTCGACCGCTGTTTTGAGGGAACCGTTAAATCCCAGCGCCACGGCGGGCAAACCCGCTTCGAGGTGTTGTGCAAGCTCTTCCCCGAAAGGTAAACCTTTTAACCGTGCGGTGAATTCTGGGGCAAGGGTGCGTTTTCGTTCAAAACTTTTGCAGAGTTCGCCGACAATGTGCATGGCATCGGCGTTGGAGCCGCCATTGCCGCACGTGAAGAAGCATCCGCCGTGGTCATAGCAGCGGACCAATGCTTCGTGCGCGGCCAGTAATGCAGGCAGGCATATTTCTAGATCTGGGCGGCGTTGCAGCATTTCATCGAGTATGGTTTGTTCGACAGCATTCAAAGAACTCATGTTCATTTATCTCCTTTGGGAACGAGCATCAAATCGAAGTGTATGGTACATCAAAAAAGCAGTCTGTTTGAAGCTGGAGTGTTCAATGGAATATGGTATGTCAACAAATGGAAGGGGTAATGCCATGATATCAGCGGTTTGTATGATTCTTTTGTTGAATGTGACTCCGGTCGTGCAGGGGTCGGGTGTCTTGTTGTTGAATGCCGGGGAACCGCAGGTGGCGGAAGCACAGACAGTGACTATCACCACGGCGAAGCTGAGTCAGCATCCTATCGACTTGAAGCAATGCGGACAATTCATCGAGCCTTTGTGCGATTTAATACCCGCCATGAGCGCGCAACAGGTGGAGAATACGAGTTTCGAGGAAGAACCTCCGTTTAGGGTGAATTATAAGGCAGAAATTGATAAGGCGCATCGTCCCTGGTATCCGGATGGTGCGGTGCATAAGGCGGTTTATTCCTTCGATATGGAAAATCCGTTTAACGGGAAACGCTCTCAAAAAATTGAGATCAAGATGCCTGGTTGCCGTGCCGGCATCGCACAGGATGGATTTTTCGTGCATGAGGGTACAGGATATCGCCTGAGAATGCATCTCCGATCTCTGGGGAATGTTCCGGTGTGGGGGGCGTTGCATGGAGAAGGACAAATGCTCGCCGGGCCATTGCCTTTGGGAAATACCGGAGAAACCTGGCAACCTGCGGAGATTATTTTGAAACCTTCGAAGTCTTGTAACAATGCGTCGTTAACGATTGAATTTGAAGGCCCCGGAACGCTGTGGGTCGACCGTGTGTATTTGATTGGTGACGATGCTGTGTGCGGGATTTGGCGTGCGGATGTGGCGGAGGCGTTAAAGGCAATGAATCCGGGCGTGATTCGCTTTGGCGGCAGCACGATGGTCAATGATTACGAGTGGGAACAATGTATTGGTCCTTGGGATCAACGCGCGCCCTACACCACGTGCTGGGGCGGGATGGAGCCCAATTTTGCGAGTCTGGAGGAGTTTATTCAGCTTTGCCAGTTTGTGAACGCGGAACCCTTGATCTGCCTTCGTTGGAATGGCAAGACGCCCGAAGATGCCGCGGCGCAGATAGAATATTGTAATGGATCGGCGGAGACTCCCTGGGGGAAACGGCGCGCGGAGAACGGGCATCCGGAGCCTTATGGGGTACGATATTGGCAAGTGGGAAACGAGGTGGGCGGAAAAGAATACGACAATTCTCTCAAAGCTTTCATTGAAGCCATGAAAAAGGCGGATCCTTCGATCAAGGTGTTGAGTTCCTTCCCGTCGGAAGAGACGCTCGATAAAAGCGGCGGATTGGTGGATTATTTATGCCCGCATCATTATGGATGCGAGGACCTTAAGGGAAAAGAAGAGGAATTTAACCGGCTGCAGAATTGGATAGCTTCCCATGAAGAATATAGGTCGGTGCGTGTGGCGGTGACGGAATGGAATACGACCGCCGGGGATTGGGGGCTTGGGCGCGGCATGCTTCAGACACTCACCAATGCCCTTAGTTGCGCGCGGTATCATAATCTGATGCATCGCTATGCCGGATTGGTGGAAATCGCTATTCGGTCCAATCTCGTGGATAGTTTTGGTTCAGGCGTAATTCAGACCGGCCCAGGCTGGATGTATACCGCCCCCACCTATGATGCCCAATGCCTCTATGCCCGCGCTGCTGGGGATTATCCATTAAAAGTGTCACTGCCTTCTGAAGTTCCCTGGTGGCAAGCGGAGATAGACCTGAGTGTTACGTTGAATGCCGAAAAAGGCATTTTGCGCATTTTTGCTATTAATAGCAGTGAATCGATTAAACCGATCACCTTTTCTTTAGCTTTTCCCGATATGCAAGTCAAAGGCGGGCAAGTATTTACGTTGGAGGATCGCGAAAAGGCACTTTGCCCTGAAGTTATGAATTCCTGCGATGATCCCAAACGGATTGCTGTTCGTACGGAATCTTTTACAGGAGCTGGCCCCACCATTGAGTGGCGGTTTGGCCCATTTAGCCTTACATTGCTTGAGTTGGAAACAACCAGGTAATCAGGCAATTGCGAAATAGCCGTTTTCTCATAAGCACACCGTATACAGGGCAAATTACCAGCATTTCACGCTAAAAACGGCTCCTTTTCAACCAACCCGAAAAGGAAAAGGGCTATTTCGCAAATGCCTCGTAATGATTTTCGGGTGTTTTGCCGATAAAAGGAAATATATGCTAAAATTTTCCCGTAATGGGGTATAATACCTGTACGAAAGCGACCATGGAGGGTCAGATTATGGCAGAGGTATCGAGCATAAACGGAATTCCCAATCTAAACTCTGTTCAGATTGAAACGGAATATCAGGCGAAGGCCGCGAAGCTTCAAAAGGATGTTGTAAGCATGCAAGGTCAGATGGCCTTGGAACTTATTCAATCCGTAACGAGCAATGTATCGTCTACTGTGTTGGATGTGAAAGCCTGATAGCTCCCGTTACAGGATTTTCTCGCAGCAGGGTCTGTTGTACCCATTATGCGGAAGAGATCGCGTCGAGCGCTTCTTGCCCCGTCATACCCGAAGAGACGCCGTACTCCGCTGCTTTATCCGTTAGGTCTACGATCGAGGCCTTCAGCAAGTCTTCCACGGTTTTGAGGGGTTTCTCCCGGGTTCCGCGGGCAATGGCGATGGCGGCTCCTGCTCGATTCATTACTTCTTTGTCCACCACGCCGCATGCCACCACCCCTTTGTCACAGATAATCATGACAAATTGAGAGTCTGACCAGGCCACTTCCAAGCCCGTTGCGGGAGTGTTTTTCGCGATCAAAGGGGTTATTTTAATGCCCATGGCTAGTTCCTCCTATTTATGGTTGATTTGGATGGTAACACCCTTTGAATCGCGATACAACTCAGTTTAGTTGACATATGAAGTGATTACTGTTAAAGTTTTGGGGGGAATTCTCCGTATATCCGGAGAATTCCTTATGAAACGATGGATGAGAAAAGTAATGGGGCACTATGAAAAACAAAGTATTTACGACAGGTGAAGTAGCCATAATTTGCGGGGTGTCCGCGGACACCGTCTCCCGTTGGTTTGATTTGGGTCAAATCGATGGATATCGGCTTGGTCCAGGCGGAGATCGGCGCATTCCGTATGATAGTCTGCGGAAGTTCATGTTGAGTCATGGCATTCCGTTGGAGCGGCTGGAGGAAAGTGAGCGGCGAGTGCTTGTAGTGGATGATGATCCGTTTTATCTGGATATTATTCCTTCGGTATTGGCTCAGGAGGGGGATTACACGGTCTTTACGGCGTCGAATGGTTTTGATGCCGGGGCGATCGTGGTTGAACACAATCCACAGGTGGTTATCTTGGATATTCACTTGTCGGATATCGATGGGCGTGCGGTGGGAGAACGCATCAAGAGCCGCGCGGAAACCCGGAACACGCGCATTCTCGGAATTTCGGGATTTCTTGAAGATGATGAGATCAAAGATCTTAGTGACTATGGTTTTGATGATTTTTTAAAGAAGCCGTTTCGGATCGAAGAACTTTCAGAGCGTGTACGCAATTTATTTGAGCTGCCCTTGTCCCGGCTTAACCGTCCGCGCAAAAACAATACTCTTTAATGCAGGTGATTTTCGGGTATTACTCGTTTTGAAATTCTTGTTCAGGGGGAATGAGGGGTTCCAAACCTTCGGGTGCGATAGCGGCCGGGAGGCCGGCCGTATGATTTCCCCAGAAAGCGGTCCATTCGTCGACCGTGCGCGGTTTGGATTCAGGGAGTTCGGATTTCCAAAGCGATTGCAGGGATTCGCGGCTTGAATTGGCAACCCTCATATCCGGGTGCTTTAGCGCGTCGATGAGCACGGGGGTGGCTTCTTTGGCGCCTACGTTTGCAAGCGCATAGGCGGCCATAATGCGCACACTCAGATTGCTGTCGGCCATCCCGCGGGCAATCAAGGGGGTGCTTTCGCGATCCTGAGCGCGCCCCAGCAGCTCGATGGCTTTACTGCGCACCACATAATAAGGGTGTTGGGTGCTTTTACGGAGGGCCTCCAGGGATCTGCCGGGATCCAGGCAGAAGAGCAATTCCAATCCCACGGGGGCCATGAGGTGTGACATGTCCCAATAGGCGAATTCGAGATAGCGGAAGACATCCATTTCTTTTTGCAAGCCGGCCAATGTGTCGCGAACGTTGAAGATGGTGCTCTCACTTGCACCTACGAGGGAGGCCAGTAATTTATCCACTTTCTGACGTTGTTGGGCATTCAGGCCGGTTTTTTCAGTAAGTTCCTTGTCCCGCTGCGCCCATTGCGCCTTGACGGCTTCCAGGTCCAATGCGCCGGTTTTGTCGTTTTTTTCAATGCTGACAATTTCAGCTTTTCGATAAATCAGGGTGCGTCCTCCGGCGTTCACGGAATAATTGCCGTCCGGCAGTTCCTTTACCACTCCATCACATCGCACACCGGTATCGAGGACCAGTGTATCAGCGACTGCGCCGGTGATACACAGTGTCAGGGCCACTGCAAGACACGTCAGACCTGTTTTCATGCCGTTCGTCTCCTTCTTCGGACGTTATGCTCCCGTTGATTCCACGAAATAGAACGCAGCGCGGTTAAAGGTCACTTTATTGGTATCGCGCACTTCCAGGAATCGTTCGACGCGCGGATCGTATTGGAGGTTCAAACCCACGGTGCTTCCATTTCCAGGGACGAAGACCCCCAAATCCGCCGCCAATACACCGCCGCGGATGTCCATGGACCCATTGGTGTTCGAATAGTGCCGGGTTTTGCTGCGCACCATGCACCAGATGGAATTGTTGCTGTAGAGCAAGCCATCGAATTTGAAGTTCCGGCCTGCGGACGGCCGCGTCGCCTCGTCAGCGAACCAGATGTTCCGCAACGTGCTTTCCGACATCCAGTTGCCGGATGGGTTGCAGTATTGATAGACGGCGCGGGTAAGGATATCCAGCGGATAGCCTTTTTCCGTCAGATAGGCGCTCAGAAGCTTGACGCCGGAGCGGGAATAGTGCACGGCGTGTTCCTCGGTGGAATCAAAGACATAGACATTGTTGGGCTGGCTTTCCCGAAGCCCGTAGAACCGGGGGACGTAGGTGGAATCAGCAAGGGCCTTGGTCAGTTCCAGGTTATTAAAGAGCATCAACTCGGAGGTGGTGAAGCTGTATTGTCTTCCTTGATAGGTGGCGGTCGCTTGACCCGGGTCCACCGAATAGGGGTCGAAATAGCCCCATTTCAATGTTTCCGTCTTGTATACACCGCTCACTCTCAGTGTGACGTTATTGGAGTTGTTGGCACTTCGCGAATGGATGCTGTATTGCGCCCAATTCGGATACTGATCACCGTTCAACGCCGTGTGATTTACACCGCGCACGGTCAGATAATCCCCCATGATGATACTTCCGCCGGCCACGAGTGCAAAGGCGTTTTCATTGCCGTCTTCGTCCACGCCGAACTCGCCGGGGGCATCTTTATAGGTGACATCGCCCACGACGTAGGCGTTGCCGCGCACGAGGATTTGACCATACCCGCGAATAGGCCCTTTGATGACCAGATCGCCATCAACGGCTACGGTGCGATCGATTATGATGGGGTCATCATCAGTGCCCACCAGAATCAGGTTGCCATCGTAGGACCCCGTGGATTCAAGGCTGTTCAGGGCGGAGTTGGACGCGGTGGGCAGGGTGGTGTCGGAATATGCGCCACCTGTTGGCACGCCAAAGGCGACCCCTGATGTAATGGCTCCTCCCGCTGGGGCATCCGGGCCGTATTCGAAATCAATCCGCCCGTTGGCACTGTTTACAATCACGTCAAATTCACTATCGTCCACCAGACGGTTTTCATTTTCATCCGGGTAGGGTGCTGGAAACGATTGAGGGAGCGGTCCGTCGGTTTGCGCATCACTGGCGCTGGGATAGTTCATGTAGAGATTGGCAAACTGATTCAAATCGCCTTGCGGGTTGGATGTGGCATTGACCAGCGAGACCTGGCTCATGGCGCCCGACGAATTCTGAATAATCTTTCCATTATCCGTGCGGAAGTTGTAGGACTTGAAGGTGGAGGCTGCCAGGCCGGAGGCAGTGTATTCACTGAGGTTTTGGTCATACACCCGGCCTCGGGTATAGATGGTGCCTGCAATGTTTGAATAGGCCTCTGTTTTTCGCACCAGCATGGATTCCAGGGCGGCGATTTTAATCCGGTCAAAGGTGCCGTACTTTGTCGGATCGGTGTTTATTTCCATAGGCAGGGACTTGAATTCCGCATGGCATAAGATGCAACTGATATTATTTGCCAGTATGGCAAACTGTGTTCCGGGCCAGGCGGAACCTCCGATGCTCAGCACTTGCACCGCCGAACGGGATCTTCCCTGAAATGAGGCGGTGGCGGTGACGGTTAATGTGGCGACGGACACGCCGTCATAACGCCCGATATGCACGCTGTCCACGGTGGCCAGAACGCGCTGGGTGGAGGGATCAAGTAAATCTTTTGGAAAACCGGGCATGGCCCAGCCCCGGTTATTATATCCGGTGGGATATTGGTCAAAGACGGCGTCGCCATTTCCGGCCTCATCGGCATCGCGGACTCCGTTAAAATTGAGGTCTTCGTTCTTGGGGATCTGGAGGACATTGTCCAAGTAATAGCGGAACGAGGCCCAGTTTCCCGTGGTGTTGCCGTTATTGGCGATGTAATCGCTCCAAAGGCGCGTCACGGCCATATCGACGCCTGCCTGGGCGGCCTCTTCCACGGTGATAATGGCATAGGCATTGTCCGTGTCGTGTTTTGCGCTCTGTACATTGGTCATAACGATGCCCAAGGCCGCCAGGATCACTACAATGGCGATCATGACAAAGATCAACGCCATACCCTTTTGTTGTTTTCGTTGTAGGAGCATACGTCCTCCTTTCCGGATGCCATCAATTTTTCAGATCGATGGAACCCTGCAACCGAACCCGGACTACTTTTTCGAGTGCGCGGCCGTAATACTTGGCCGCTTCCAGCGTCACCGCCAAAGTAGTCATGTTGTTATCATTAACATTTTGATTCTTAATTAATTGAAAGCTGACAAGGCTAAGATCATTTGCCGAACCCAGGACCGTCGTCTCCCCTCCCTGTGTCCGGATCAGGCGCCGTGTCAGCATGGTATCGCCATTTGTATCCTCACCGGGATCCAGTTTTCCATTTGTGGTTCCTCCACCGGTTCCATCCTCATTCTGATATAGAATTGTTATTGGTGCCGAAGCCCGGACAAACGTGGCATCGCCTGTAGGTTCTGGCACGTAATAGGTAATGCTGTCACCGGTTGAGCTCACGGTGATGCTCGCGGCGCCTGCGGGGGCCAGCGGCGGAACAGGATCTACGGTACGTTGTGTATAGGCTTCACGGACTTCGGAGGTTAAGGCCGCCATGGCGTCGCGCAAGCTGGCCTGTGCTTCATTTTTTACCTGAGACAGTTCCGCGGATTCAGTGCTGGAGGCCAACACGATGAAACCAAGCAAGGATACGATGGTTAAGATGCCCATGGACATCATCAGTTCCAATAGAGTGAAGCCGTGTTTTCGCATAGGAGTTCCTTTCTATCGATCCGCGAGGATGGTGGCGAGTTGAATGCGCATGGGACGGCCTGCCCGATCGAGCCAACTGGCGGTGGCATATACTTCGATGGGGCTGTCGGCGGCGGTTGCGGGGCTTCCTGCGGCGTTCCGGCAGTCGACCGTCAGTTGATGATTGGTCAAACCGCCGTTTGAGGGGGAAGTGAGGTATTCACTCCATTGCTCCTGCCCCTTTTCAGCGATCCAGTTCAGGAATCCGGCCCGGTCCATCAGATCGTTTTGATCCACGTATTCGGCGCGCTTCTCACGAATTGCGCCCAATACGGACTGGCAGGATTGCACCGCAATCATGCGTTGTTGTTGAGAATCCATGTTTACGTAGAAAGAACTGAGAGCGGTGGCGGTGACTCCCACGACCACCGCGAAAATGCCCACCGCCAGCATCATCTCCATCAACGCCATCCCCTGGTTATGCAGAATTTTCTTCCAATGCATAGTTGGACCTCCACGCTCGTTATGCGTGACATGCAGGAAAGGCGCTTGCCAGCCCATAAGAGCCGCCGCCTTCCCGCACCTCACGCGTTCAACGCATGTGGGTGATTATACCCGTTTCCCCGTGGTTTCGCCAAGTGATTTTTTGTTCCGGCGCTTTCACGGAATAACGTCATAATCTACCGTATCCACACCCCTCAGCGGATACGCAAGGCCCAAACTCACTGGTAATTATGCCATGCTTTTTCAAAATCTGCCAAATGAAAGGCATTAAAAGACAATTGCGAAAACATCCTTTTTTTTCATCCGGGCAAATAAAAAGACAATAGTATGGCCGGAAAATGCCCGTTATTTGTCCTGTGTCTGGTGTGTTTATGAGAAAAAGGGCTATTTCGCAATTGCCTGATCAAGTCGCGTTTTTTCATCGTTCTGGGGTAAGATGCGGCCATGGGAGTCAGGATTAAAATAGCGCTGGTATGTTCGCATGGCGGACATCTGAACGAAATGCTTCAGCTTACGGAAGCGCTTGAAGGGCATGATTGGTTTTTCTTTTGTTACGACGCGGACACCACGCGCCGGCTGCCCAGGGCCTATTTGATTCCCAACATGGCGAATAATCCAGTTGAATTTATAAAAAATCTTTTTCGGGCATGGTCAATGTTGTGGAAAGAGCGTCCGGACCTGATTGTGTCCACAGGGGCGGAAATTGCCTTGCCGGCCGTTTTCGTGGCAAAGCTTTTTCGGATTAAAAGCCTTTATGTGGAATGCGGCGCGCAGGTCGTTCATCCTTCTTTTACGGGGCGGATCATGTATTGGCTGGCCGATGAGTTCTATGTGCAATGGCCGGAGTTATTGAAGGTGTATGGGCGGCGCGCCCGCTATGCGGGAAGCCTTATCGATGAGACGATTCCCTTATGATATATGTAACATTGGGCACGATGTTTATGGATTTTGAGCGTTTGGTCCGGAAGATGGATGAGATCGCCGGACGCACGGGAGAATCCGTAGTGATTCAACGTGGTCTTTCCAAAATAATCCCGACGCACGCGCAGTATTTTGATTTTAAGCCCCCTGAGGAGAATCTGGCGATTCAACGGGAGGCGCGTGTGATTGTATGCCATGCGGGGATCGGCGCGGTTCGTGATGCTCTGTCTACGGGCCGTCCGTTGGTTGTGGCGCCACGCTTGAAGCGGTACGGCGAACACATGAACGACCACCAACTCGATTTGGCCGAAGCAGTAGCGCGCAGGGGCTGGGGGCGCATGATATTGGATATTGATGACCTCGACGATGCTTGTGCGAATCCCCCACTCCCGGCGTTAGACTACCGCCCGGCACGCGAGGGGTTGATAGCGGCGGTGAGAAACATGGTGGAGCGTGTTGCAGAGGAACAAGCCCGATGCATGAGGTGACCGTTATCATCCCAGCCTATAATGCGGCCTCCACGCTGGCGCCATGCCTGACGGCATGCCTTAAACAAAGCCATCCAGCGCAAAAAATCGTTGTGGTGGATGACGGTTCCACGGATGACACCCGGCGGGTTGTTGAACAATTTGCGGGCATTCAATACATATCTCAAGAGAATCGAGGCCCCGCTGCCGCACGGAACCGAGGGGCTGCCGAAGCCCTAACGGAGATTATCGTCTTCACGGACGCCGATTGCATTCCCCATGAAGATTGGCTGGAGAAACTTCTTGCGGGATTTTCGGATGGGGTATCCGGCGTGGGGGGCAGTTATGGCATTGCGAATCCCGATTTCCGCCTGGCACGGCTGATTCATTCGGAAATTGTTGCACGGCATGCGCGGTTTAGCCGGGAAGTGGATTTTTTGGGATCGTTCAACGTGGCGTATCGAAAGGCGGATTTTGATCGGGTGGGCGGTTTTGACGTGTGTTTTCATGAGGCGTCCGGGGAGGATAACGATTTGGCCTACCGGCTTGTGGATGCTGGTGGAAAGCTCCTTTTTGCGCGGGAGGCTCTTGTGGATCATTTCCACCCAATCCGTCTTTGGCCGTATTTACGCACGCAGATGCGCCACGGGTATTGGCGGGTGATGGTGTATGCCAAACACTGGCGCCGTGCTTCCGGGGATCGGTATGCGGGCGTGGCGGACTTAGCAACTCCCCCACTCGCGTTGTTTTCCATGGCGGCCCTTTTATTCTTACCTTTCCTGCCGCGGGTGTTTCTATTCATCCCCCTTGCGATATACTTGTTTCTGCGGTTTGCGGCGGCCATGCCCGTGTTGACCGGCCTTATGCTGAATGACAAAACGCTGTTTTTGGGAGTAACGATCCTGCGTGATATGGCGCGGGGCATCGGATTAATTCAAGGGATGATTAGGATAGTTTTTCGAGGACAACACTGATGTCGAACGTGGTGGTTATCATACCGGCCTATAATGAATCGGCGACTATTGCCGGGGTGATTCAAACGCTTCATGAAACAGTCCCGGACTATGCCGTAGTTGTTGTGGATGATGGTTCCAATGACGATACGGCGGCTATCGTTCATGCCTGTCCCGGGGTCAAATTGCTGAAGCTTCCCTTTAACCTTGGCATTGGCGGCGCGATGCAAACCGGATTCCTCTATGCGGAACGGAATGGCTTTGATATTGCGGTGCAGTGCGACGCGGACGGTCAACATCCCGTTGAAAGTGTGCGCCAGTTGGTGAGCCGGATAGAAGATGGCACTGCGGATCTCATCATCGGTTCACGGTATGTGGCGGATTCCAACTACACCCCTTCTTTTACCCGCCGTGTGGGAAAATCGCTGCTATCACGCTGGGTGGATCTGTTAATCGGAGGGGGCGTCACCGACACGACGAGTGGATTTCGCGCTATGAATCGAAAGGCTATCGCCGTGGTGGCTCAGACTTATCCGGAAGATTATCCGGAACCGGAGGTGCTGGTTATTCTGTACAAGCATGGTCTGAAAGCCGCGGAAATCCCCGTGAATATGCATCCGCGCCAAGGAGGCGTCACCTCGATCCGGCCGGTTGGCGCTATTTACTACATGATAAAAGTGGCCTTGGCGATTTTTATCGATCTTTTCCGGCGGTATACGCCCCCTAAAGGAGTCTAGCGATTATGAATGTGACGGATGTCGGACAACATGGATTCTACATTCTGCACCGGCTTGGATTACTGGTGTTAAGCCTGGCGCTTGTCATTTCCGTTCTTGAACTCGTTCGCCGTGGCCACCTCAAAGAACGCTATGCTCTTCTTTGGCTGGCTGTTTCCGGGTTTGGCCTGCTCGTCGGTTGTTTCCCCTCCATCATTGTACGTTTATCCGTGATCCTAGGATTTCAATACCTTACAGTTGTTTCCTTCTTCGCGTTTTTGTTCTTAATGCTGCTTGTCCTGGTTTTCACCGTGGTTATTTCCCGTTTGTCGGAGCGATCCCGGCGGCTGGCTCAGGAAATCGCCCTGATAAACGAACGGCTTGAACGACTGGAAAAACCGCATGAATGAATCCGGCGAAAAATCCGTAACAAGCCGGATATTCTGGTGGCTGCTGGGGGTGTGGATATTCGGTGTGGCATTAGCCTTTTTTATACGGTTCTCTTTTGTCTTCTACCATGAGAATCAGGAAGCTATCCGCGCATTACTAAAAACGTGGTTTTCCTGATGCTTGGGAGGACTTTTCATCTTTCGAGGCAGCGTTTTTGGACCTTTATGAATAGTCCCAGCACATGGTATGATTGAATGTAAGGCAATGTTGGAGACAACACCATGGGACGCATAATCACACATGTGAAGATTAAAAATTTACTGGAAACCAGCAGTATTCTGTCGTGTGACGCACTCGTGGACACTGGAGCCGCATATATGGTCTTGCCAAAGGCATGGATGGATCGGCTGGGAAAACTCACGATGGTGCGGGAAGTGGACTGTGAGACTGCTACTCAAGAATTGGTCAAAGGCGAGGTTTGTGGCCCTGTTGAGATACAAATGGAAGGTTTCTCTCCCGTGTATGGTGAAGTGCTGTTTCTTGATATGCTGCCGGTAGATGGCGTTTACGAACCGCTTATTGGGTATATCGTCCTTGAACAATCACAAGCTTCTGTGGATATGCTTGGACACCGGCTTATCCATACAAAGAAGACAGACCTTAAATAGCCCTTTATTAACGGAGGCGGGAAAACGACTTATTCTTCCGCCTGGGCCGCGGCCATCACTTTAAGTTCACGTTTGAGAATTTTCCCCGTGGGGCCTTTGGGAAGCTGATTCAAGATTTCGACTTCCTTGGGCCATTTGTATTTGGCCATGCGCTCTTTGAGGAAGTTCATTACGTCATCAGGGGTAAGCTTTTCCCCTTCTTTGGGCGAAACATAGACTTTCACCTCTTCGCCGCGGGATTCGTCGGGCACGCCTACCACCGCCGCTTCGAGCACCTTCGGATGCGCGTACAACACTTCCTCGATTTCGCGCGGATAAATGTTCATGCCGCCCCGGATAATAAGGTCCTTTTTCCGGTCCACGATATAGAAATAGCCGTCCTGGTCGCGTTTTCCGATGTCCCCCGTATGGAACCAGTCATTTACGACGGCCTCCCGGGTGGCGTCAGGACGGTTGTAATAGCCTTTCATCACGTTGTGTCCGCGAATAACAATTTCGCCCGGCTCATCTACTTCGGCAAAGCTGCTGTCATCGCGCATGATGCGCATGTCCACGCCCCAAATTGGTTTTCCAATGGAGCCGACGCGGACTTCTTCCCCAAATAATGTAAACGAGGCCACTGGACTGGTTTCGGAGAGCCCATAGCCTTCGAGGATGCACAAGCCATAGCGTTCCTTGAAACGCCGGTGAACATCGCCGGGCAATGCGGCGCCCCCTGATACGGCCACCTTCAGGGAAGAGAAGTCATAGTCTTGCCAGTTAGGCACACTCAGGATAAAGAAATACATGGTGGGCACCAGGGCAATGAGGCTCACGTTGTCGCGGGCGATTACCTCCATAGCCTTTGCCGTTTCAAAGCGGGGCAGCATGGTCATGGTGGCTCCACCCATGATGGAGGCATTCATAACGCATGTTTGCCCGAAGGAGTGGAACAGAGGGAGCGTGGCCAAGGTCACATCGCCAGGGCTGGCCTGAGTGATTTCCTTGGAACAATAGTAGGCATTGAAGAACATGTTGAAATGGGTGAGCACGGCGCCCTTGGGCGAACCCGTGGTGCCTGAGGTGTACAAAAGAATGGCCGTGTCTTCTGAGTTGGTTTGCACGGTGTCGAATTCCGGTTCGGACGCCATCATCAGGTGCATGAAGTTTTCCCCCACTTCCGGCGTATCGAGCCACGTCATCGGACCGACCACCACGAAATGTTTGCAGGAGGGCACGTTCTGAAAGGCTTTCCGGGCTTCTTCTTCAAAGGATTGAAACGCGAAGAAGGCTGACGCCTCGGAATCGCGAAGATAATGTTCAATTTCAAAATGCTGATACAGCACATTTACGGGCACTACCGCCGCGCCGGCTTGCAGGATGCCGTAATAGATGATGGGGAAATGAGGCGTGTTTGGTATCATCATCGCCACTTTGTCACCCCGCCCAATCCCCTTTGCCTTAAGGGCATTGGCTACGCGGTGCGCGGCCTGCGCCACTTCGGCATAGGTCAGCTTCCGGTCGTCCATGATAATGGCCGTGGCGTCCGGATATTTGTTGGCCGTGACATCCAGAAAATGAGCAAGATTCAGCATACTATTCCTCCCCGCGAACTCCGCGAAAAACCAGTTGCATTCTGGAAAAGATACGACAAATCCGGGGCAAATGTCCACTATTTGTCATATGGTGAATAGAAGGCCTCAAAATAAGGAACTGTTGAGCGGACAAACAGGCGGTGTATCCGCTCCATGAGTTAATAAAATACGAAGGGATATGAAGGTGGTGGAATCCAATCAACTGGATTTAAATTCGTTTACAAGCGCGGTAATAACCGCCTTGGCATCGCCGAAGACCATGCGGGTGTTTTCTTTGAAGAAAAGGGGATTGTCAATGCCCGCGAAACCAGAGGCCATGGAGCGTTTGATGACAAAGCAGCACCGGGCCATGTCCACATTGATAATAGGCATGCCGTAGATGGGGCTCTTTTCATCTTCCCGCGCGGCGGGATTCACCACGTCGTTTGCGCCAATCACGATGCAGACATCCACGGTGTCGATGATGGGGTTAATATCGTCCATCTCCACCAACTGTTCATAGGGGACGTTCGCTTCCGCCAGCAAAACATTCATGTGACCGGGCATGCGGCCTGCAACGGGATGAATGGCATACTTCACTTCGGCGCCGTTTTTCTGCAACAAATCGCCCAGTTCTTTCACGGCATGCTGCGCCTGGGCCACCGCCATCCCATATCCTGGCACGAATACGACGGAACTCGCGGCTTCCAATACGAAGTAAGCGTCTTCCGGGGTAAGTGATTTGGCATCCCCTTTTTGGGCACTGGCGGAAACGCTGCCCGCGGATGCGCCAAAGCCACTGAATAATACATTTATCAGAGAGCGGTTCATGGCTTTGCACATGATGCTTGTGAGAATGATTCCGCTGGCGCCCACGAGGGATCCGGCAACAATGAGGACGGTATTTCCCAACACAAAGCCGGCGGCGCATGCGGCCATTCCTGAATAGCTGTTGAGCAGGGAGATGACGACCGGCATATCCGCGCCGCCGATGGGAATGGTGACGAGCACGCCCAGGATCAGGGCCAAGACAATTCCCAGCAGGAAGAGCGCATACAGGACGCCGGCGTTGGGGAACAAGATAAACAGGATGCACAACGACACGATTCCAATGAGGATCAGGGCGTTTACTGCTTGTTGCCCTTTGAAGAGCAGGGGTTTGGAATTCATCTTCTCTTCGAGCTTGGCGTAGGCAATCATGCTTCCGGAGAAGGTAACGCCGCCGATGAGAATGGCCAGGAATGTGGCCAGCAGGAGCACGAAGGTATCCGTGTCGAGGGGGCCATAGCCGCTGCCGGTGAAGCGCACATGATAATCGGACCATCCCACCAAGAGACTCGCCAACCCGCCGGTTCCGTTGAAAAACGCAACGAAGCCGGGCATGGAGGTCATGGGCACGCGCAATGCGGCAATCCCCCCAATCACCGCGCCAATCAGTACGCCGACGATAATCCATTCGAAGGAGATGATCTGTTTATCCAAAAGCGTAGCCGCGATGGCCAGGAACATGCCCAGGGCGGACAAGAGATTTCCACGAACGGCCGTGGTGGGTTTGCTCAGCATTTTCAGGCCGAAGATAAACAATACGGCTGCGGCCATATAGGCAATTTCAATCAGAGTAATCACTGCTTTCTTCCTTCCTTGCCCTTGAACATGCGCAACATGCGGTCTGTTACGAGATAACCGCCCACCACGTTAATCGTGGCGCAAATCATTGCCAGCACGCCTAAAATGGTCAACACCCAACTGGAAGCGCCCTGCCCCGCGGCGATGAGCGCGCCTACGATGGTAATTCCGGAAATGGCGTTGGAGCCCGACATCAAGGGGGTGTGCAGTTGCGAGGGCACTTTAGTAATCAATTCCACGCCCAGGAATACCGCGATGAGAAACGTAAACAGAAGCAACATGATGGTCATTGGGCCGATTCCCTTGCATTTTTTATCCGCTCGCTCCGGATCTGTCCCTCATGCACGATCAAACATCCCTGCATGATTTCATCGTCCAGAGTGAGGGTAAAAGCCTTTGCCGTTTTATCCCAAAAATGTTCCACTAAATTGCCCAGATTCGCCGAGTACATCTGGCTCGCATGCACGGGCACGCGGCCCGGCAGATTCTCCAGGGCAATCACCCGCACCCCCTGCACCTCAATTTCCTCTCCACGCCGCGACACTTCAACATTGCCTCCGGTCTCAATCGCCGTGTCTACAATCACGCTTCCCGGACGCATGCTTTTGACCATTTCTTCTGTCACAATCACCGGCGCCTTGCGTCCGAAGACCTGTGCCGTGGTGATGACGATATTCGATTCCGCCAACACCTTTGCCATGGCCTCGCGCTGTTTTTCCTGCTGCTCCGGCGTAAGAGCCTGGGCATATCCGTCTTTTGTGGAAGCGGTTTCGCCGAGGTCCGCCTTGACAAACTTCGCGCCCAGGGAATGCACTTGCTCCTCCACTTCGCGGCGGGTGTCAAAGGCTTCCACCCGTGCACCAAGCCGTTTCGCCGTGGCCACGGCCTGAAGCCCGGCTACGCCACACCCGATTACAAACACCTTCGAAGGCCGGAGGGTTCCTGCGGGCGTCATCATCATGGGAAGAACATGATCCGCACGCTCCGCCGCCAGTATCACTGCTACATACCCTGACAAATTCGCCTGAGAACTCAACGCGTCCATTTTCTGCGCCAGAGTTGTTCTCGGCAACATTTCCAGCGCGATTACACTCACGCGCTGTGTAACAAAGGCATCTATCAGGGAAAAATCGGTAAAGGGATCGGTGAACCCGGCATAACAGCTTCCCGCCTTCATTTTCGCCACATTCGTGATCTGAGGCTTGCGCAGTCCTAAAATAAAATCGGCCTGAGCCCAATTTTCGTCAGGGGATGTCGTGAGCACAGCCCCTGCTTTTTGATAGGCGTTGTCTTCATAACCGCAGCCAAGGCCAAGACCGGCTTCAACGACAAGTTCGGCCCCCAATTTACATAGTTTTGCGGTGGTTTCCGGTACAAGAGGGACGCGGGTTTCTCCTGGTGTGGTCTCTTTAGGTACAAAAATTCGCATAGTAGCGTTGTATCCTGTTTTTCTGAGAGGTTACAAGGAATCAAAAGAAAACGGCAGCATTTCGCCGATGTTTATACTAAATCAGACAGAGAAATATCAACTTTTTATACAGGCATTTTTGGTTTTTGTAACCGGTGCCGTACCGGGGAACATACTGGTTATTAGCACTCACGACTACTATATATTGCGTAGGCCTGTTGGAATTCAAGCTATTTTTTACATCAATATATTGTATAGAACATGCTTTTAGTTGTCGATTTTAACAAATATGTTGTATTTTTCAGGTTTTTTATTCTCTTAAAAAAGTACTTGACAAACACAATATATTGTGTTAAGGTAGTTCTGGTGTCTGAGACCAAACCTCAGAGCAACCCAGAGTGAGACTGAAACCTCCGCAGCCCAAGGGTTTCAGCAAAGACGCTCAAAAGATAGTTTTCTTGCGCCTATAAGAACACAGAACCGGGTTTCAGACACACCCCGCACACAGGGCGGTGGGTACCCAAGGCCCACCGCCCCCCTCCATTTTATGGCTTATTCAGCTTCTTTTGTTTCGGGGGGATTTTCCCGTTCGTATTCCAGGGGGTGGCGTTCTTTGAAGTCTTCGATAGTGATTCGCCCGGTAATCCAAGACCAGTTCATGGGGTAGGTTTGGGGATCGAAGATCATGTAGTAGAGGTGCCAAACGACGATGGTAAGGACAGCCAGCCACGCTTCATAGAAATGGATGAGGGCGATGACATCCAGGGCTATTTTGGGGAGGTATTTAAGGAAGATGTTCACGAACCACATGGAGAAACCAGTGAAGATCATTAGGAGGGTTCCCCACCACATGCCCCAGTATTCGAACTTTTCGATGTAACTGTACCGGTCGAATTTCGGAGGCTCTTGGCGCAAGCCAATCATATAGGCCACATTGCGGAAAGCGTCCTTCAAATCCCCAAAGCGCATCATGAGACAAGCGAGTTCTTTTCGCCCGGAACGGGTGAACAGCAGAAAGCAGCCGTTCACCACGGCAATGCCAGTCAGCACGACTGCGGCAGCGCGGTGTACGATGCCTCGTGCGGCGAGGCCGGTTTCTCCGTGGAAGAGGAGTTGCGCCCACCAGGTTTCGGGATAACGGAGGGCGAATCCGGACAGGGCGAGGGTAATGAAGGTGATGGTGAGGACGAGGTGTCCGATGGTCATGCCGGTGGTGAAGCGGCGGTAGGTGCCTGTGTCGCCGAGTTCGGTCCAGAACTTGGTCATGGATTTTCGGACCATGGACAGGGTGTTGTGGAAGACCATGCCGCCGATAATGCAGGAAATCAGGATGATGTAGATAAGGCGGACGATCCCCAGGGCTTTTTGGCCGGGATCCGTTGGCATGATATGTACGCGGCCCACAGCGAAGTTAGGGCCGGCGTCTTTGTGGCATTTGGCGCAGGTTTGAGGCAGGTTGGCGTGGTTAATGGAGGATTCGGGATCATCCTGCGGCAAGACAAGGTGATTTTCATGGCAACTGGCGCAGGTGGCCACGATATCAGAACCTGCGGCGCTGGCGAGCCCATGATAACTGTCCATGTAGCTGGCCTGCCTCCCGGTTTCAATCCCATATTTGTACATGATCTGTTCGTTATCGTGGCATTTGGTGCAGGTGGCGATTACTTGTTGGCGTGGGTTTACGGTTGAGCCCTTTTGTGAAGGCGGTTCAATGTCATGCTCGCCGTGGCAGTCAACACAACTTGGAGCGTCCTTAATACCGGCTTGGAGGGCGCGGCCATGGATGCTTTTTTCATATTCCGCCGCAGCCTGGGGATGGCAGTCAGCGCAGGTTGTTTTGATGTTTTTCCGGTAAATTTTGGAATCGGGATTATCGGAAGGCAGGAGGTCATGGGAACCATGGCATTTAGTGCAGGTGGCGGCATTCAGATTGCCTTTGGCGATTGCCTGGGCATGGGCGCTCTTGAGATAGCTGTCTGTCGGATCGGCTACTGAAATCAGGTGTTCTTTTACTAATTTGGGATCGGAATGGCATTTGCCGCAGGTTTTGGGCATATTGCGGGGATGCATATAAGACAATTCATCGGTAACATGACGGATGTCATGGACGCCATGACAATCGGAGCAGCCATTTACCTCGGTGCTGCCGTTTTTAACCAATTGTCCGTGAGGGCTTTTGGCATAGGCTTCGGTTTGATCATGGCAGTTGCCGCAGTTGACCTTTTCCAGCGCCGCCTTGTGCGGCAACTCAGTGATGTCCGAATGGCAAGCATTGCAGCCTTCATTTGCGTGGACGGAAGCCTTGTATATTTGCTCATCGACATACAATGGCTTTACTGAACCATCGGGCCGGGTTACTTTAAATCCGGCTTCGCCATGGCAGAAAATGCATTCGGAGTCTTCGATGGCAAAGGATGGTGGCATCAGGAGAAGGCTGGTTAGCACGAGAAGGATGCATGTGAATGTTGGGGCTGCGGCGATTGACGGCCTTCTTGGATATACCATGCAGTGTCTTTCCGTTTCAGTCTGAAGCGATACAGCCTCGAGACAGAAGTTATGTTTGTCGCCCATCATTAATGATAATACCCTAGCCCTAGATTTTGACAAGAAATTTCCAAAAGTGCAACCGGGATTTCTACGGAGATTTACAAGGGAATCCGGAGCAAGAAACAGGGTTATTCTGAAGTCTCTTTGTTTCGGAGGGCGCGGAAGAAGTTTGTGAGGAGTCCGCCGCATTCGGATGCGAGAAGGCCGGAATGAACGGTTGGATTGTGGTTGAACCGGGTGTCATTCAGGAGGTCCATTAGAGTGCCACAGCATCCGGCTTTAGGGTCGGGGGCGCCGTAATAGACTTCGGGGATGCGGGCAAGAATAATTGCACCGGCGCACATGGGGCAAGGTTCGAGGGTGACGTAGAGGCGGGTGTTTTCGAGACGCCAACTGCCGATATGGGCAGCGGCGGCGGTTATCGCGATGATTTCCGCGTGCGCGGTGGGGTCCTGGAGGGTTTCGCGTTGGTTATGCCCTTTGCCGATGATTTGGCCCTCCTGGACAATGACGCACCCTACGGGCACCTCCCCCACTTCGAGGGCACGTTCGGCTTCACGGATGGCATACTGCATGTATCGTTCGTGTTCGTCTTGCATGGCGGGGATTATGCGGGGTGGCAGATGGAAAGGTCAACCCGACGGTGCTGAAATTAAGATTGTTACTATACAGGATTGTTTTGCATGGGAGGGCGAGGCTCCGGCCGAACCGTAAAACAAGATCAGGATCATCATTTTATAATGCAGCATTTGGATATTTTGTTTTATCTCAGCAGGAGAGGCTGTCTGAGAATTATTTTACACCGCATAGAAAGGCGAAGATATCCCGAAGGGATTTAACAACTCAGCCCAGGATAAGCGAAGCGCCATCCTGGGTATGCAATGTCACCCCAAATAATAC
>ERZ795059.1126-NODE-1126-length-30865-cov-6.636806_pt1 | contig 30865 bp, 21 predicted proteins | sample MGYA00375143_ERZ795059 | MGnify/ENA primary metagenome ERZ795059 (study PRJEB30188, sample SAMN05720168) | activated sludge metagenome | isolation source: Anaerobic digester | place: USA | collected 2015-01-07 ... | reverse complement strand
TGGATGGTACACTCTTTCCCTACACGACGCTCTTCCGATCTAATTGAAACCCGATTGAACGGCAATGGTAGAAAATAGTACGATGGAAGGATTTGAAGATTTTTTTAAGTTAGGGAGCAACTCTTGAATAATCTTAACTGCACCAATAACCTGTAACTGATAATCCGCCACAAAGTCCGTTGGCTTTATTCGTGCAAACGGCTTTAGAATAACACTTCCCGGACAATACACAAGTCCATCTACTACCTCCGGGACAAAGCCAAGATCAAGTTTTTCTTCTAATACATCCAGTTTAGTATTGCCTGACAATCCTTTTAAGGAGCCTCCTTCATTTTTATTGTAGGAGCCATAAACCTGATTTTCAATTTGAATTTGTTGTTCTGCAAGAGCACGCCCTATTCCAGACGAAGCACCAATGATTACTATATTTCCCATACGAAATAAATAAACCCACAACACGCTTGATTGTTTAAGGAAGTTGAACTCTTTGATTATAACTTAGATTGGATCAAGTATTGTCTTTCATGAAAACCATTCCGGGCAAATTTCGGGATTAAAAAAGAGTGATAGGACCCTGATAGAAGCGTAAAATCGATAGTATGATTATAAAGGAAGCATGGATTCGAATTTGCGGACTCCTTTTATTATTCAACTATTAATGGGAATAAAAATCAGACTGCCAGTTTAATTCAAACCTTTGACCAAACGTATAAAGTGTTATTGCGATTTTGTTTGGGATGATTGGCCATTATTTTCCGATACAGAATTTGCTTACAGCATTTAATCAATACGTTAGATAGGTCGCGCAACAAACCAGCAACAATAATTACCGAATCATCGCTAGAAAAAAATAAACATCCCGAAGGAGATTTTTAGGTGTTTGTTGACGAAACGAATTTAGATAAAATCTAGTAGATCGTCAATGTTCCAGCAGATTCGTATTTGTTATTTTAAGTATTTATTATGCAACTCAGCGAGCACAGTATAATACACAAGGATTTTGATAGTTTTTGTTCAGATAAAGTCGGTCTAAGCTCACAAACGAATGTAGTCAAATAGACTTTTGTTATAGCCTAAAACTTGCTAGACTTTTCTTAATTGTGTTTTGTGTATAAATTGCAGTGCTAATGGTTTTTTTATAGGTAATTGAGTTCTTTTATTTTGTTGAATTCCGTTCGACTAAAACTGAATTGAGTACTGTTTTCTGTTGCAGAAAATGATGTCCTTTTTTTTCAATCATTTTAAAAAGTATTCCCGCGGCTCCCCTACCAATTTCAAAAGCAGGTTGTGTTATGGTTGTAAGGGAAGGATTAAGAAATGGTGCTGTATAGGAATTTGAAAACGTGATTACCTTAATGTCTTTGGGAATATTTAATTTTAATTCGACACAAATAGTATAGGTAGCAATCGCTAGTTTTTCTACCGATGCAAATATGGAATCCGGTCTGTTTTTTCTTTTTAATAGTTTTCGGATTAAACTGTTGTTCTTAGCATCATCCTTCTCGCACGATACAATCAACGTATTGTCTTTTTTTATTTTATTCTTTTCCAGAGCATCCAGATATCCTTTTAGACGCATATTACTGATTGAGAGCTTTTGGGATATAGAGAGAAACGCAATTCTTTTGCATCCATTTTTAATGAGGTGTTCAGTTGCTTTCAGTCCACAGTTGTAATTGTCGGTGGTAACTTTAGGAGCATCGAAATCTTCGACAATTCTGTCAAAAAAGACAACGGGTATTTCGTTGTCTTTAAGTTCGGTGAGATGATTCGTATCAGAAGTTTGTTCAGAAAGAGACATCATGATTCCATCAACCCTGCCATTTTTTAAAAGTTTTGTTATGGCGATCTCCTTTTGCATATCCTCATGAGTCAGATAAATCAACACATGGTATCCTTTTTCCTGAGCGATGGATTCTATGCCACTAATAACCGGACCAAAAAAATCATTTACTACTTCCGGAATAACAACCGCGATGGTCTTGCTTTTTTGTTTTCGAAAACTACTGGCTAATGGATTGACCTGATAGTTTAACTCTTTTGCCTTGGCCAGTACCTTGTTTTTTGTACTGCTGCTTATTTCGTGACTATCACGCAAGGCTTTTGAAACTGTAGAGAATGATAAATTCAATTCTTTCGCGAGTTCTTTAAGCGTCATGATAATAGGTTTTTAAATCGGTCCTTCTATTACCGGTCGATCACAAAGTTGATCAATATTTTAAAGAATTCCCTAAAATCTTCGACAACGTTGTCGTAAATAAATGTATTATAAAAAGCACTCGTCACTAAATTTTCAATCAATTTTGTGAAACAAAAAGCAAGTGAAGTTGAGGTTTTATTCATTCTTTCCTAATCAGTATTTTTTCACTTTTTGTAATGTAGAAGAACATAGGGAATGGAATAACTATCGTCTGACCTGTGTTTCGATTTGCTTCCTTGAACGAGTAGAGACTAACCAAAGAATAAAATGGAGAATAAAGATGTTGTTATTATCGTAAACAAAATGTTTACCGAAATTGAAAAACTCATTCCTGTATATATGGAAGTTCAAGAAGATAAAAGTATTTCGCTTGGAAATTTAGCTGTCTGTATTATCGATGAAGAGGGTAATGTTTGGGGAAAAATGTTTGGTACCAATAAAGCAAGGCTGCGGCAATCTTACAGAGTCGCCTGGACAAAAGCCAGCCAGGTTTGGCTCACTGGCATACGCACAGGAGAATATGAACGAATGGTTTTCACCAAACAGATAGGAGAAAACGCAAACGGTATTGAAGCACCTGATTTAATTGGATGGGAGGGAGGACAACCCCTTACAACGAAAAACGGAACAAAGCTTTCCGTTGGCTTTAGTGGGTTCAGAGGAATAACGGATCTTGAAATAATGCTGAAAGCACTGGCCAAAGCGGAGCAGGATTGAGATTACCAAACTAAAAATCGTAAACAATTTAGTATGCTATACAAAGCGAGTGAAAGCCGATATCAAAGAATGGAATATCGCAGATGTGGAAACAGTGGATTAAAGTTGCCTGCGATTTCTCTTGGCTTATGGCATAACTTCGGTCATATTGATGTACTGGAGAATGCGCGTAATATTTTAAGGTTATCATTTGATCAAGGTATTACTCATTTTGATTTAGCGAACAATTACGGTCCACCGGCAGGGTCTGCTGAAGAAAATTTTGGAAAGATATTTAAGGATGACTTCGTTCCGTATCGTGATGAACTTGTTATCTCAACAAAGGCAGGTTGGGGAATGTGGCCTGGCCCCTATGGGGATTGGGGATCAAAGAAATATTTGGTTGCGAGCCTTGATCAGAGCTTAAAAAGAATGGGACTCGAATACGTTGATATTTTTTATCATCATCGACCTGATCCGGAGACTCCGCTGGAAGAAACGATGACAACACTTGACCTAATGGTGAGGCAAGGAAAAGCACTTTATGTAGGCATCTCAAGTTATCAGCCAGATGAAGCAAGGAAGGCAATTGAGATATTGAAACAATTAGGCACACCTTGTTTAATTCACCAGCCAAAATATTCAATGTTCGATCGTTGGGTTGAGGGTGGATTGTTAAATGTCTTGGAACAAAATGGAGTAGGATGCATACCGTTTTCTCCGTTGTCGCAAGGTTTACTCACCAATAAATATTTAAAAGGAATACCTCTGGGTTCAAGAGCTGCCAGTCATCGGGGCAATGGAGCGATTGACGAAGATCATGTGTCGGATGAAAAGATTGCTAAAGTGCGTGAGTTGAATTTACTGGCTGAAGCACGCGGACAGAATCTGGCACAAATGGCACTGGCGTGGATTCTAAAAGACAAACGCGTTAGTTCTGTACTGATTGGTGTTAGTAAACCAGAGCAGGTATTGGACTCTATTCGCTGCCTGGAAAATTATTCATTTACTTCCGAAGAATTAAATAGGATTGATTCTATCTTGAAATAGTAATCTGTTTTGATAGGGAAGAATGGATAAGTAAAAAAAGTATTCCTATTTTATGTAGCTTCCTTTCGCAAGAGGTAGAATTTTGTATCAAGTTTAATGGGTAATGAAGATTTACTCAAGGTAATGGGAAAGGGACAGAATTTGTTTCCGACAGTATTTTGTTCATCGAGGTTCATGTTGATAGTGCAGATAACAGAATCAAGTTGAATAGCTGATTCTTTAATTCGCTCGTAACCCTCATCGGCAGAGACTGAATCGATATCGATGAGATGAACCATTCCTAAAATCCGGGCAAGCGGTCCGCGTACCTCATGGGAATTAATGTAGGCATACTCTTTTATCTTTTCGTTGCTATATTCAAGATCTATCGTAAGCGTCTTTATCTGATTTTCAAGCAAGCTGATTTGTCTTCTTAATTTAATTTTTTGCATCTGAACTTTGTATACTGTCAAAATGATTGTGAGTAAAAGGAGTGAATGAATTTTATAATGTACCATAGTAATCACATTTAATAGACGATGGCAATGCCATCTTATAAATTAGTATACCATTTTATCCGTTGTTGGATGACGAATGAAATGCGGTTCAGGTGTATAGTTCAATAATGCGTTGCCTTTGAAAGTGGACCGTATCATTAATTTTACGAATCCTTTTGCGTGCTTTCATAAGTTTTTGACGAGTTGCAAGAAGATCATTGGATACTTTGTGAAAGTTTTCCTGAAGCGTCTCTGCAATTTTCAAGAGTTCATGATTTTCAAATTTAGTGAGATCAATTTTTTTCTTTCGCATTGTCTTTAAAGGTTTTGCGTTTCTTATTTTCTAATGGATTGAGATGTAAATACCATAATTAGATAATATTTGTATTGTCTTAATCTCCTTTCAATCTTTGACTATTTAACACCATCAACAATTCCATAGTAGGCTGGCTTACGCAAATAGTCTTTGTCGAAAGGCAGTGGATAATCAGGTGCTCCAAGCCACCCGGGAATCCATGAATCAGCATCTCCAACGTTCCAGGTTGTGATACCATATTTTTGAGCAGATGGAATTGCATTGAAAGTTTTTACAACAAATTTATATTTGTCCGCTTGTTGACTTGCCAGTAAAGGTGTGAACACAAGACCTGGCACTTTATCGTTGTTTAATCGAATGTCTAATTCTGAAATGTGTACTTTTAGTCCAGTGGCTGCAGCTGAATTAATTGCCGCACTAATGTTTGCATCTGTTTGGGTGTACGTCATGTGAAACTGCATACCGATTCCGTGAATGGGTATACCACGCGTTAAAAAAGAACTGATCATGTTGGTTATTGCAATTCTCTTAGCGGAACTGTATTCGTGACCATAATCGTTATAAAACAAAAGCGCATTTGGATCGGCCTCGTGTGCATATTGAAAGCACCGGGCTATATAATCTGTACCTAGTTTTTGTACCCAGATACTATTTCGCAAAGTACCATTATCATTAAACGCTTCATTGACAACATCCCATGAAGCTACTTTTCCTTTAAAATGAGTCACTACAGTTTGAATATGATTCTTCAATATATTTTCCCATGCGGCAGAATCGCCTTGGAAATTGGTAAGCCAGGTCGGTAGAGAAGTATACCAGTTTAAGGTGTGTCCATGAATTCGTTTATTGCTTGCTTGGGCATAGCTCACTAGGTAATCTGCATCAGTCCAGATGAATGTATTCTCAGAAGGATGCAGCGCACCAAATTTCATAGCATTTTCTGCCGTGATGCTGTTATATTCAATAGTTACAACACCATTGTATTTTGTGTTGTTTTTCATGAGATTAACACCCACGGATGCTCCGATGGGGAACGGTACTTCTTTATGTAAAGATTCTATTACTACTGCGACCGGAGGAATAACGGGTATAACATTCTCATCATCGCTAGAACAGGATGTTACAAAGACCGATGTTACTAGTAAGGTAAAAATGTAATTTCTCATGATCTTTCTTTTGGTTTTTAAAATTGAACGGTGTGAATTTGTTTTTATCCTGAATTAGAATTGATAAATGAATTTTTATTCACGTTTTTAATGAACAAAATTCTTTATAGGACTCTTGAATCACAAAACGAGATCGCGATGTTTAGTATTAGGATAAAAAAACAAAACCGATCCCGAAAGCTGGATCGGTCTTGTTTTTAGTGATGTAATTTTAGTACCCAGGATTTTGTGGAAAAGTTCCTCCCATTAAATCAATCTGGTCTTGTGAAATAGGCCAGCGTACCATGTGTGGCTGCATCACGATACCAACCTCGTTAGTCTTAGCGCTTCCGAATTTTTTATAGAGATTTACGCGCTCTATTAAGACACCCATTCTTTTAAGAAGAAACCAACGACCACCTTCAAAAGCAAGTTCCCGGGCATGTTCATCCAAGACTGCATTCTGATCAATCGATGTTAAATCATAAGCATGATCGCCAAAAGCTCTGAAACGAACTTGATTGATATACCCCAGTGCTTTTGCATTTGCGTTGTCTCTACCTGAAAGCTCCCAGTTCGCTTCTGCTGCAAGCAAAAGTGTTTCGGCATAACGAACTACCATAATATCCTTGAAGCTAGCTGCTGTACCTGGAGCTTTTACAAAATCTCTGTATTTCATTACACTCCAATGATACTGTCTGAAATTATCAGGGTAAGATGATTTGGGTAACTTCTTACCGAAATAAGGAGAGCCTGGCTTATTTCCGATTATAGTATCGGGGTAAAAATAATTTGAAAAACGTTTATCTGGAGAAAGTCCGGTAACGGGATCCCAACTCATCAGACTTTTTAAGTAATTATTAGGAGTAGTCCATCCAAAACTGTTTCCTCCGTAGATATTATCCTCAATTACGTGGCTACCCGGCATCTCATAATAGCGGCACTGAAACACCGCACCGATAACAGTATTGCTACCTCCGGACAGGGCATCATTTCCTCCTAAGATTTGATCCAGCTGAGTTGTGTAAATCGCTTCTTTATGATTCACATTCGCGCCAAAAACATTTTCTATAGCTTGTAGCTGGTAGCCGCCATTCGTAATGATTTCTTCGCATTGTGCTGCCGCAGTTGACCAATCGTTTTCCCAAGCAGCTACCTGAGCACGAAGATGACGCGCAAGACCTTGGTTCACTTGACCTGCTTTTGCAAGGTAAGGTAAGTTTGCAATCGCGTAGTCCAAATCAAATTTGATTAGCCCTAGAACAGCTTCCTTGGTTGCAGGCTCGAATACCGTTGGATCAAATGCGTTTTCAGCCGTTGTTGGGATGGTGTCGATAAGAATGTTATCATACAATTGCCAAAGTTTGAAATAGGTCATTGCTCTCATTACTTTGGCTTCCGCAATCAACGTATTTTTATTTGCCGCCACGGCAAAGCTGACATTACGTGCGTTGCTGATCACCGCGCTTGCCCTGTCAATCAATTGATAACCTGCCGGCCACTTACCTCTTGGAAAGTTTATGGCGTTCATGTTGGCTTTGTAAATCTGGGCATCGTTAAATGTTCTCGTACTTCCCAAATCATCTGCGCAATACACCCAAAGATTATTTTGGGTAGTTCCGTTTGCGTCACTCACTCTTTCATACGTGCGTTGTAAGTTATAAAGACCTCCAAGCGCCACTTTCAAGCCCGCTTCGTCTTCATAGATTACATCTGAGCCAATTCTTGTGAAATTTTCTTCTTGAAGCCAGTCGTTGCAGGATGAACAAAGGACGAACAGTCCTAATATTCCAACGAGCATTATTCTTATATTTTTCATTTGTATTTTTTTAGTTAGAAGAATATAAAGTATCAATGGATTTTGTTTTTATTCCTTAATACAGTCTTTTCTATAAGCCTAGACTTAATCCAAAAATTAAGTTTCGAGTCATGGGATAAGCATATAAGTCTTGTTCTGGGCTGTATGCTTGATAATCGGTTTCGGTTATCAGGTTTTGACCTGTGACGTAAACTCTTGCCTTATTTAGTTTTAGCTTGGAGAGAAGTTTTGAAGGCAACTTGTAACCAATGGTAACATTTTGCAATCTCCAGAATGAGGCATCCTGTAACCCAATATTGAACATACCGGGAGGAGAGGTACCAGCATTCGGTTGTGGATAAAGAGATGCAGGATTTTCTGGTGTCCAATAATCTACCTTGATACCATTTCTATTTCCTCTCAAGTCGCCACCAGCAGTGTAATCGTATAAGAACTGATTGTTTCGGGTAATTCCCTGAACGGTATAGATGTCCATGGAGAAATCAAAACCTTTGTAGCTAGCATTTAAATTAAACGATCCAATCCACTTTGGATTTTGAGATGTAATATAGGCATCAGCGGCATCAATTTTTCCGTCACTATTTTTATCTTCTATTTTAGGTGTTCCCGGTTTTGGTGTTCCGTTCGTAAAAGGATCTTTGAGAGGTAAGCCTGTGCCTTCGTCAATTGCAACGGGAGCCTGTACGCCACCGATTTCCCATTTACCTGTTGCTGGATTAAAAGTGGATCCCGGATACACTTCAGTACCTTGCCACACACCAAGGTATTTTGGTTGTCGGTATATTGAAATGGGCTGACCTACGAACCAGTTGTTGGCCACATCGTCATCCTGTATTCCATCGTTATTCAAATCACCATATAAACTAATGATCGAGTTTTTGTTCATGGTAAACATGGCACCTGCCTTTACTACAAAGTCACCTTTACGAAGTAAAACTCCATCTAAGGTCATTTCAATTCCTTTGTTTTGAACTTCACCAATGTTGTCTGGTTGACTTGAATATCCGATTGAAGAATTTAGCTGTCGGTATACCAGCATGTCTGTAGTTCGCTTGTCGTAAACGTCAACACTTCCATTCAAACGTCCATCAAAGAGTTCAAAGTCTGCTCCTACGTTGAAGGTGGTAGAAGTCTCCCACTTTAGTGTTGGATTAGCTAATTGACTTCCGGGTGAGTAACCGGATACCCTTTCGGCTCCAAATAGATAATCTACTTGATTGGCAAGCGCTAAACTTCCATAGGGTGCTATTGCTTGGTTACCAACACTGCCATAGCTAGCTCTTAATTTCAAAAAAGAGATTGCTTTGACATTCGCTAGAAAATTTTCTTTGCTGATGGTCCATCCCAATGCTACTGCTGGGAAATATCCCCATTTGTTTTCTGATCCAAAAACTGAAGAACCATCTGCTCGGGCCGTTATTCCAATTGAATACTTTGATAAATAGTCGTATTCAACTCGACCTGCGATTGACAATAACCTGCGTTGATTTCCTCCAATAGTTGGAACATTAATTAATGCAGATGAGAGACCATAGATTCCAAGAATGTCATTCGGAATTTGCGAGGAAGTATTTCTGAAGTCATAATAGTTTGACTCGATCGCACTTTCAACAAGAGTGAAATTAAAATTGTGGTCTTGGATACTGGTTTTGTAAGTTGAGATATTTTCCAACTGCCATTCAGCATTTTCCTGGTAATAGATAAAACCGTTTGCTGCACCATTGGCAACACCACTTTCGGAAAGTTTGGAGTTGTAGTTTAACTCTTTATTATTCCATGATCTGCGGCTTAGATTAATTCGGTTATTGAACCCCTTGATCGGACTGATATCTACAAAAACATTCACGATGTCATTTCGTGCATTCTTTGAATTATCGATTTGATTTAAGTTCAATAATGGGTTAAAGCTCTCTTGATTACCTCCTGGCCGAACGTTGTAAGAGCCATCAGCATTGTAGATATTACCTAGTGGAGAAGCGGTAACGACTTGACGTACAATACCGGCTACATCTGGGTCGCTTGATAGAGACAATTGAAAAGAAGTGTTTACACCCACGGTCAACCATTTGGTCAATGTCTGATCCAGGTTTAATCTTACCGTAGTTCGCTCAATCTTTGTAGTAGGAACGATACCAGTCATGTTCTGGTAGTTTGTTCCGAAATACACCTTTGTTTTTTCACTGCCAGCCGAAAAGCTGATGTTATGGTTTTGAATTGTAGCCGGCTTCATCACTTCGTCTGACCAATCTATACTGCGATTTTCGGCAATGGCTGCTAATTCGTCAGCACTAAAAATGACTGCGTCCGCGCGCATAATATTTCCATTGACGGCTCTATCTGCCTCTCTTTTTAGTTGCGCAAACTCCTGACCTGTATAAACGTCAAAATTTCTTTTTGCTGTTTGCGTTCCATAGTAGCCATCGTAATTGATTGTTATTTTATCTGTCTTCCCTCTCTTTGTCGTAATCAAAATTACACCGTTGGCAGCTCTCGCACCATAAATGGCCTGAGCAGCCGCGTCTTTTAAGATATCCATTGATTCGATATCAGCAGGGTTAATGTCATTGATTGAACCGATCTGTATACCATCAGCAATTACGAGTGGATCACTTCCTGCTGAGAGCGAACTTTGTCCCCGGATTTGGATTCTTGAAGAACCACCTGGACCCGCATCATTCGTAGTAATATAAACACCAGCCACTTTACCGCGCATCATTTCTCCAATATCCAATGATGCGTTTTTTGTGAGGGTTTCCGGTTTTACAGAAGCGATGGAGGTAATAACGTCCTGCCTTTTAGTAGTTCCATAACCCACTACTACAATTTCGCTTAACGTTGCGATATCGGGTATAAGTTTAATGTTAATCGTTGTGAGATTGTTCACGGTCGTTTCTTGTACAGCATATCCGATGTAACTGATCATCAACACTGACTTTTCGCTTTCTACCGCTAGTGTGAATTTTCCATCTCTATCCGTAACTGCACCATTCATAGTTCCCTTCTCCAAAATGTTAACTCCGACAAGGGGTTGATCGGTTTCATCAACCACTGTACCTGAAACTGTAATTGAAAGTATTTCTTCTGCATTAGCTTGCGCTGAACCCAATAGAAACAGTCCCAATACAAAATGCACAAATGTATTTTTTAGAACATGTATAGATTTTCGCATAATTTTAAATTTTATTAAAAAAAAGACGCCTAGAATTGGCAGTACTTCCGTATCGCCAATTAAATTACCGTGGCCCCTTGGGCTTCGGTATCTCTTATCCTTTACACTTTAATTCTATTCATATTTTGTTAGGGTTATAGTTTGGGTTTGGATTTCTTCATTCATCGATGAATATCGTTTTAGCTATTGCATTCGTTTGCGTAAAGATTGTTGTCTGCAACGTTTTCGGAGGGAGAAAAATGTCTGTAAAAGGGGTTAGAATTGTCCTGAACGTGATTTTCAGTATTAAGCCATTTTAGAATCTTTGATTGAAAGAGCTTTAAAATGACGAGGTATTATGGATATCGTAAGAATTGTGATGATTCACTTAGACATTCTTGCAAATTGGTTTACTTCCTTAATGCCAAACCATTAGCAAGTCATTATGCATTTTTTGTCAGCCGTAATTCTAAATGGCTGATTAGTTTAGTTGGTGTCTAAACAACATTTATACTTCAGAGGCAAAAAAATCGATCGCAACTAAGCGCTAGAAATGCATTCCATTTTGATTTATGTTTTTTTAATGACCTTCAATTGGGGTCTGTTCACCGTTTTCGATAAAAAAATCGGATTGCATATCGAGGTAATTGATTATTATTTACTTTAGCCCATCACATCAAATGGAAATGACTTGAAGCGGCACCCGGTAACTAGCGTTTTTTTTGTGTTGATGTTTCTTCTGCTTAACCAACGGTTATCGTGGGCGCAGTATGATGTTGTTAACTTTAAACACTTTTCCTATCGCGATGGATTGGTACAAAGTCCAATTGCCGCATTTTTGCAAGACGATCAGGGCTTCATTTGGTTTGGCAATCTGAAAGGCCTGACCCGCTATGATGGATACGAATTCAAAACGTTTAATCATGTGCCCGGTGACAATAGTAGTATAAGCAACGATCGTGTCAATACTGTTTTCATTGACAGTGAGAAGTCAATATGGATTGCCACGGCTCATGGATTAAATCACTTCAATCGTGATCTGGAAACTTTTGAATCCATTGAAATTCTTGAAGTGAAAGGTGGACGAAATTACATTTCGTGCATTGGAGAAGACCAGCAAAAAAATATATGGGTAGGAACTTTCGCAGGATTGAAGAAATTAAATAAAGCGACTAAAAAACTGGAAGATGTTTTGATCGATAGTCATGTTGGTTTAAAAGAAGAAGCTATCTTTTCTTTATTGATAGATCGTGATAACAAAATGTGGGTTGGCTCGAAATCCGGATTACACAAGGTTGATCCAGCTAGCGGCAACGTAATTCCACTTGAGGATAGCTTTGAACAAAGTACGCTCATGAACACTTCGAAGATTGTTGTTATCAGGCAAGACTTATCGGGCGATGTGTGGTTTGGAACGGAAACTTCAGGATTGTTTCGATACAGTCAGGCTGGTCATAATCTTAAAGCATATGTATTTACTGAATCACAATCGAATAGTATTTCATCCAATTGGATAAAAGACATTTTGGTTTATGATAAAAATACAATTTGGGTTGCCACTCAGAATGGAGTAAGTCAACTGAACATTGCTACCAATGTATTTACGAATTATTATCACGATGCACGGAATATCAATAGCCTCAGTGACAATGCGGTTCGGTGTCTAATGAAGGACCGCGCGTCTTGCATATGGGTAGGAACATTTTCTGGCGGTATTGATTTTTATTATAAGGGTAACTCGAACTTTATCAATGTCGGTGAAAGTGTTGGAGGTAGTAATGGCTTGTTACATCCATTAGTAAATGCAATTACCGAAGATGCCGATGGTTCGCTTTGGGTAGGTACATATGGTGGCGGATTAACCAGTATTAACAGAGAACATAATTCATCCACTCATTATTCCGTTAAGTCGCAGCAAGCGGGACGGATCATCAATGGAATAAAATCGATGGCAGATGATGGACACGGAAATTTGTGGATCGGTGCGCTTGAAGGCTTGAGCGTTTTTAATAAAAAATCAAAATCATTTTCGCATTACAACATTCCTATTCGGGAAGGTAAGCTGAGTGAAAAAATCATCAATGCACTGTTACCCGATGATGGTGGTGCATGGATCGGAAGTAACGGGGGAGGGTTGAAATTTTTCAAGAATGGAAAAACGATTTCTACCTATTTAAACAACGAGCACGCGCTAGCTGATAATTTTGTGACCGCGTTGCTGAAAGATACACAGGATCATCTTTGGGTGGGCACACAGAATGGTTTGAATTATTTTAATACAACAACCCAATCTTTCATGAAGTTGTATAGAAGGGGTAGGGATGTACAATATCAGATAAGCCATAATCACGTTACCTATTTCTTCAAAGATTCAAAGGCAAGATTGTGGGTTGGTACCGAGGACGGATTAAATTATTTTGACGTAAGCACCGAACGATTTTATACCATCACGAGTGTACTGGGACTAGCCGATACTTTTATCCATGCGATTACAGAAGATAAGGATCAAAATATTTGGTTCAGTACCGATCAGGGTATTATCAAAGTGAAGTTTAAGAAATTTGAAGTTCCGTTCAATGTAAATGATTTGGAAGTTACAAACTACAGTGCTAGAGACGGTCTGGCCAGCAATCAGTTTTCAAACACCTGCGGACTCATTCTTCAGACAGGTGAATTGGCTTTTGGTGGTATTAATGGATTATCCATTTTTTCACCCGATAAGATCAGTGTCAATACAAATGAGTCGACCGTTGCTTTAACTGAAATTCTAATCAACAATAAACGTGTTCCGATTTCTGCGGAGTCGGCTATACATCAGTCTCCAACGAGAGTTGATAAAATTGTTTTAAATCACGACCAGCGATTGGTCACGTTTAAGTTTGCAGCACTCAGTTATATTAACCCGGAAAAAAATCAATACGCGTATCAGATTGCCGGATTATCCAACAGCAACGAATGGCAGGAAATTGGGAATCAACGGCTGGTAAATTTTACCAGTCTTTTGCCTGGATCATATACATTTAACATTAAAGCGTCTAATGATAATGGAGTATGGAGCTCATATATAAGGAGTATAAAACTGATAATCTTGCCGCCCTGGTGGAAAACCTGGTGGGCTTATACCATCTACACAATACTTTTGGTAGGGTTAATCTTTGCGATCTCACGCCTTCGTGAATATAGAAGAAGGATGCAGGCTGATCTGGATTTGGAGCATCTTCAAAATGAGCAGCAGCAGGAAATTTATAATATGAAGCTCAACTTCTTCACCAATATTTCGCACGAGATCAGGACGCCTCTTACTCTTATTCTGGGGCCAGTCGAAAAATTGATAGACAGTTCTGCCAATGAAAAATATGCCAGCCGACAACTTCATTTAATAAAGAACAATGCTTCGCGATTGATGAAGCTCGTTACTGAGTTGATGGATTTCAGAAAGGCGGAAGATGGCCAGATGAAAATACATTGTTCCGCGCAGGATGTTGTTTCCTTTAGCAGGAAGATATTTGAATACTTTGACGGCCTGGCCGTTGAAAAAAATATTACCTACGAATTTGTGAGCGATGAAGAATCTATCCTTTTGTATTTTGACGCAAACCAACTTGAGAAGGTAATTTTTAATCTGCTCTCCAACGCGTTTAAGTTTACCCCTGATAATGGAAAGATCGTATTGCAAATCGGAAATCGAAAGGGAAGTGGTGAATGGGTTGATATTCATGTAAAGGATAACGGGAGAGGAATTCCGGAAAGCTATCATGCACAAATGTTTAAAAACTTTTTCCAGGTTGATGATTCCGGCAGGCAAAATATAGGAAGCGGTGTTGGTCTTGCTTTTTCAAAAAGCATTGTTGATTTACATAAAGGTAGTCTGCATTTTACAAGCAAGACTTCGGCAATTGACGAACCAGGATGCACAACGTTTACCATCTCATTAAGAAAAGGAAAAGAGCATCTGCAGGAAAACCAGATTGAAAACGAACCTACCTATTCACTCGAGCATTTGGAAACGGTGGAGTCAATTCAATTTGAGAACACCGATATTGAAAAATCAAGCGGTCAGGAAAAGAAGAATTTCACCATAGTAATTGCCGAAGATAATGACGATGTGCGATCGTTTTTGGTAGATACGCTTATACAAAATTATGCTATTATAGAGTTTGCAAATGGATTGGATGCACTTCAGTCCATGGAGCATGATATTCCTGATTTGATCGTCAGCGACATCATGATGCCGGGAATGGATGGTTTAACATTGTGCACCAACGTAAAGTCAAAAGAAAGTACCAATCACATTCCGGTAATTCTGCTTACAGCCCGTGCATCTGAGTCACACCAGGTAGAAGGTTTGTCAACCGGTGCCGATGCTTACATATCCAAACCATTCAACACGAAAATTCTCGAACTCACTATTAAAAATCTTTTGACGGCAAAAGAAATAATGAGGGAAAAATTTTCGCAACAAATGGTACTGCAACCATCCTTCAACATCCCGTTAGATTCGCCCGAAGAAAAATTTATCGCGAAGCTGATGACAATAATAGAGTCGAAAATGGAGCATCCTGAATTTGATGTGAACGAACTGGTTGTCGAAATTGGGATGAGCCGATCCGTGCTGTATAAAAAAGTACAAACCTTAACGAATTATTCCGTTGCTGATCTTATTAAAGACATGCGACTAAAAAAAGCAGCTGAACTTTTCAGGCAAACGTCTATGACGATAGCCGATGTAGCGTTTGCAGTAGGTTTCAACGATAGGAAATACTTCAGCAAAGAATTTAAAAAGCAATTCAATTTATCTCCGTCCGAATTCATAAATACCCTCAATCGTCCAAGCTGATTTCTAAAAAGCTTGTTTTAGAAGCATAGAGGACAAATTACCCCCCTTTTCAGGATACTTTTCTCCCTCGATTACTGCAATCGTTACCAACCTTTGCTTTACATCAAACGCAGTAGGTCAATCTATTTTTTATCAACCCGGTATTATTAAATGAAGAATGTAATCGCCACGCTATGGATCATTTTCGTCTTTAGTTTCATTTCAAATGCACAGGATCTCATTCAAAATATCTCCGCCAGAAATATCGTAAGTCTGAATGGTCGTTGGAATTATATCATCGATCCGTATGAAATGGGCTATTACGATTATAGGCACATGCCCTTTGATGAATCCGAAACGGGTAAGGGTGGTTTTTACGATGATAAAAAACCAAAGGATAAAAGCGATTGGGTAGAATATGATTTTGACTTATCACCCACACTTAAAATTCCCGGTGACTGGAATTCGCAGGTAGAAAAGTTAGAGTTATATGAGGGCACTGTTTGGATGCGCCAGAAATTTTCCATTGATCCTAAAGCAGACAAAAAATACGTTCTCTATTTTGGTGCTGTTAACTACGAGGCACAAGTTTATCTAAACGGAAAAAAGCTAGGTAAGCACAAAGGAGGTTTTACACCTTTTCAATTCGATGTTACAGGTAAACTCACGAAAGGGGAAAATTTTGTAATTATTAAGGTCGATAATAAACGCTTTCAAGATGAGATTCCAACGATCAATACAGATTGGTGGAACTATGGTGGCATCACGCGAGATGTATTGATTGCCGAGTTACCTTCTACCTATGTACAAGATTATAAAGTACAACTGGCCAAAAATAATTTGAATAAAGTTGAAGGGTTTATTCAATTACAAGGCACCGATAAAATTCAAAGCATCACGATTTCGATTCCAGAGGCGGACATAAGGCAAATTGTTAAAACGGATGTGACAGGTAAAGTGGACTTTAACTTTCCGGTAAAGAAACTTACCTATTGGTCACCTGAAAATCCTAAACTGTACACAGTCGAAATTCAATCAACCACCGATAAAGTAATTGATAAAATCGGATTCCGAACTATTGAGACGCGAGGTCAGGATATTTTGCTGAATGGCAAATCAATTTTCCTTAGCGGTATTTCAATGCATGATGAAAATCCATTGATACCTGGTCGCTTACGCGGACAAGGTGATATGCGCATGTTGTTGCAATGGGCAAAAGATATGAATTGCAATTATGTACGACTGGCTCATTATCCTCATAGTGAAGAGATGGTACGACTGGCAGATGAAATGGGCATACTCGTATGGGCAGAAGTACCTGTATACTGGACGATCTCCTGGCTTAATGAGACGACCTATCAAAATGCAGAAAAGCAATTGACTGATTTAATGACCCGTGATAGAAATCGCTCGAGTGTAATTGTGTGGTCTGTTGGAAATGAAACTCCGATAAGTGAACCGCGAAATGTTTTTATGGGCAAGTTGGTAGCGAAGGCTCGCGATTTAGATGATACAAGATTGGTTTCTGCAGCTCTAGAAATACATCGAAAGGGAAGTGAGATTGTAGTAGAAGATCCCTTGGGAGAGAAGCTAGACCTCGTAAGTTTTAATGAGTATGCCGGTTGGTATTGGAGCAATACGAAAGATATGCTGAACTATAAGTATGATATCAAATACAACAAGCCGGTTGTGATAACAGAATTTGGTGCAGATGCATTAGCGGGTTTCCATGCCGATGACGAAACGAGATGGAGCGAAGAATACCAGGAGCTGCTTTACAAAAATCAATTCGTCATGCTTGAAAATATACAAGGCTTGCGCGGTATGACACCTTGGATATTGGTTGACTTCCGTTCACCTCGCAGACAACATCCTTACTTCCAGGATTTCTGGAATCGCAAGGGATTAATTTCCGAAACAGGAAAGAAGAAGAAAGCATTCTATGTTTTGCAAAAGTATTATGAGACAAAACAGAATGGCTGGACTCAAAAAATAAAAAATTAATTTTTCACTTTCTTAATAATCATTTCATGCGATTAAAAATATTGATTGGAATATACTGTCTTGTTAGCGTTGGTCTTCAAAATGTAGATGCGCAAAAGACATCTTTCCATAATGTTGCGGCAAGAAAGTCGAATGCTGACACAACATGGGTTAATTATCAGACAAGAACAGTTGATCAGCTTCCAAAATTTAAATTTAAAAAAGAGCCTTCGCTGAATAAATACGGAAGCTGGCAAGTAAACAAAGTCAACGCCACCGGATTTTTTCGTTCTGAAAAAATAAACGATCGATGGTGGATCATCGACCCGGAAGGATATCCATTCATTCACAAAGGTGTAGCCGTTTATCGACCCGGTGCATCAGAGCTCCAGAAAAAAAAGATGCAAGAAAAATATACTGACGAGAAGGGCTGGATACAGAAGGAGAGCGCATTGCTGCGCCAACATGGATTCAATGGAACGGGTGCATGGTCCGCAGTTGATTTGATACGAACTTCAGATGCACCGCTTGTGTATACCGTCATCATCAACCCCATGCAAAGTTATAAGGCTGAACACATAAAACGTTTTGGTGGAAAGTATAAAGTAGCGGGTTGGCAAGGCTTTCGTTTTGATCTTGCTATGGTATTTGATCCGGAGTTTGATCAACACGTAGAGAAAACGATTCGAGAAATTGCGCAATACAAAGACGATAAATTCTTATTGGGTTATTATACCGACAATGAACTTCCCTGGAAAACAGACGCCCTGGATATCCATTTAACATCGCTTGCCAAAGATGAACCCGGTTATATCGCAGCACGCAAGTGGTTTGATGAGCGCAAAGGCAAACAAGCGAGAGTGGAAGATATTACGGAAGAAGACCGCCTTGCTTTCTCCGGGTTTTATTTTGAGGCGTATATAAAAAAGGTAGCGGCAGCAGTTAAGAAATATGATCCCAACCACATGTATCTCGGTTGTCGATTTAATCAGATGAATCGGCAGGAATTAACGAATCCTGAAATTTTTAAAGTGGCCGGTAAATATATGGACATCATCTCCATCAATCACTACAGAATGTGGCAACCTGATCCTGTTCTACTAAGTAATTGGGAGAAGTGGTCTGGTAAACCGTTTCTGATTACCGAGTGGTATACCAAGGGCGTTGACTCCGGATTACCTAACAATGGTGGAGCAGGGTGGCTCGTGAAGACGCAACAAGACAGAGGCTATTTCTATCAGAACTTTGCTATCGAACTGATCAAAAGTAAAAATTGCGTGGGATGGCATTGGTTTACCTATCAGGATAATGATCCGAAAAATTTGAATGTGGACGAATCCAATCGGGATTCTAATAAGGGAATTGTGGATTCAGAATTTAATCAGTACAAACCTCTTTTGAAAGAAATGAAAATGTTGAATGATAACGTGTTCAACTTAATTAACTATTTCAACACAGAAACTTTAAAGCAGACAAATGAAACGAAATAAAGTCTTAGTCTCCGTAGCCGCTATTTTTTGTTTCTTTTTTATTTCAAATCTGAAGGCTCAGGTTCCAGGAAGTAAAATTGGAATCTTTGATCAATTCGCTGATGTAGGGTCGCCCGCAATTGCCGGTTCGGTAAGCTATCATGAGCCTTCACAAACCTATCACCTTACGGGATCAGGATCGAATATTTGGTTTGGTCAGGATAGTTTTTCTTTTCTCAGTAAGAAAATGAACGGTGATTTTATTCTGCAGACTCAGGTTCGATTTATAGGTGAAGGACACGAGCCTCATCGCAAAGCGGGTCTTATGATTCGAAGTTCAGCTGCACCCAATTCGCCAGTGATTGCCTGTACTGTTCATGGCGATGGCTTAACTGCTTTTCAATATCGAACCACTTCGGGTGGAACGATGAAGGAAATTAAATTGACAATTAAAGCACCCGATGTACTTCAACTGGAAAAGAGTGGCAATACGTACACGATGTCGGTTGCACGCTATGGAGAGGTGTATCAGGTAGAGAAATTAGATAGCATAGACCTTGGGGAAGATTTAATCGCAGGTCTCTTTATTTGCGCACATACCAATGCGTTTTCTGAAGAAGCAGTTTTTAGCAACACACGAGTCTTCAATGTTGCTCCTCGTGACTTGATTCAATACAAAACTTATATCGGAAGTCTGCTCGAAGTGATGGACGTGACAACCGGAAACCGTCAGGTGGTTGCAAGTTCGGAAGGATCATGGCAAGCACCTAACTGGACGCCCGATGGTAAAACGTTGATCTATAATTCTTCAGGTAAGCTTTACAATTTTGATTTAGCCACGAAGGTGTCAACAGAATTGAATACCGACTTTGCTATTAAAAATAATAATGATCACGTACTAACCTTTGATGGTAAGCAAATGGGAATAAGTCATCATGCAATGGATGCAAAAGGCCAATCGGTTGTGTATACCGTTCCGGTTACAGGTGGTATTCCAAAGCGCGTAACCGATAAGAGTCCTTCATACCTTCACGGTTGGTCGCCCGATAATCAGTTTTTATACTACACCGGTGAGCGGGAAGGAGAGCCCGATATTTATAAAATATCAAAAGATGGTGGAAAAGAAATTCGATTGACGAACGCAAAAGGGCTGGATGATGGTTCTGAATTTTCACAGGATGGAAAATACATCTACTTCAACTCCACACGAACAGGTACCATGCAGATTTGGAGAATGAGTCCCGATGGAAAAAATCAAACGCAGTTAACTTTTGACGAAATGAATAATTGGTTCCCGCACGTTTCTCCCAATAACAAGTGGATGGTCTTTGTTTCTTTTCCAAAGGAAATTCCTGCAGATAAGCATCCCTTTTATGAACGAGTTTATTTAAGACTAATGCCGATTGAAGGTGGCGAGGCAAAAGTTATTGCCTATGTATATGGCGGGCAGGGAACGATCAACGTACCGAGTTGGTCTCCCGACAGTAAAAGAATTGCTTTTGTTAGTAATGGAATATTTAAATAAAGAAAACGATGATGACCCATTTCCAAATTATGAAAATGAGTTCGCTTAACAGGCTCGCTCTATTTACTGCTGTTCTCTTTTTTAATCTCAGCGCCATTCCATCTATAGCGCAAAAGAAGAAAAGCGAAAAGGAAAGTGTGCCGATAGTCGCATCGCTCAATGCCTATTCTTTCAGTGACCTGTTAACTGCCCGTGATTCAAGAAACAAAGAACAAGTTTATACTTTGTTTAATTTGCTCGACTGGTGTGCAACAAACAACATCAAGGCGCTTGATCCAACAGCTTATTTTTTTCCTAGCTATCCTGACGTTCCTTCAGACGAATATCTAAAGAAGTTCAAAGACAGAGCCGCTGAATTGGGGATCGTCATCAGCGGCACTGGAATCCGAAATAATTTTGCCTCACCCGATCCTAAAGTTCGTGCGGAAGGAGTTCAGCTTGCAAAGAACTGGATTGTAGCTGCTTCAAAAATGGGAGCTCCGATGGTGCGATTATTTTCGGGAGATATTCCGAAGGGCTACGAAGATAAATGGGAGGAATCAGCCAGATGGATGATTGAATGTTATAAAGAGTGCGCAGCCTACGGTGAAAAATATGGAGTGAAAATCGGTATTCAGAATCATGGGGATATGTTGCAGACTGCTGCTCAGTGCATTTATGTATTGGAGAAAGTGAATTCGAAATGGGCGGGGCTGATTGTAGACACGGGTAATTTCAAAACTGCAGATCCTTACAAAGATATTGAGTTGGTCATTCCGTACGCCATTAACTGGCAAGTGAAGGAAAGTGTTTTTGGATTAGGCAGCGAAATACCTACCGACTACAAGCGCTTGATTCAGATTGTAAAGAATGGCGGCTACAAAGGTTACTTTCCAATCGAGACGCTTTTGGTACGCGGAAAGACGTACGATCCGTTTGCGTTAGTTCCTCAAATGTTGCATCAGGTGAACACCGCGATTAGCGAAGTATACAAGTGATTTAAATTATGTATCAAACCGAATGAGTTTGCCTCTATGAAAAATATATACAACATGAAAATGAATTTCTTCTTCTCACTTGTCTGCATTGTAGTTTCCGTAGATCTATCAGCGCAGGATAAATTTGGCGAAGGATATGCATTCCAACAAAATGAAAAACTTGGTCGCGGAGTTAATATTATTGGCTATGACCCGTTGTGGAAAGATCCATCGAAAGCCCGGATGAAAGAAAAGCATTTCAAGCTGATTAAGGATGCTGGTTTTGATAACGTTCGCATTGTAATTGGTCCATTCAAATTTTCAATGAATGATTCGTTGTATACCATCAAGCCGGAATTTTTTACAACACTGGATTGGGCAATCAAAGAGTCATTAAAAAATAAGCTCATGGTAATTGTTGATTTTCATGAACATGGTGCTATGCAGAAAGATCCGTTGGGTACAAAGCCAAAACTTCTGGCCATGTGGAAACAAATTGCGAATCATTGCAAAGACTACTCAAATGATGTGTTGTTCGAAATTGCCAATGAACCGAACATGAAGCCCGAAGTTTGGAATGAGATACACAGAGCAGCGTATCAGATTTTAAGAGAGTCAAATCCTAAGCGTACGATTATTATAGGAACGATCAATGGTAATCAAATTAAGTTTTTGCAGGATTTGACTTTGCCCGAAGCGGATCGAAATATTATTGTTGCTATTCATTATTATAGTCCCATACAGTTTACACATCAAGGTGCACCATGGTCGGTGAAGAATAAAGATCTGAGTGGCATTGAATGGAAACAAACCAAGGAAGAGGAGGCAGCGGTGAATCTTGATTTTGACATGGCGCAAGATTGGTCAAAGAAACATAACCGACCCTTAACCTTGGGAGAATTTGGCGCTTACGAAAAAGCGGATTTGCCTTCGCGTATACGATGGACAAACTACATTGCCAGACAAGCTGAAGCTAGAAAATGGAGCTGGAGTTATTGGCAGTTTGATTCCGATTTTATTTTGTATGATTTGGATAAGGATGAATGGGTTTTGCCGATTCGAGATGCCCTTATTCCTATTACCAAAAAGTAACAGGTAGGTAGTCATTAAGATTCTAATCCTATTTGGAATCTGAAAAGATTCCTGTGTAAACAAATAGAAATGACAAATAAGATAGTTCGGGCAGGAATCATTGGTTCCGGGTTTGCAGCACGATTTCATTTCGAGGCGTTAAGACGAGTCTTCAGTGTGCAGATTGAAGTGGTAGGTGCCTATTCAAAATCTCCAGACGAGTTAGTTGAATTTACTTCCAAGCGAAACATCAAATGCTTCGAGAGCATGGAGGAGCTCATTTCAGCATCGGATGTTCTGCATGTTTGTACGCCACCTTCTACGCACGAGCCAATTGCTGTTGAAGTATTGAAGCTGAATAAACATGTCATTATTGAAAAACCATTTACCGGATATTTCGGAGACGGAACAAAAGAATTTAACGGAGACAATTTTGATCGTGAGCTTGGATTGAAGAAATCACTTGAAAGCGTCAAGCGAATGCTCGATGCCGAACAAGCAAGTGAAGGAAGGATCATGTATGCTGAAAACTGGGTATATGCACCGGCCATTCAAAAGGAAAGGGAGCTGATCGAAAAAACGAAAGCACAAATTCTTTGGATACAGGCGCAACAATCGCATTCCGGTTCACATTCATCCGACTATGGACAATGGCGTCTTTCCGGTGGTGGATCGTTAATGGGAAAGGGTTGTCACCCGTTAGCAGCTTCTATTTATTTAAAACACGTTGAAGGACGAGTTAGAAATGGAATACCTATTCGTCCGAAAACGGTATCGGCAAGAACGCATACCATCACAAGAATGTCGGGATACAAAAATGAAGGACATCTTCGCGACACGTACAAGGATATAGAAGATTATGCATCCGTGCATATCGTATTTGAGGATGGAACCTTTGCTGATATTGTTGCAAGCGAATTATTGCAGGGCGGTGTAAAAAATTATGTCGAAGTCCACGCCAATAATCATCGCACCATTTGCAACATCGCACCGAATAACGCCATGCAGACGTACAATCCGAGGGAAGAAAATTTTAATGACGTATACGTAGTAGAAAAAACCGGAACCAAGCAAGGATGGTCATTTATATCTCCTGACGAAGCATGGTTCAATGGCTATCAACACGAGATGGACGCTTTTTATAAATCATTATCATTTAATGAACCAATTGAAAGCGGCAGTCGGTTGGCAGCGGACGTAGTGACCACGATCTATTCTGCCTATGTATCAGCGGATCTCCAGGGTGCTGAAGTGTCTATTTCAATTTTTAACAGATAAGATTTTAGTACAGATGATACTCAACTCATTAATCGTGGCAACATCTTAAACTAGTGAAATCTAAAAAATGGTGTTAAATAAATCCTCCGATACAACTCCCGTAAAAAAATACAGATGGATTATACTTTCATTGGTATTTTTTGCGACCACCATTAATTACCTCGACCGCCAGGTAATCAGTCTCCTAAAAGATGATTACCTCGAGCCACTGTTTGGCTGGAATGAATCCGACTACGCCAACATTGTTATAGCATTCCAGATCACCTATGCATTGGGTATGATAGGTTCTGGTTTTATGATCGATCGTATTGGAACCAAACTGGGTTACGCACTTTCATTGACGGTGTGGAGTTTGGCTTCAATTGGTCATGCGTTGGCTAAATCAACTTTTGGGTTTATGATGGCGAGGGGTGTGTTAGGAGTGAGTGAGGCTGGAAATTTTCCAGCCGCCATCAAAACCGTTGCTGAATGGTTTCCAAAAAAAGAACGGGCACTGGCAGCCGGTATTTTTAATTCAGGCACAAATGTAGGCGCCATTTTAGCACCGCTCTCTGTTCCACTAATTGCGGTTACGTTAGGGTGGGAGTGGGCGTTTATTATTACCGGTGCCATTGGACTTATCTGGTTGATCTTTTGGTGGTGGTTGTACGAGAGTCCACAAAATCATAAAAAGATTTCAAAACAAGAATTGGATTACATCAACAGTGACGAACCTGATGATACAACAGCGTCTGATCAGCTTGCAAAAGTTAAGTGGGTTACCCTGTTGGGTTTCAAACAGACGTGGGCGTTTGCATTGTTAAAGTTTTTTACTGACCCCATCTGGTGGTTTATTTTATTCTGGCTCCCTTCATTCCTGAATAAGCAATATGGCATGACCAAAATGGAATTAGCTTTTCCAATAGCAGTGGTCTACACCATGGCCATGTTTGGTAGTATTGCCGGAGGATGGCTTTCTGGATTTTTCATCAACCGTGGCTGGCCTTTGTATAAAGCACGAAGAACAGCCTTGCTGATTTTTGCCTTATGTGCATTACCCATGCTTTCTGCGCAATGGCTAGGTACCTATAATTACTGGTATGCAGTTTTCATCATTGGGTTGGCCGCGTCTGCACATCAGGCATGGTCGGCAAATATCTTCACCACAGTATCAGACATGTTTCCGAAACGAGCTGTGGCTTCTGTTGTTGGCATTGGAGGAATGATTGGCGCAGTGGGGGGAATCATCATCGCCAGAACCGCGGGTTTATTATTAGATCATTATAAGGAGATGGGAAATATCGAAGCAGGATATTATATCATGTTTATTATTTGTGCATTGGCTTATATCATCGCCTGGTCGTTGTTCAGTTTGTTGGTGCCGAAAATGCCTAAAGCAAAAATAGAGTAGAAGATCATCATACTATGATTTTTTTAAAATTTAAAGTATACAAACCCAAACAGTAAAATATTAACGCAAGAAAAAATGGTTGAAGAAAAGTCAGGTTTATTTTCATTAAATCACAAAGTAATTATTGTAACCGGAGGTACCGGTGTATTGGGCAGCTCCTTTGTCAACGCGATCGTTCGGCAAAAAGGAAAAGTTGTTCTCTTGGGAATCGATAAAGAAATCGGTGATCGAAGGGCAGAAGAAATTAATAACAATGGAGGTGATGCAATTAGCATTTACGCTAACGTTTTAGAGGAGCCTCAACTTATTAATGCTCGTGAAAAAATCATGGCTACCTATGGACGCATTGATGGATTAGTAAATGCTGCAGGAGGTAATGTGCCAGAAGGAGTATTGCCTCCTGCCAAAGATGTATTTGATTTGAATATCGAAGGAATGAAAAAGGCGATGGTCCTCAATTTATGGGGCACCATAATTCCGGTACAAGTGTTTGGACCTGAGATGGCGAAGTCGGGAGGTGGAAGTATTGTAAACATTTCGTCAGTCAGTTCAAAACGAGCATTGACTCGTGTGTTGGGGTACAGCATGGGTAAGGCTGCTGTGGATTGTTATACCAAATGGTTTGCTGTTGAAATGGCAAATCGATATGGCGATGCCATTCGAATGAATTCCATCATGCCGGGTTTCTTTTTAACAGAGCAGAATCGAACGTTATTGACCAATGCCGATGGAAGTTTGACGGAACGTGGTCATTCGATTATCAGTCACACTCCGTTCAAACGATTTGGGCATCCAGAAGAATTGGTAGGAGCATTGATCTGGCTGTTAAGCGATGCTTCAAAGTTTATTACCGGAATGGACATCGGTGTAGATGGTGGCTTTACAATTAATAGTGGCGTTTAGAAAAACAAAAATTACAATGGAAACAAAATATTTTCCGTCTTACGGACAAGTTGATTTTCGGATGGAACAAACCATGCGTTGGTATGGTCCTAACGATCCGGTTTCATTATCCGATATTAGACAAGCTGGATGCACCGGTATTGTATCGGCATTGCATCACATTCCCAACGGTCAGGTTTGGACAATTGCAGAGATTGCAAAACGAAAAGAAAGTATTGAACAAGCCGGTTTGAAATGGAATGTCGTGGAGAGTGTACCTGTGCATGAAGCAATCAAAACACAAACCAAAGGTTTTGAACAGTATATCGAAAATTATAGAATGAGCATCGCCAATCTGGCTGCGTGTGGTGTAAAAAATATTACCTACAATTTTATGCCGGTGCTGGATTGGACAAGAACTGATTTAAGTTATCAGGTTGAAGATGGCTCTAAAGCTTTGCGTTTTGAAATGGCCGCTTTCGTAGCATTCGATCTTTTTATTTTGAATCGCAAGGATGCGATGAAGGATTATGATCCATCGACAATCACACGCGCCACAAATCGGTTTGCCGAGATGGATGAAGATGAAAAATTATTGCTACAGCGCAACATCATTGCCGGACTTCCTGGCAGTGAGGAAAGTTTTACAATTGAACAATTTCAACTTGCGTTGGATGCCTACAAAGGAATTGATCGCAAGAAGTTGCAGCAGCACCTTATTTATTTCTTGCAGCAAATTATACCAACTGCAGAATCGAATGGGGTGGTGATGTCGATCCATCCGGATGATCCTCCATTTGCCGTGTTGGGATTGCCGAGGGTAGTAAGCAATGCGGATGACGTTCAGGCATTGATAGATGCTGTGCCATCCCTTTCCAATGGTCTTTGTTTTTGTACAGGATCATATGGTGTGATTACCAGCAACGATTTAGCTGCAATGGTTAAACGTTTTAGCGATCGCATTCATTTCATTCACCTTCGCAGTACAAAAAGAAATGAGTTCGGAGATTTTTATGAGGACAATCATCTGGAGGGTGATGTAGATATGTATGCTGTTATCAAAGAACTGGTGAAAGCGATGCAGAATAGAAAATGTTCTATACCCATGAGACCCGATCACGGTCATCAGATGCTGGACGATTTAAAAAAGAGAACCAATCCTGGTTATTCAGCAATCGGACGTTTGCGTGGGCTGGCAGAAATACGGGGAGTCGAATTGGGAATATTACGAAGTCTTTCGGAAATATAAGATGAACAGTGTAGCGTGTTTTGGAGAATTATTGTTACGGACATCGCCTGAATTAAATTCGATGATGGAATAGTGCATTGAATAAATTCAAACTACTTACAGAATTATGAATAAGCAAATAGTGATAGATGCCATTATCCGACAATGTATGTTGCCATTGTATTATCATACAGACGCTGATGTAAGTATTGCCGTTTGTGAAGCATTGTACAAAGCAGGTATTCGAGTGATTGAGTATACCAATCGAGGAGAAAATGCATTCCGTAATTTTCAATTGCTGTTAGATCAACGTGATCATAAATTTCCTGATCTGCTTTTAGGTATTGGTACGATTAAATCCGATGCCGAAGCGGAAAAATTTTTGAGTATCGGAGCCGACTTTATCATTTCTCCAGGAATTATTCCGTCCATCGGCTTCATCACAAAAAATAGGAACAAGCTTTGGATTCCGGGATGCATGACGGTTACTGAGATAATGTTGGCAGAGCAAGCAGGGGCATCGATGATAAAGTTGTTTCCGGGTAATGTATTAGGACCTGAATTTATGTCCAGCATAAAAGAGATTTTTCCGCTCCTTTATTTTATGCCTACAGGTGGAGTGGATACGTCTAAAGAAAATATTGAAGGGTGGTTTAATGCAGGTGTTTGTGCAGTAGGAATGGGTAGTAAACTAATTAGTAAAAAATTACTGGAGCAAAAGAAGTTTGATATCATCGAGCGCGATACAAAAGCAGTGCTAACCCTGATTCAATCTCTACATGTTAGTACCACTAATCGTTTATTTTAAATACGGTATAGATGAAAAGAGTTTTGCGAACAGTGTGTTTTAAATATGCCATCATGGTGGCAGCGGGTTTGCTTGTGCAGAATTCTGCTTTAGCGCAGACTATTGTAACAGACAATGCTTTGGAACAACGACTCGATTTACTGTTGAGTAAAATGAGTATGCAGGAGAAGATTGAACAGTTGTATTACTTAACGGATGGCAACCAGCGTTTAGGAATACCTCAATTTAAAGGTAGCGATGGACCACACGGAATTGGAAATAATGCGAAAGGTTATTCTTCATTTCCAGTAACAATTGCCATGGCTGCTACCTGGGACCCTGGATTAATAACACGGGTGGGAAGAGCGATCTCATTGGAGCAAGCCGCAAGAGGTAAAGATAGAATTGCCGGCCCAACGTTAGACATGCTCATTGATCCACGCATTGGCAGAGCGCCCGAAACTATTGGTGAAGATCCTTTCCTGGGTGGAAGAATTTCAGCAGCGTTTGTATTGGGACAAAATACTACTTCCGTATTTGGATCGATCAAGCACTATAATCTTAATACCTACGAAATTAACAGAAGAACCAACGACTACTTGAGTGATGATCGAAGCCTTGTTGAATTTTGGGGAGCACATTGGAAAAGAACCATTCAGTATGGAGGTGCCCTCTCTGTAATGTGTGCCTATAATTGGGTGAATGGCGACAAGTGCGCTGAGAACAAATACATGATCAAAACCTTATTGCGCGATCACTGGGGATTCGACTACTATACCATGAGCGACTGGGGAGGGTTTAAAGAAACCGGTAAAGCCCTCAATGCTGAACTGGATTTTTGTGAGGGAAATGATTTATACATTAAAGAACTACCGATTGGTTTAAAGAATGGATCGTTTGATAGCACGCTTGTGGATAGGGCCGTCAGGAATGTATTGCGGACAAAAATTATTTCAGGTATGATGGATGGCGTTCCTGTTATCCCTAAGTCAATCATTGATAGTAAAGAGCATCGGGAACTTGTTTATGAAAGTGGTTTGAAGGGATTGGTGTTGTTAAAAAATGATGCGAATGTATTACCATTCGATAAATCGAAGCTGAAATCACTTGCCGTTATCGGACCGAATGCAGCCGTGCTTCCTTTGGATGGCAACAGCAGTTCTAAAGTTTCGCCTTCTTACCGAATTCCGGTTTATGATGGAATCAAAAGCATATTTGGCGTTGAGCGGATATTATATGCAAAGGGATGCAACATAAATGATAAAGACAGAACGCAATTTAAAGAAGCGATAGAAGCTGCTAAGAAGTCACAGTATGTTGTTTTTGTAGCTGGGCTTGACAGCACCGTTGAAGGTGAAGGATATTTTTTAGATAAGGAGGCAGATGAAAAAGGTGGTGGAAGTGTTACGCGTCCCGACAGACCGTCACAAACCGTTTTACTTCCTGGTATGCAAAATGAATTGATCAATGAAATTGCAAAAGTAAATCCTAACATTATTCTAGTAGTAATCTCGGGTGGTACCTGTAGTGTGACTCCCGTTATAAAAAATGTGAAAGGTTTGCTTTATGCATTCTATCCAGGTCAGGAGGGAGGCAGAGCAATAGCAGATGTATTGTTTGGTCATTATAATCCATCAGGAAAATTGCCCGCCACCATTCCCAAAGATGACGCTCAGATTATTCCAATAAGCGCAGACTTTAGAAATATGGTTACAAAAGGAGTAGGATATCGTTGGTTCGATAGCCAACAACTAACACCAGAATTTTCATTTGGTGCAGGCATTAGCTATACTACTTTTAAGTATTCAAATATTAGAATCAATAAACCTACTGCAAAAGTTGGTGAGTTGATTGAGGTTTCCTTTGATTTAAAGAACACCGGAAAGAGAAGAGGAGAGGAAGTAGCACAACTTTATCTTTCTACTGGCACCGTCACTCCGGCCATTAAAATGCCTGCAAAACAATTGAGAGGATTTCAAAAGGTAGAATTGCAACCAGGAGAAGTAAAATCAATTACGATAAAACTTAGCGCAGAAGAGTTATACATCTACAATGAGAAAACAAACTCGTACGAAGTGCCCAGTGGTGAGTACAACGTACAGGTAGGAGGAGCGTCTGACAAACTTCCATTGAAAGTTTCCTTCAACTTAACTCCGTCATTAGGTAAGCCCGATCTGCAAGTGGTAAAAATGTATAATATGTTTGTCGCCAACTTTTCCAAAAGAAGGTGAGCCGGTTGTGTTCATGGCTTCCTTAATCAACAGTGGTACTGCTGCAACAAAGGCTGGCGACAAACATATTATACATTTTTATGTTGATGGAACAGAAGTAGCATACTATCATTCGATAAATACCTCTATTTCAGCTGGAGGAATGCAACTCGCTTGTGCGCAGAGTCTGAGTGGAAAGAACTGGTTGCCATCGAAAGGAACATTTAAAATCGTTGCCACAGTGGAGACGATAAAGGATAATGACCTTGTTGAAGGCAAGAACTCCTGCGAGGCACAATTAATTATTCCCAACGGAAAAGTTATACCCATAGAGATTGCAACTATTTTAAAGCAGTAGCATGAATAGGATTTTTCTTGTGAGATCGGAAGAGCACACGTCTGAACTCCAGTCACACCATC